>Ga0114976_10000573_pt1 | contig 23106 bp, 18 predicted proteins | sample S_130805_EF_Meta_FD_87319 | JGI IMG/M metagenome (GOLD analysis project Ga0114976, IMG submission 87319) | Freshwater microbial communities from Lake Simoncouche, Canada to study carbon cycling - S_130805_EF_MetaG | ecosystem: Environmental > Aquatic > Freshwater > Lake | place: Lake... | reverse complement strand
TGCCGCCGAACTTGAGGACCGTCATCACCCCCTCGAGGGTCGAGACGTCGCGCTCCATCTCCTCGGAGAGCTGCGGATGGCGGTCGGTGGGAATGCCGCGGCCGTCGTCCTCGACCGTGACGCTGCCATCGACGTTGACCGTCGCGCTCACGTGCTTGGCATGGCCTGCCATGCACTCGTCGATCGAGTTATCGACCACCTCGTAGACCAGATGATGCAGGCCTCGGGAGGTGTTGTCGCCGATGTACATGCCGAACCGCTCGCGGACGTGCTCACGGTCGGAGAGATGCTTGAGGTCCGCCGACGTGTAGTCCTGCTGCGGCTGGTCTGATGCCATGGGTTTCTCCTGACGGCGTGGGCGGGGGTGGGCTCAGGTGGTGCGATCGACGTCGGCGAGGAGCCGGCAGCGGATATCGGAGATTCCGGCTGCAGGCACGAGTTCCCGCAGCCGAGCCAGGATCGCCTGTTTATGGAATCCGAACTCCTGGACGTGGGCGGAATGGCTGACGAACACGTCGAGGACGCCGCGGCGGATCGTGCCGGCCCGGGAGGTGTCGCGAAACGCGGGGGGGGCGGCCTCCCGCCAGGCATCGGCGACCGCCGACGCCGACTGCTCGCGGTCGTAGCCCGTGCGGGCCAGGAGTCGCGACATCAGCCTGCCGACCGAGAGCGGATCGGAGGACGCGGGCGAAGGGCGGCGGTTCATGGTCGTCGAAGCCACGGGTTCGGTCAGTCCGCGGCCAGCGGCATGATCACGTAGCCGTAGCCGTCTTCGGTCGAGCAGACGCAGGCGCTCTGGGCGTCGGTCAGCTCCACCGTCACGGCGGCCCCGGGATCGAGAACGCGGAGAAAGTCGGCCATGAACCGCGGGTCGAGCTTGATCTTCACCGTGCCGCCGCCGTGGTCGAGCGGCAGTTCCACCCGGCTCTCGCCGCTCTCGGCCGACCGACCGGTGAGCACGAGCTGGCCGGGCTCGAACGAGAAATCGACCCCCTTCGACTGCTCGCTGGTGACGATCGCCGCCTGCCGCACGGCCGCCAGCAGCGAACCGGCGACCATCTGCACGCGGATCGCGTCGGGCCGCTCGGGAAACACGTCGCGCCACCGGGGGAACCGGCCTTCGACGAGCCGCGCGGAGATCGTCGTCCCGCCGGTCTTCACCAGGATCTCGTTGCCCCTCACGGCCAGATGCACCGGCTGATCGGCTGCTCCCAGGCAGCGTTCGACGAGCTGCATGGCCCGGGCCGGCACGATCGGCTGGGCCTCGCCGAGGCCGCCATCGCGGGGCTCCGCGGGGCCCTGCATCCGCGCCAGCCGGCGGCCATCGGTGCCGACGGCGATCACGGCCGCGGGTGCCATCTCCACGAGCACGCCGCCGAGCGCGTAGCGGCTCGACTCGTTGTCGGTGGCGAAGACCGTCCGCCGGACCAGTTCACGAACCAGGGGAGTGGCCAGTTCAACGCACCCGCCTCCCGGAAAGGTGGCGACCGCCGGAAACTCCAGCGGGTCTTCCGCGGGGAGGCGAAACTCACTCCGCGGCGCCTTGACGAGCGCCGCGGTGCCGTCGGAATGGATGTCGAACACGGTGCCAGCCGGGCTCTCGCGGACGATCGCCATCAGCCGCCCGCTCGGCAGGAGCACGGCCCCCGGCGCGACCGTCTCCACGCCCTCGAGCTCGATCCGGATGCCGACCTCGAGATCGGTGGCCATCACCACCACGGCGTCGCGGGTGGCCTCGACCTTGATGTTCGTGAGGACGGGCTTGGGGGACCGCGAGGGCACCACCGCCGAGGCGCTCTGCAGGGCGGCGAGCAACGACTCCTTGGGACAGCGAATCTTCATCGTCGGCACAGGTCCTCGGGGCCGGTTGGAGGGAGCCCTTACTGTACCCGAAAAACCCCGCTCCGGAACGGGCGGCCGCGGTCTCCGCCCACCGCCGACAAGCCCGGTCGGGGGCTGTAATTCTTGCTTTCTCAATCTCTGAAATGAAAGGAGTCGGCAGCAGCCAGGAGACCCAGGAGAAGGAGCGTGGCAGGCCACTACCACGACCGCGATGCGGCCCCTGCCGCTCGAGCCCGCAAATGCCCAGGAAACCCCGCTCGCGACTGCCCTTCGGAGCCTGATCGGTCGGGTGCACAACTCGTCGATCGAATGTCGAGAGCATGTCGTTGAACTCGTGGTCGGGCCGTCGGCTGGGAGACTTGATGCTGGTGGATGACTTCCATTCTGAGTGTTCGACGTTGCCAGGTCGCCGCCCGAGGCTGGTCGGCCGAATCGTCGCGAGCGTCGGCGCCGCACCGCCATCGCAGAACCGACACCCGCCCGACACTCGCTGCGGCGTGGCCACCTGACAGTGGCCGCCGGAGAGTGGCCGCAGATTTTCAACCTGCTGGTCCCAGCCTTTGGATGCCGCGCCGCTCGGGCCTCAGGAAGCCCAATCGCGTCAGCGATGGGGATCTCGTGGCCGCGCCGAGTTCGTCGAACGACGGTTCGGTTCTTCGGTGGGGCGATTCCGCTCACGCTCTCCGCCGTGCGGCGAGCAGTCGCTCGACATCGGCCGCGAAGGCGGCGTCGGTGGTCATCCGGGCTTCGATCGCCCGCACGCCGCGCATCGCCGTGGTGTGATCACGTCGGCCGAACGCCGCTCCGATCGTGTCGAAGCTGCTCCGCGTGAGTCGCCGGGCCAGATACATCGCCAGATTTCGCGCCTCCACGATCTGCCGCGAGCGTCCGCTGCCGGCCAGGGCGGCTGCCGAGAGGCCATGACGGCTGGCGGCGGTGCGGATGATCCGAGCCAGCGACCAGGCCGATCGAGGCTCGGCCGGCTGTTCCGGCGGCCGCTGCGGAACATGAATCATGAAGCCCGCGGTCAGCCGAGAATCGAGCGCTGGGTCGAGTGCGCCGGCCGGCCGCGTCAGGCCCAGCGTCACGCACGCCGACACACCGTCACGGGCCAGGTGGTCGAGAAACGCCGCCGCCGCTCGCTGCCGCTGCCGGCCGCCGACCAGATCGATGCGATCCACGATCACCAGCCGCGGCACACCGTCGGGGCGAATGACGGGCCGCGCCTCCGCGGCGAGGCTGCGGCCAAGCTCCGCACCCGGGATCCGCCAGACCTTCATGGCCGTCATCCCGCACAAGCCCTCGAGGTCGTCCAGCAGGCCCGCGAGCGGCGCCTCCGACGCGAGGCTGACGAGCCCCGGGACCGCGACCGGATCGGCGAGCCGCGCGAAGGCCGCGCGGAGCAGCCGGGCCCATGGAGGACAGCTCATGCGGTCGTGCGGCCAGTGGTCGCGTCGGGAAGCCGCCATCGATACCCCTGTCGCACCCGGAGTCCAGCGTCGACGGCATCCGTGCCCCACTCGTCTTCGGCAGGCTAGCCGGGGCCCGGCGCAGCGAGAAGCCCCGCCTCCGCCAGCCCGCGAAACACCGCGTCGAGTCGGTGCATGGCGGTGGCGACGTCGGCCGGAGTCGTCGTGGCGCCGAGGCTCGCGCGAACCGCCGACCGCGCCACCCAGTCGGGCAGGTCGAGCGCGGCCACCGCCGGGGAGGGATCGCTCGATCCACTCGCGCAGGCGGTGCCCGTCGCCAGGCAGATGCCTGCGAGGTCGCAGGCCATCACGAGCGTCTGGCGGTCGCAGCCCCGCACGGCGACCGTGGCGATGTGGGCCGCCCGCTCGGCATCCCGGCCGACCACCACGGCTGCGAATCCATGCCGAGCCGCCACGGCGACGAACTCCGTCTCGAACCGCTCGCGAAGCTCCGCGACCCGCCCCGCGGCCTCCGCCCTGGTGGCCACGGCGATCTCGAGCGCCGTGGCAAAGCCCACGGCCAGCGAAACCGCTTCGGTGCCACCCCTCAGGCCGAGTTCCTGCGGACCCGGCGTGAGCGGGGCGACGTCGAGGCCGCCGCGGACGAGCAGGCCGCCGATCCCGCGTGGGCCGCCGAACTTGTGGGGCGCAAGCGCGAGGCTCGTGACCGGAAGCGCCGCGAAATCCAGCGGGTCCCAGGCCGCCGCCTGCGTGGCGTCGGCATGCACGAGCAGCCGCGGGCCCACCCCGGCACCGGCGACCGCGGCGAGCGATTCCCGCAGGCCTGTCTGGCCGCAGACGAGCGTGGTCGAAACGAGCATCCGGCCGGACGTCGAGCCGGCAAGCCGGACCGCCGCCTCGAGCGTGGAGCCGTCTGCGGCGAGGGGCAGTCGGCACAGCCGCCAGCCGCGGGCCGCGAGGTCGTCCGCCGCCGCGAGCAGGCTGCCATGGTCGCGGGGCGAGACGGCGACGGTGCCCGGAGTCGCGCCCGCGGTGCCGAGCATGCCGAGCCGGTTGGCCTCCGTGGCTCCGCTCGTGAAGATCAGCCGGTCTCTCATGCCGCCCGTCGAACGGCCCCCGAGCAGGGCCACGACGCGGTCCCGGGCATCCTCGAGCGCCGCCCTCGCGCGGCGGCCCGCGGCATGTGGGCTCGAGGGATTCGCGAAGGCCTCGGCGGCCGCCCGCTGCATCGCCTCGACCACGCGGGCATCGAGCGGCGTGGCGGCGGCGTGATCGAGGTAGATCGGTTCCGTGGCGGGCGAAACGGCGGCCATGGCGTCTGGCCCCGAGGCCCGGGTCACCCGTGATCGAGGAAGGCCGCGATCCGATCGAGGCCACTGGCGAGTTTCGCCTCGGAGGCGGCAAACGACATCCGCACGAAGCCCTCCGCGCCGAAGGCGCTGCCGGCGACGAGGGCCACGTGATGCTTCTCCAGGAGCGTCTCACACCACTGCATGCTCGTGCCGATGCCCTGGGCGGCCATCCGCTTCAGGGGCTCGCGGATGTCGAAGAAGGCGTAGAAGGCGCCGCCGATCTCGGGGATCCGCACCCCTGGCATCGCCACGAGCCGCCCCGCCACGAGGTCGCGCCGCTGCTGGAACGCCTGGAGCATCTCCGTGACACACGCCTGCGGGCCGGCAAGGGCCGCGATCGCGGCGTGCTGGCTGATGCTGCAGGGGTTGCTCGTCTCCTGGCTCTGGAGATTGCCGATCGCCTTGGAGAGCGGCTCGGGGGCGATCGTCCAGCCGATCCGCCAGCCGGTCATGGAGTAGGTCTTGCTCACGCCGGCCACGACGACCGTGCGGTCGGCGAGCCCGGGCCGCAGCGTGGGAAACGAGATGCTCGGCCGGCCGTCGTACACCAGCTGGTCGTAGATTTCGTCGGCCACCACCGCGAGATCCCGCTCGATGGCCACGTCGGCCAGGGCGCCGAGTTCGGCGGCCGTGTAGACGACGCCGGTCGGGTTGCTCGGCGAGCAGAGCAGGAGCATCCGGGAGCGGGGCGTGAGCGCGGCCCGCAGGGCGTCGGGATGGAGCTTGAAGTCGTCTTCGATCCGGGTCTCGAGGAGGATCGGCTTGGCCCCGGCGAGCTTGATGAGCTCGGCGTAGCTGACCCAGTAGGGGGTCGGCACGATCACCTCGTCCCCCTCGTCGAGCACCGCGGTGAACACGTTGTGCAGGGCGTGTTTGGCGCCGTTGGAGACCACGACCTGCGCCGGCGTGACGGGCAGGCCCGTGCGGCGGGCGTAGTCGTCAGCCACGGCCTTCTTGAGGGCGGGAATGCCGGCGGCGGGGGTGTATTTCGTCTTGCCCGCGCGGATCGCCTCCTCGGCGGCCCGGCAGATATGGTCGGGGGTCGGGAAGTCGGGCTCGCCCACCGAGAGATCGATGACGTCGATCCCGGCGGCGGTCATCGCGGAGGCACGGGCGGCCATCGCCAGCGTGGCGGACGGCTCGAGGGCCCGCATCCGGCGGGCGGTGGCGAGGCTCTTCGACTCCATGCGTCGCGAACTCTCCGCTGCGGGTTCAAAGGAAGGAAGGTCGAGCGGCGGACGAACCCGCCGGATCGCGGCCGCTTGACGCCCCTGGAAGGGCATCGAATGATACCACCCGTGCGGCCGTTTCCCAGCCGCGATCCCTTCGCTGCGCTCCTCCAGCCGGATCCCAAGCATGGCCACGCGACGCGTCGGAGTCTGGCTCGTCGGTGCCAAGGGGGGCGTGGCCACCACGATGATGACCGGCCTGGCGGCGCTCCGCCGCGGCGCGATCGATCCGGTGGGCCTCGTCACCGAGACCGATCCATTCAACCGCCTCGGCCTCGCCGCCTTCGGAGATCTCGTCGTCGGCGGTCACGACATCCGCTCCGGCCGGCTTGGCGACGAGGCGCGGCGGATGTGGATCGAGAGCCGGGCCATCCCGCCCGACCTGATCGATGGCGCGGCATCGTTCTTCGCGGAGGTCGAGCCTCGGCTGCGGCCCGGCACGCTCGTCGCCTCGGGCGACCGCATCCGCAGCCTCGCCGATTCCGAAGCGGCCGCGGTGGTGGAGACGCCGCGGGCGGCCGTCGCGAGAATCCACCGCGACCTCGCGGAGTTCGCCGCCGCCGAGCGGCTCGACCACGTCGTGGTCGTCAACGTGGCCTCGACCGAGCCGCCTCCCGTCCTGCCGATCCCCCGCGGGTTCGCCGAACTCGAGCCGCTGCTCGACGATCCCGACCGCTGCCCGCTGCCATCGAGCAGCCTCTATTTCCTGGCGGCGGCCGAGGCGGGGGCGAGCTACATCAACTTCACGCCCTCGACCGGGGCCACCCCCGCCTGCCTGCAGGAGGTGGCGCTGGCGCGGGGCATCGCCCACGCCGGCTGCGACGGCAAGACGGGCGAAACGCTGCTCAAGAGCGTGCTGGCCCCGATGTTCGCCGCCCGCCATCTCGAGGTGATGAGCTGGGTGGGCCACAACATCTTCGGGAACATGGACGGCAAGGTGCTCGACGATCCGCGGAACAAGGCCGCCAAGGTGAAGAGCAAGGACCACCTGCTCGCCGCGATCCTCGGCTACCCACCGCAGACGCACGTCTCGATCGAGTACATCCGGAGCCTCGGCGACTGGAAGACGGCCTGGGACCACATCCACTTCCGGGGATTCCTGGGAACGCCGATGACGCTGCAGTTCACCTGGCAGGGCTGCGATTCGATCCTCGCGGCGCCGCTGGTGCTCGACCTCGTGCGGCTCGTCGAGCGGGCCCAGCGCGACGGAGAGCGGGGGCCGCTCGAGTGGCTCGCCTGCTTCTTCAAGAGCCCGATCGGCGTGGACGAGCAGTCGTTCGCCGCGCAGGTGACGATGCTGACGGCGTGGGCGACACGCAAGCTCGCCGCAACCCGCGCCGAAGCGTGACCGAAGCGGTCGCGCGTGACGTCGATCGTGATCGCGCGAGCCATTCGGCGCGGTGACGGACCGGAGAAGAGCGGGATTTTTTTCGAAATTTCTCTTGACAGTTTTCCCGGCCATCATCCACAACTCTCTCTCGGTACGTGGTCGATGGTGAGTGATCACCATGGACGACGCACCGAATCGTCGTCCGCTCCCCTCCCAGAGCATCCGGGGGAGTGGATGTGAGAACCATGCACGGATGCTCGTGGCAAGGAGCCATTTCCATGGCCAAGAAGAAGAAGAAGGCTGCCAAGAAGGTCGCCAAGAAGAAGAAGGGCCACGGCTGAATCTGACGTCGGGGAGTCGCTCCGGGGTTCGCCCTTCGAGGGTTCGCCCTTCGAGAGTTCACTTCGGGGAGTCACTCCGACGCGGATTCGATGCCGGGATCCCTTGCGGGGTCCGGCGGGTCGTCTCGTGAGACCTGCTTCCCTTCGCTCCGGCCTCTCGCATTCGGGGGTTCGCCTCCGGTGCGGCTGATCGGGGCGTCCACGCTCAGACGAGAAAGGCCGGCCCGGGCCCTTGGGCGCCCGGGCCGGCCTGATTCGTTTCGGTGGTACGATTTCGGGCCATGCCCACCCCGGAATCGACCGTGTTCCCCCCGCCGTCTGCCCGGGGGGGCTTCATCCTCTGCCCGTGCCACCCCGGGGCCGAGGCGGCACTCGCCGCCCGTCAGGCCGCGGTGCTGCCGGCGTTTTCGCGGGGCGTCTGGCGGCGCGGGCTGGCGACGTTTCGGATCGGCCCGGCGGACTTCGATCCGCCCGACGACTTCGCCCCGGATCTCGTCTTCGCCCACACGGTGGTGCGGTCGCTCGGCCAGGTGGCGGGAGGATCGGTCGCCGAACTCGCGGCCCAGACCCAGGCGGTCACGGGGTCTGTGCCGTGGAACGCGATCCACGTCTGGAAGCGCGACGACCGGCTCGAGGTGAACGCGGCCGACGTCCGCGCGGCACTCGCGGCGGTCTGTGGCGTCGTGCTGCCCGCCGATCCGGTGGCGCGGCCCGGCGACCTCGTGCTCGACTGCGCGATCGACTCATCCGATCGCTGGTGGGTGGGCTGGCACCGCGCCGCGACGGCGGCAAGCTGCTGGCCGGGAGGCGCGTACCCGCAGCCGCTCCCGCCGGGCAAGGTGTCGCGCGCCTGGCTGAAGCTCGACGAGGCGATCGCGACCTTCGGTCTCGTGCTTCGCCCCGGCGAGCGGGCGATCGAACTCGGTGCCGCTCCCGGCGGCGCCTGCCTGCGGCTCTTGGAGGCGGGCCTCGCCGTCGTGGGCGTGGATGCCGCGGTGGTCGATCCCGCCGTGGCCGCGCATCCCAGGTTCGAGCAGTGGCGAATGCGGGCCCGCGAGGTTCCGCTACGACGCATGCAGGGCTGCGACTGGCTGCTGACCGACATGAACATCGATCCGGCGAGCACGATGGGGGCCCTCGCGCGGGCGCTCGGCGGCGGCGTGCGGCCGGCCGGCGTGATCGCCACCCTCAAGCTGCCCGACTGGTCGCGGGCGGTCGAGCTGCCGGCCTGGCTCGACGCGTTTCGGGGCTGGGGTTACGAGTCCCGCGCCCGCCAGCTCTCGACCGGGGGCCGCGAACTCTGTGTGGTCGCCACCCTCCGGCCGCGGCGGCGCGTCACGCCCCCGCGGCCTCGCCGCGCCATTCGCCGCCCGGGGGCGTGAGGCTTCCCGACCGGACGACGGTCCGGCCGTCGTCGGCCTCGAGGACGAGGCCGCCGTCGTCGTCGATGCCCCGGCAGACGCCGGCGTGGATCGTGTCGCCGGCGAACACCTGCACGGCGCGGCCGGTGAGGCTGCAGAGCGGGCGATAGCGGCGGGCGAGCGTCCGCGGCTCCGTGGCCATGCGTTCGAGCAGCGCGACGAGCCGGGGCACGAGCGCCGCGAGCAGCCGCTGGCGGGGCATGATCCGTCCCGTGATGTCCGGCAGTGTGATCACCCGCGGCCGCAGTGGCTCTGGCGCGTCCGCCGTGCGGCCCGACGTGTTGACGCCGATCCCGAACACGGCGCGGCCATCGGCGGCGGTCTCGACGAGGATGCCGGCGAGCTTCCGCCCCGACACCTCGACGTCGTTCGGCCAGCGGACGCGAGTCTCCACCAGCGGCTCGAGTTCGCGGATCGTTTCGGCGAGCGCCACGCCGCAGGCGAGCGACCAGGTGGGCTTCGCCGCGCCCCCGAGCGGCTTCCCATCGACGACGAGGCTCACGGCGAGACAGCCCGGTGGCTGCCACCATGCGGCCCCCTGCCGGCCGCGGCCGCCGGTCTGCCGGTCGGCGATCACCGCGGCGGGCAGCCGCGACCGCGGGTCGGCGGCGATCTGCCGGCCGCGGTCCATGGTGGAGACCGCCTCCGCGAGCTGCTCGACGGTGGCCAGGCCGGCGGCGGCGCCGAGCCACGCCTCGTCGATCGGGTCGGCCGTGGGTGCAGGGTTCGTGGGCAAGGTGGGAAGGCTCCGCAGGCCACGGAGTCTAGCTGTCATTGGACAACGCCCTCCATGGCCATGGTCCACGTGGTCGATCGCAGGAAACGCCGAGGGTTGCCTGGATCGACGGCCGCCGCATCGTGCGGCGGTCCACTGTGGCCACGGCCTGCGAGCGGTCGGAGGGAAAGGCCGCCGTGGGACGCCGGCGTGCGGACTTGATTCCCGCGGCGCCGGCGTGGTACCCCCCACGACCTTTCTTTCTCGATGGGCCGGTCCCTCCCGATCCGCCGGCGGTGCCGGCGGCGGGCGCGGAGCATTCCTCGGCATGAAATCGCTGGTGTCGCTCGTGGTCGCGATCGTCCTGCTCACCGCAGGATCGTGGGCGGCTGCGCAGACGGCGTACCTGCCGCCCCCCGCGTCGTCGTCGCTCGACCGCATCGCCCAGGCGCCGCTCACGCCGCCACCGTCGACGTGGGACGCCTACGGGCCGCAGTCCGCGCAGGTGTTTCCCCCGCCGGGCCCGTCCGCCTCCACCTGGGCGCCGTCGGCGATCAGCGGTCAGCCAGGCTATCCGGGCTACTCCGCGGCGGCGCCATCGCTGGTGCCCCCGCAGGCCGGGCCCCCGCAGGCGTCGCTGTTTCCCGCCGGCTATCCGACGCAGAGCCAGACGTACCAGCAGACCATGCACGTCTTTCAGGGCGTGCGCGGCAGCTGGGCGTATCTGATGGGCGACGGCAACGACCTCAACGTGGGTGTCAACGAGCTCGACACGACGGCCACCTTCGCGCTGCCGTTCTTCCACAACTCGCCCGTCAACCTCAATCACGCGCCGCTGCTCGTCACGCCCGGCTTCGGCCTCCAGCTCTGGGACGGGCCGGAGACCACCTCGACGCAGCTCGCCGACCTGCCGCCGAGCACCTACGACGTGTTCATCGACACCGCCTGGAATCCGAAGTTCACGCCGCTGTTTGGCGCCGAGCTCGGCATCCGCGTCGGCATCTACACCAACTGGGACGTGCTCGTCTGGCAGAGCTGGCGCATCATGGGCCGGGCGATCGGCACGCTGCAGATGACGCCCACCTGGCAGGCCAAGGCGGGCATCATCTACCTCGACCGCAACCAGGTGAAGCTGCTGCCGGCCCTCGGCGCCACCTGGACCCCGAACGACCGTTCCCGCTACGACATCTTCTTCCCCGCTCCGCGGGCCTCGTGGAAGGTCGCGGGCACGCAGCAGCATGCCTGGTGGCTCTACCTCTCGGGAGAGTATGGCGGCGGCGCCTGGACGTTCCGCCGCAGCACGTCGAACTACAACATGATCACGCCGTTCGACTACAACGACATCCGCATCGCCCTGGGCACCGAGTTCGTGCCGCTCAAGCAGACCGGCCTCTCGGGGAACTTCGAGGTGGGCTACGTCTTCTACCGGCAGCTGTTCTACGTCGATGGCCCGCCGCAGATCGTCGATCTGCCCGACACGATCATGTTCCGGTTGGGGCTGGCGTATTAGGTCGGCAGTCATGGCGGAATCCATCACCACCATGTGCGCCGCCTCGCCCCCACGCCGATCGGTCTCCGCGGCCGGTCGAGCACCGGGTGGAGCCGTCGTGCGGGCACGCCAGGCGGTGGTCACCATGCTCGTGCTCGCGGCGACGGCGGCGCAGGGGGCTGAACCCCTGCCGCTGCCCGCCACGGACGAGGTCCAGCCGCTGCCTCCCGTGGAGCAGGGGTTCTTCGACCGGATCCGCCTCGCGGCGCTCGGCGATCCGCAGGATCTCACCGAGCCGCTGTTGCCCGACGACGTGGCCCCGCCAGGGCAGCCGCGGCAGGAGTTCGAGCCCCCGGCGGGCCGCAAGCTGCCCCCCGGAGCCAAGCCCGGCATGCTCCAGCAGGCGCTCTTTCAGGTGACCGAACTGCCAAAGCTCGGCGCGGGCGGACTCGGCCTGACCACGCTCGAGAAGACGATCACCCTCGGGCTGCCGGCGCCGACGGTCGAGTCGCCGCTCTTGGTCACCGCGGGGTTCGCCGGCACGCTCACCGACGCTCCCGCCGGCGCCGACATTCCGGGCGAACTCTTCGACGGCTACATCCAGGCCCGCTGGCTTCGCAAGATCGGCACGCGGCTGGGCGTGGACCTGGCGGTGTCGCCAGGGTGGTATAGCGACTTCCACAACGACTCCGCGCAGGCCCTGCGGATCACCGGCCACGGCTTCGGGGCCTGGGAGGCCAGCAAGGATCTGCGGGTCGTCGCCGGCGTCATCTACCTCGACCGCTTCGACGTCAACCTCCTGCCCGCCGGCGGCCTGCTCTGGACACCGGCGGATGACCGGCGGTTCGAGCTCATCTTCCCCAGGCCGCGGCTCGCCTGGCGGATCAGCGAGCGGCCCCAGGCGAGCCACTGGCTCTACCTGGCGGCAGAGTTCGGCGGCAACCAGTGGGCGATGCAGTCGCAGACCGGGCAGGATCAGATCATCGTGCTCCGCGACTACCGGCTCCTGGTCGGCTGGGAGCGGCGGCCGGCGGATCTGGGGCTGTCGTGGCGGGTGGAGGGGGGGTGGGTGACCGGCCGGCGGGTCGAATACTACCTCTCCGACCAGCCGTGGCTCAGCCCGTCGGACACGTTCCTCGTGCGTGCCGGGATCTGGTACTGAGCCGCGGTCCCGGCCGCTGCCGGCCAGTCGCTTGCCGCCGCGGCCGCGGCGTGCAACCGTAGTGCGACCGGGACGACAACACGCGGGGGACACGCCCGGCGTCGTGCACGCATGCATTCAACGGCGAACATCACCGAGTCCAATCGTGCCGCGGCCGCCGCCGGGCGGCCGTCGGTGGTCGGCTTGCGGTTCGGCGGAGCGCTGTCGGAGGGGGCCTTCTGGCTGGCCCACACCATCTTCTGGGCGGCGGTGTTCGGCGTGCTGATGACGGTGATCCACGTGTTCCGGCCGGCGATCGTCGATCCACTGGCGTTCGTGCTCGTGCGGGTGGTGCTCTGCTTCGTCGCGACCGCCGCGATGCGCTGGCTGTCGAGGCAGGAGTCGCTCCTCGTCAGGCTGGGGGTCTCGAAGATCGGCGTCATGGCCGGCGGTGCGATCCTCTCGGCGGTCCTGATCACGCTGGTCCTGTTCGCGATCGATCGGAGTGGCGGGCGGACTGGAATGGGGCCGACGCGGCTCGAACTCGTGGCCCGGCTGGCGATCAACCTGGGCCTGCTTGCCAACTGGTGCGCCCTGTACTTCGGCTACCAGCTGATCCGGGAGCGGAACTCCACCGAGTTTCGGGCGCTGCAGGCGGAGTCGCTCGCGCTCCGCAACGAACTGCAGCATCTCCAGGGGCAGATCAGCCCGCACTTCCTCTTCAACGCGCTCAACACGGTGATGGCCTGCCGCGACGATCCCGAGGCGATCGACACGGTGACGCAGGCCCTCGCCAACTACCTGCGGTTCCTGCTGCGGCCCGCGGCCACGCTCGAGCCCTTGTCGCGGGAACTCGACGCCCTCGAGGAGTATCTCACGGTGCAGGGGGTGCGGTTCGGCGACGGCCTGGTGACGAGGATCGATTGCGATCCTGCCGCCCGCGGCGTGCTGGTGCCCCCGGTGATGGTGCAGCCGCTGGTGGAGAACGCCATCAAGTACGGTGGCCAGACGTCCGCGCGGCCAATCCGCGTGGACGTGGCGGCTCGCCGCGACGGGGCCTGGCTGGTGGTCGAGGTGGCGAACACCGGAGCCTGGATCGCGGCCGGTGGCCGGCAGTCCACCGGCACCGGCCTGCGGTCGCTCGAGCGGCGGCTGCGGCTGCTCGTCGGCCCCGCGGCCGCCGTGAACCACCGTGAGGAAGACGGCTGGGTGCGGGTGCGGATTCGCGTCCCGATCGCGGAACCAGTCGCCGGGCCGGAAGCGATGTCCCGAGGGAGCACGCCATGATCACGGCGCTGTTGGTGGATGACGAACCGAAGGCCATCGAGCGGCTCGCGTCGCTGCTGGAATCGTTCCCGGGCATGGAGGTGATCGGCACCGCGCGGGACGTGGGCGATGCCGAGCGCTTCCTGGCGGGCCGGGCGCCGGACGTGGTGTTTCTCGACATCAACATGCCCGGGCGGCTGGGCTTCGACCTCGTCGCCAGCGTTCCGGCGGCGGCGCGCATCGTGTTCGTGACCGCCCACGACGACCGTGCCCTCGACGCCTTCCGCGCGGGCGCCGTCGACTATCTGCTCAAGCCGGTTGACCGCGACCGGCTCGCGATCACGATCGAGCGGCTCGAAGCCCAGCTGGCAGGGGGCCGGGTGGCGGGGCCGCCGGCCGCGGACCACGCGGGGCATGCCGATGACGACGCGGGCGAGGCCTCGGGCGACACCGCCGAATCGGTGACATTTTCGCTGGCGGGCGGCCGCGGGTTCGAGACCGTGGCCTACAGCGACATCGTCTGGGTGGAGGCCGTGCGGAACTACACACGGGTGCAGACCCGCGACCGCCGTCCGCGGATCATCCGCCGGACGATGGCGGAGTGGGAATCGATGCTCCCCGGATCGGCGTTTGGCCGCGTCAGCCGCTCGCTGATCGTGCAGCTGCCGGCGGTCCGCTCGATGCAGTGGCAGTCGCGGGATCAGACGCTCGTGTTCTTCGTGGGAACGACCGATCCGCTCCCGATCGGCCGGGCTGCCACTGCCCGGCTGAAGGATCTGCTGGCGACCTGAGCCGGCTCACCCGCAGTCCTCGCAGCGGCCCTTGAGCAGCACCTCCGTGACGGAGTGGATGCGGGTGGGGCGGGTCGCTCGGGTGGCCGACGGGGCGGCCCGCCGGCGGGGCTTGGGTGTGATCGCCACCCGCACGTCGTCGAGGCAGGAGATCTCGCCGCACGTGGTGCAGAGGAAATGGGGATGTTCTTCCCCGGGAGCGCCGTGGGTGCCGGGCCGCTTGATTTCGAACCGCCACACGTGATCGCCGAGTTCGACCCGGCTGAGGAGTTTCTTCTCGGTGAGCTCGGTCAGGTTGCGGTAGATCGTCGCCCGGTCGAACCCGAGGCTGGCGAGCGCCTCCGAGACCTCGGCGTGGGTGCGGGGACCGCCGGCCGACCCGAGGTGATCCATGACCGCCAGGCGGGCTGCCGTGCACCGCAGGCCGGCCTCGCGAATGCGGGCCTTGGCAGCCTCGAGTCGGGATGCGTCGGCGCGGCTCATGATCAGAGTCTACACCTGCGGCCGCGGCGTGCTCGGGAAGGGGCCGCGACCACAACCCCTCCCGGGTAGGGGAGGTGCAGTCGTCCCTCACGGTGCCCCGAACCGTCTCTGAAACCCGTTTTTCGGCCCGTCGGCCACCTGCCCGGAAAGTCGCTTGACTCACTGGGCACGCCCGCTACATTCACGCCCCGGCCCACAGGAAGGGGTCGCCGGACCGGCTACCACAACATCTTGCGATAGCATGCAGAAGGACCTGCTTTCTCCGTTCGCCTGCGACCTGGCGGTTTCGCCGGCCGAATGACTCAGGATCGACCCCGTCCGGGGCCGATGACGGGTTGTGACATGACTATACGCAAGTATACTTGCTCGGTAGCACGGGCTTCCGGATCGCTGTAATCCTTTTCCCTTCACCGCCAGGAGAGCCTCACCATGGCAGTTTTCGACGCGTCCGCCACGCTGGCCGGCAGCCAGCCCGCCTCCACCGTCGCCGGCGGGGGGCATGCTGCCGGGCGAGCCGCGCTCGAGATCCCGGCCACCTTCTGCCCCGTCGAGGCCGAGAGCCCGTTCGACACCACGGAATGGGAACTGCGGACGGCCGCCATCAAGGGCGAGGACGGCAAGGTCCTGTTCGAGCAGCCGGCCTGCGAGATTCCGGCGGCGTGGAGCCAGCTGGCCACCAACGTGGTGGTGAGCAAGTATTTCTACGGCGAGATTCACACCCCCGAGCGGGAGCACTCCGTCAAGCAGCTCGTGCACCGCGTGGCCCGCACGATCGCCGATTGGGGCATCGCCGACGGCTACTTCAAAACCAAGCAGGACGGCGAGAACTTCTACCGCGACCTGGCGTGGCTCTGCGTCCACCAGCACGGCGCCTTCAACTCGCCGGTGTGGTTCAACGTGGGCCTGTTTCACCAGTACGGCGTCAAGGGCGCCCCGTGCAACTGGCGGTGGGATCATGCCAAGCACGACGTGGTGATGCCGGACAACCCCTACGAGTATCCGCAGGGGAGCGCCTGCTTCATCCAGAGCGTGAAGGACAACATGGAAGACATCATGGACCTCGCCCGCAGCGAGGCCATGCTCTTCAAGTTCGGTTCCGGCACCGGCACGGATCTCTCCACCCTCCGCAGCCAGCGGGAGAAACTCGCCGGCGGGGGCAAGCCGTCGGGTCCGCTCTCCTTCATGCGGGTCTACGACCAGGTGGCCGCGGTGGTGAAGAGCGGCGGCAAGACGCGGCGGGCCGCGAAGATGCAGTCGCTGAAGGTCCATCACCCCGACATCATGGAGTTCATCGAGTGCAAGAGTAAGGAGGAGAAGAAGGCCCGGATCCTCATCGAGAAGGGGGGCTACGACTCCAACTTCAACGGCGAGGCCTACAGCTCGATCCTGTTCCAAAACGCGAACCTCTCGGTGCGGCTCACCGACGAGTTCATGGCCGCTGCCGACCGCGACGACACCTGGACCACCCGCTGGGTGACCGATCCCGCCAAGGCCGGCCCGAGCTACAAGGCCCGCGAGGTGATGAACCGGATGGCCGAGTGCGCCTGGCAGTGCGGCGACCCCGGCGTGCAGTACGACACCACGATCAACCGCTGGCACACCTGCCCCAACTCGGGGCGGATCAACGCCTCGAATCCATGCTCGGAGTACATGTTCCTCGACGACACGGCCTGCAACCTCGCCAGCATCAACCTGATGAAGTTCCGCAAGCCCGACGGCCACTTCGACGTGGAACGGTTCGCCGCGGCCTGCCGCGTCTTCTTCGTGGCCCAGGAGATCCTGGTCGATCACGCCAGCTATCCGACGCCACGGATCGCCCGCAACAGCCACCTCTACCGGCCCCTGGGCCTCGGCTACTCGAATCTCGGCAGCCTACTGATGGCCGACGGCCTGGCCTACGACAGCGATGCCGGCCGAGGACTCTGCGGCGCGCTCACTGCGGTCCTCCACGGTGCGGCCAACCGCACGAGCGCCGAGCTGGCGGCGGCCGTGGGGCCGTTCGAGGGCTTCGCCGCGAATCGGGAGCCGATGCTGAGCGTCATGCAGATGCACCGCGACGCGGTCGAGACAATCGACCCGTCGTGCCCCAAGTACCTGCACGACGCCGCCCGGAAGATCTGGGACGACGTCCTGGCCGGTGGCCGGCAGCACGGCTACCGCAACGCCCAGGCGACGGTGCTCGCCCCCACGGGCACGATCTCGTTCCTGATGGACTGCGACACGACCGGCATCGAGCCCGACATCGCCCTGGTGAAGTACAAGCAGCTTGCGGGCGGCGGGATGCTCAAGATCGTGAACCAGACGGTGCCGCTGGCGCTGCGGACGCTCGGCTACGACGAGCCGGCGATCGAGGGGATTCTGGCCGCCATCGACAAGAACGACACCATCGAGGGCGCCCCCGGCCTCAAGGGCCAGCACCTGGCGGTGTTCGACTGTGCCTTCAAGCCGCGGCTCGGCCAGCGGAGCATCGCCTGGGAGGCGCATGTGAAGATGATGGCGGCGGCGCAGCCGTTCATCTCGGGTGCCATCTCCAAGACGGTCAACATGCCGCGGGAGACCACGCCGGCCGACATCGCCGGGGCCTACATGGAGGGCTGGCGGCTCGGGCTGAAGGCCCTGGCCATCTACCGTGACGGCTCGAAGGAGAGTCAGCCGCTCAACACGAGCAGCGAGAGCGACAAGGCCGCCGCCAAGGTGACGGCGGCGCCGCGGCGGGAGCGGCTCCCCGACACGCGGCGGAGCGTGACCCACAAGTTCAACGTGGGGGGCCATGAGGGCTACATCACGGTGGGCCTCTACGACGATGGCCGGCCGGGTGAGCTCTTCATCACCATGGCGAAGGAGGGGAGCACGATCGGCGGCCTGATGGACGCCTTCGGCACGGCGGTGTCGATGAGCCTGCAGTACGGCGTGCCGCTCGAGGTGTACGTCAAGAAGTTCTCGCACACCAGGTTCGAGCCCTGGGGCTACACGAAGAACCCCGACATCCCCGTGGCCAAGAGTCTCGTGGACTATCTCTTCCGCTGGATGGGCACGGAGTTCATTCCGGGCTATCGCGAGGCGAACCGGCCCGGGGGCTATGGCGGTGAGAGCAGCGGCGGGGAGGCCGCTGCCGGGGGCGACACGGAAACAGAGCGCAAGCCCGCCGCCACGACGGCGAGCGGGCTGGCCGATGGCCAAGGAAAGGCCAAGATCGAGGTGAACGGCAGCCGCGGCAAGCACCCGGGCGGAACGAACGGCCAGTCGGCGACGGCAGCGGTTCGTCCCGCCGGCAAGGCCGCGGCGGCCACGCTGCTGGAACGGGCGGGAGTGAAGATGGCGGTCGATCCGACCGCAAGCCCCGCCGATCGCCAGAGTCAGTTCGCGAAGTTCCAGATCGACGCGCCGGCGTGCGACAACTGCGGATCGATCACGGTCCGCAACGGCAACTGCTACCTCTGTCACAACTGCGGCAACAGCATGGGCTGCAGCTGACCAAGATGCCCGGATCCGCTCCCTGCCCGGCCTTCGTGGCCGGGGCAGGGCGGCCGAGCGGGAGTGAGGGTTGGAGGGGTTGTGCACCCGGCTGGGAAACGCTGGACAGCGCTGCCGGCGACTGACGAAATCAGTGGCACGACATTCGACCCTCAGCCGCATTCCGTCGGAGGTGCCATCCCCATCGCGGTGACCCGGATCCCCTGAGGCCCCAGGCGTTTTGCCTGCAGCCACGATTCGCGTCAGTCTCGCAGTGCTCTACCCCGTTCGCAGGCGGCTGGCGGGTTCGATTCACGAGGGGCCGGGATGGCGATGCCATCCCGGCCCCGGTCGTTTGTGCAGGGTGGGCGGGCGGCCGGCGGGGCGTGGATCAGCCGCCCGCCGGCCCCGCCCCGGCCTCGGGAATCGGTTGATCCCCGGAATCAGAGGATTAGCATACGGGGGTTTTCAGCCTTCTCCCGTCCGCGAGGTGAATCCGTGCGCCGCTGCCTCCATGCGTTTCTGGTCGGTGTTCTGATGCTCTCGCTCTCCATGAACGCCGCGCGGGCGTGCTGGTATCTGCGGCATGGCGGTCCTGTCCGGCATCACGTCGTGGTCGGCTGCCCGCCCATCGCACCGGCCGATCCCGTGGTGGTCCATGCTCCGGTCACGGCCTGGGCTCCGGTCATGGTTCAGGCTCCGGTGGTCGAGGTCGTGGATGCGTGGGAGGGTGGATGCGCCGACGTCTCGGGTGACTGGCCGATCGCGGCGGACGTCGTGATCGACGCGCCGTTCATGGCAGACGACTGCTCGTGCGACTGCGGAGGCGGCGTCGTTGACGGGGATGTCGTCCTCGAAGCGGAGACGCTGGGCGAGGAACACGTGGGCTCGGCCACGCTCGTTGAGCCCGCGGCCGAGGAGGGGATCGGCCATGACCACCATCCGGACCATTCGGTGGGCCATGGCGGCCACATGACGGAGCCGGTCGCCGCGCCGCAGCCCACGCTCGCCGAGCCGTTCGTGGAGAAGACCGAGCCGACGCCCGCGGCGGTGCCCGTCCTCGAATCGACCGAAGAGGTGCGGCAGGCCGTGGCCTTCGGGGAGTCCGAGCGGAAGCCGGAGCCGGAGGTGGTGTTGCCCGCCGAGCCGATGCAGGACCACGCGGCCGAGCCCGTGTCCTCGGAGGCCGCGCCGCCAGCCGTCGAGTCGAACATCTTCGAGGAGGTCGATCAGGCGGCCGCCGCGGATGAGCCCGCCGGCGCTGAGCCGTCCGAGATCGAGACGCCCGCCGACGCCCCCGAGGCCTCGCCGGCCCCGGCAGAGACCTCCGCCCCGGCTGACCCGTTCGCGGCCGTCCGCCCCGCGTCTCGCGAGCCCGCCCGCCGCTGGATCGATCGCAGCGGCGACTACGCCACGGTCGGCACGCTCCTCGCGGTCCGCGGCGATGGCACCTGCGAGCTCGAGGCCGCGGGCCGCACGATCGAGGTACCGCTCGAGGCGCTCAGCGAGTTCGACCGCGCCTACGCCACCGCGGCGTCGGAGCGGCTCGCGGTGCGGGCGGCACCGGAGTCGGGCGACACCGCCGGACTCTGATCTGCTCGGGTGGCACAGGTCAGCAACCTGCGGAGCCTTCGAAGGCGCTTCGCTCAGGCGTCGTCGAGCACCGCCACGGTCTGGAACGCCTTGCCTTCGAGCATCTCGAGCGACGCGCCGCCACCGGTGGACACGTGGCTCACCCGGTCGGCGTAGCCGAGCTGCTCGACGGCCGCCGCCGAGTCGCCGCCGCCGATGATCGTCACCCCGCCGTGGGCCGTCGCTTCCGCCACCGCGTCGGCCACCGCCTTCGTGCCGGCGTCGAAGGGGGGCATCTCGAACACGCCCATCGGCCCATTCCAGACGACGGTGCCGGCCGAGCGGATGATGTCGGCGTAGCGCTTCGCCGTCTCCGGGCCGATGTCGAGGCCTTCGAACCCGTCGGGAATCTCCCCGGCCTTCACGACCTGCTTGTTCGCCGCGGCCGAGAAATCGTCGGCGCAGTGGGTGTCGACCGGAAGCACGAGCTTGCCGTTCCCCGAGGCGATCAGCGACTTTGCGAGATCGACCTTGTCGGGCTCGACGAGCGACTTGCCCGTGTGACCGCCCTGGGCGAGCGAGAACGTGTAGGCCATCGCCCCGCCGATCAGGACGTGGTCGCAGAGCGAGAGCAGGTTCGTGATCACCGCGATCTTGTCGGAGACCTTCTTGCCGCCGAGGATCGCCACGAAGGGCCGCTTTGGCTTCGCGATCGCATCGGCGAGGTATTGGATCTCCTTCTCGACGAGGAACCCGACCACCGCCGGCTTGCCGAGGGCCTTCATCGCCACCGGCACCGCATGCATGCTCGCCTCGGTGCGGTGGCAGGTGCCGAAGGCGTCGTTGACGTAGCCGTCCGCCAGGCCCGCGAGGCCGTTGACGTAGGCCGCGTCGTCTCCCTTCTTCTCTCCCTTGTTGAACCGCACGTTCTCGAGCACGAGCACGCCGCCGGCCGGAAGCGCCTGGGCTTGGGCGTGGGAATCGGGGCCGCCGGTGTCGGAGGCGAGGGCGACGGGCCGGCCGAGCAGTTCACCGAGCCGCTTGGCCACGGGGGCGAGCGAAAACTCCGCCTCGAACCCCTTGCCCGCGGGGCGGCCGAGGTGCGACATCAAGACCGCCTTCCCGCCCCGGTCCACGATCGACTTGATCGTCGGCAGCGCCATCCGGATCCGCCGGTCGTCGGTGATCGCCCCGGAGTCGTCCTGCGGCACGTTGAAGTCGACGCGAACGAGGATCGTCTTGCCGGCGGGATCGAGGGCGGCGACGGACTTCTTGGCCATGACGGAAAGGCTCCTTCGGGGGCTGGGAACGATCGAATCGCGGAGCGGTATTCGACACCGCGGCCCGCTGGACCGCAAGGCTGCGGGCTCTCCACTGCGTGTCTGAAGTGGCCGCAGGTTTTCAACCTGTGGGTCTTTGGCTCGTGCGCCGCGCGGCCTCTCTCGGTTGCCGTGGGCGGGCGGTCACTCACCTCACGGCCGGTCGCGGGCCGGATCGGCGTCGGGATTCGGCGTCGGCAACTGGCCGCCGACCTCGGCGAGCCAGCGGTCGAGCCGGCTCCGCAGGTCGGCCGCCTGGGCGGGCCGCGTGGCCGCCAGGTCCGTCGTCTCACCCGGATCGGCCGCGAGGTCGTAGAGCTCGTCGCGGTCGTCCTCGTAGAAGTGGACGAGCCGCCAGGGCCCGGCCCGGATCGCCGAATAGGGCGTGGCGCCGCCGGGGTGGTAGTGCGGGTAGTGCCAGAAGATCGCGTCGCGGTCGAGCACGCCGCCGCGGAGCACGCGCGCGAGGCTTGCCCCGTCGAGCGGCTGGCCGGCTGCCGCGCCGACGCCGGTGAGGTCGAGGATCGTCGCCGGGATGTCGGGCGTGATCACCGGCACGTCGCTCGTGCTGCCCGGCGTGGTGACGCCCGGCCACGACACGATGAGCGGCACGCGCACGCCTCCCTCGTAGGCCGATCCCTTGCCCGCCCGGAGCGGCCGCATGTCGGTGATCGCGGCCTGGCCGCCATTGTCGCTCGTGAAGAAGACGGCCGTGCGGTCGCGGATGCCGAGCCGCTCGAGCGTGTCGAGGATGCGGCCGAGCGCGTCGTCCACGCTCTCCACCATCGCCGCGTAGGCGGCCCGCCTGGGCGTGATGCCCGGCTGCTTGGCAGCGTACTTGGCGGTCACCTCCGGCTTCGCCTGGATCGGCGTGTGGACACCGTGATGGGGCAGGTAGAGAAAGAACGGTTGGTCCCGGTGCGCCTCGATGAAGCCGCTCGCCTCCGCCGCCTCGCGGTCGGTGAGGTATTCGCCCGCGGGCCCGTCGGCGAGCGTGGGAATCCGGTACGGTGCGAAGTAGCTCGGCGGCTGCCCCTGGTCGGTGCCGCCGCGGTTGACGTCGAAGCCCCGCTGCTGCGGCAGGAAGTCCGCGCCACCGAGGTGCCACTTGCCGATGCTCGCCGTGGCATAGCCCGCCGCCTTGAGCCGCTCGGCCACCGTCACCACCTCGAGCGGCAGCCGCTTGGTCCAGTCGGGAATCCGCAGCCTGGCATGCGGCCGCTCGTGGCCGGCGATCCAGTCGGTGAGGTGCAGACGGGCCGGAACCTGCCCGGTCATCAGCGCCGCCCGGGTGGGCGAGCAGACCGTGCACGCCGCGTAGCCGCTCGTGAACCGCATGCCCGACGCGGCCAGCCGGTCGGCGTGCGGCGTCTCATGGAGGTCGCTCCCCTGGCACGACAGATCCTTCCAGCCCATGTCGTCCACGAGCACGACGATCACGTTTGGGCGGTCGGCGGTCGGGGCGGCGGCCGCCGCGGCCGCGGCGAAGAGCAGGAGCCCCGCGAACGCCAGCGGCTGGATGCCCTTCATGCCGGCGTCTCTCCGGGGGGAACTCGGGAATGACTCGAGGGGTGATGCGGCCGATGGCTCCTGCACCCATACTGTCTGAATCTCGCCTCGGGAGGGAAGGCCGGCAAGGCCGCGGTCCGGGGCGAGCCGCCGAGAGTTCATCAGGATGGCCAGTTGCAGATTCTCCGTGCCCATCCTGGCGGTCTATGCGGCGGCCGTCGGCTCGGCGCTGGCCGGCGGGGCGAGCGAGGGCGCGAGCGGGCCCGCCCGGCCCAACGTGGTGCTGATCGTCTCCGACGACCAGCACTGGCACGACTACGGCTTCATGGGGCATGCCCACCTGCGGACACCCAACCTCGACCGCCTTGCCCGCGAGAGCCTGGTGTTTCCCCGGGGCTACGTGACGAGCAGCCTCTGCTGCCC
>Ga0114976_10000570_pt1 | contig 23130 bp, 27 predicted proteins | sample S_130805_EF_Meta_FD_87319 | JGI IMG/M metagenome (GOLD analysis project Ga0114976, IMG submission 87319) | Freshwater microbial communities from Lake Simoncouche, Canada to study carbon cycling - S_130805_EF_MetaG | ecosystem: Environmental > Aquatic > Freshwater > Lake | place: Lake... | reverse complement strand
TAAAATTAAATATAAAAAAAATGAAATAACTAATTTTTAATTTTATATATTAAAAAAAAAAAAAAACTTCAACTACTTAAGATTTATTTTAATACATAAAAATTTGAAAAAAATTTTGTGTTTTTACAATAAAAATTTTTTAATTTTAGATATTTTTGTAAGTTTAAGAGATTTTTATTTAAAAAAAAAAATAAAAAAAAAAAATAATTCTATCGTTTATATAGGTAGTTTTTTTTATGGCAAAGGATTAGAATTAATTTATTCAATAGCCAAACAAAGACCTGATTTTGAATTTGATTTATATGGCGATGCAAGTAATACTATAAAGTCAAATTATAATCTTAAAAATTTAAAATTTTTTGGACACATAAATTATAATAAAATTCCTGAAACTCTTGCAAAATACGAATATGCAATTATGCCTTATGGAGATAAAGTTAAGGTAAGTTCTTCTAATTTAGAAGTTTCACGCACTATGTCTCCATTAAAAATGTTCGACTATTTAGCAAGTAAAAAAATTATTTTTGCTTCTAAATTAAAAGTCTATGATCACATTCTAAAAAATAACTATAATTCTATTTTAATAAAAAATAACTCACCTGTGAAGTGGATTGAAGCATTTAGAAAAATAAAAAAAAATAGATATTTAAAATTAAAAATAAGAAATAATGCCTATAAAACTGCAGAAAAATATACCTGGATAAAAAGAGTAAAAGTTATTGAAAAAAATTTTTTCTTAACTTAATAAAATAATTTTTTTGTTACGAATTTCATAAATATGATTATAATATTTTTCAAGACTTTTATTATGTGTTACTGAAATTATTATTCTTCCATTTAATTTTTTCTTTAAATTATTATAAATTTTTAGTTCTGTATCTTTATCAATGGCATTTGTTGCTTCATCTAAAATTAGTACAGGCCTATTACTATAAAGTGCTTTGGCTATTGAAAGTCTTTGACGTTGACCACCGGAGATTCTTATTCCACGTTCACCAATTTTTGTATCAAAACCATCCTTGCTATTTTCAATAAATTCTAAGCATTCAGCATCTTTTGCACATTCTTTTAGCATATTTATATCTATATTTTCTAAATCATATCCGTAACATATATTCTCCATTATAGTGCTATCAACTAAAATTGTATTTTGGGGAACATAACAAATCAAATCTTGCCACTTTGCATTACTAAATAATTTAATTTCTTTTTTATCTACAAAAAATTGCCCATTACTTTCTTTCGTTAGACCCATTAATATATCTAAAAAACTTGATTTGCCAACGCCTGAGTCTCCATATAATGCATAAATTTTATTAACTTGGAAATTTAAATTTGAATTGATAAATAAATAATCGTCTTCTTCTTTATATTTAAAAGATAGTTCTTTTATTTCAAATGAAGAGTTTAAAATAATTTTATTACTACTATATTTTTTTTGTATTTCTTTTCTATCATTCTGCAAATTCAAGACATTAATTACATCATTAACTGACGAATACTGAATCTTTATAACTCCTAATGAAGCATAAATGTTTTGAGCTTGTGGAATTAACTTTTGTACTGACAAAAAGAAGGCTGCTAAAAGAGATACATTAAATAGTAAGCTACTTTGGTAATAATAATAATATAAAACAACACCTAATAAAAATAAAGTTGCAAACATAATAGCAATCTGATTTGAAAAATTCGTTATGGTTTCAGATTGTATTCTAGACTTTTTTATAATTTTCATTATTTCATAATACTTATTACTGAAAAACTTATTCAAATTCCTGATAATGATTTCCTTAATATTATCAGAACATTCAAGCAATAGTTGATATCTGCTATTAATTATTATTGCTTGAAGATAACTAATTTTAGTTAATATTTTTTTAGTTAAAAAAAATAAAAAAAAATACACTATAAAAAAAAATAAAATAAAAGCTAATGTGAGAAAAAAATTAATGTAAAAAATTAAAAATATAATAGAGCAAGCAATAATCATAGATGTAAACAACTGAATTAAAGAAAATACTGCACTCCTTAATATTTCTACTTTTTCAAGGTTGCCTAAAAAGACACTTGTATTTGATAAAGTAAAATATTTATAATTTTGATTAATAATTTTTGCAAAAACTTTATTGTGAATAAAAAAAGACATGTCGTGAGATATATATATTGTCAATATAATTAAAGCAATTTTAAGAAAAAATGAAAAGATTATTAAAAATGCAAAAAATAAAAAAAAAAAAATTTTATAATTATTTACATTAAAAAAATCGATAAAAGTCTTGAAGTAATAATTATTAATAAAATTACTATTTATATCTAATAACAAATTCATTAATGGTACTAGACTTGCGATTGTGGCAATCTCAGAGAATGAACTGAGTATAGTCAAAATAAAAAGGAGAATTAAAAAATATTTTTTTGGGTAATCATAAATAACTAAAAATATTTTATTTATAAAAAACAAAAAATTTGTAAACATAATTATTATCTACGCATTAATCTTAATATCTAAAATTTAACATAATTTTTTTATTTATAATTAAATATTTCCTCTAAGGCACCAAATATTATTTTTATGTCTTTATTCTTAAGATTCGAATGCAATGGTAGTCTAACTACTTTTAAAAAAATACTTTCAGTGACTGGTAAAACTTTGTATTTAGTAACAAACCTACCGTAAGTCGAACTATGGAGCGGAATGTAGTGAAAAGCTTCTGCCACTTTTTTTAATCTCATTTTTTTTTTAAATATTTCAGCTTGTTTCTCTTCATTAAAAATTAAAAGAAATAAATGATAAGAATTCTCTAAATATTTATTGATACTTATAATTCTTAAATTATTACATTTAATTTTATTAAAAAAATTTAAATATTTAAAATAAATTTTTTTTCTAATACTTTGCAATTTGTTAACCTTTTCGAGTTGTGCGCAAACTAAAGCTGACGATATTTCTGAAGCTCTATACTCGGAACCTATACCTTTCCATGAATAAAATTTCTTAGTTTTTATTAAAAATCTATTTTTAATATTTGCATATTTTTTTCTATCAGTTCCTTTATCCAAAATTATATCAATTTTTGAAAAAAAATTTGGATTATTTACAACTAATGCTCCACATTGTCCTCCGTTAATGTTCTTAGTTTCATGAAAACTATAAGTGCCAATATCTCCAAAAGTACCAAGATATTTATTTTTATATTTAGATAAAAAGGCATGAGCAGCATCTTCAACTAAATACAATTTATTTTTTTTTTTTATTCTTAAAAGTAGATCCATGTCGCAGCAGTTGCCTGCATAATGAACCACGAAAATAGCTTTTGTTTTTTTAGTTATCTTTCTTTCCAAATCTTTTAAATCAATGCATAAATTATTTTTATCAATATCTACAAAAACAGGCTTAGCTCCTCTTAGAACAATAGCATTTGCTGTCGAACTAAATGTATAGGATGGTAATAAAACTTCATCACCTTTTTTTAAATCAATAACTATTGAAGCCACTTCTAAAGCGTCTGAACAACTTTGGGTAAGATAAACTTTTTTTTTAATTAAATTTGATATAATTTTTTCTGCTTTGTTTTGAAAAAGTCCATCAGTAAAATTATTATTTCTCAAAACTTTTTTAATATAATTTATTTCAAGAATATCAGTAGACGGTTCGGTTAAATTGATCATAGTTAATTTTTATAAATTTTAAGTATATATTTTATATTATTTAAATAAAAAAAACTTGGATATTTTTCATTGTCCGAAAGTCTTAATCGATTAAAATTGTCCCTAATACTTTTGTTAACATCTACTTCACAGTCTTCTGCGGTGAGTCGTTTATTAAAGTAGCCTTTTGAAGATTGTTTTTTTGATTTTACATTTGGATATTTAATTAAAAATTTCTTTATTAAATTTAATTTTGATATTGCTTGCTTTTCTCTGATTTCTTCAGAAAGTTCAAAACCATTCAATTTAAACTTATCACGCATAAAAATATCCCCACTGTCAATATTCTCGGATAATTTAATTAGCGTCATATGAATTAATTTTTTTCCTCTTAAAATTTGATAGGCAACTGGAGCAAAACCTTTATCTTTGGGCAAATAACTTTCATGGACTAAAAAAGTATTTGGATTCTTTTTTAGAAATTCATTACTAATTTTTTTTGTATAGTTCATAACAAAAATAATATCTGGTTTTTTTATACAATTAAGTGAGCTGCACAATTTAGTAGAATATTTTGAGTTAAAATTAAATTTTTTTAGATACTTTTCTATCCAATTGTTGCTTGGATCTAGTAAAAAAGTAAGTTTAAATTTGCGCATAGAATATTTCTTAGAAAATAATACTATCTAACTAAATGTTTTATTAATTGATAATTTTTTAATAAAATTTAATTAATATTAACATTTATACTAAAAATAATTATATATTATATTCTATGAATGCAAGTTGTGCCGCAATAATTCCTACATATGACCGACCAGATCAACTGTATTTTGCATTAAAAAGTATAAAATTACAAAAACTTACTCCTAATGAAATTATAGTTGTTGATAATCATCCTGACTCAAAAAATAAAATTGTTGTAAAAAGAATCTGCAAAAAGCTAAAAATCAAAATTAAATATCTAATATTTAAAAAAACTGGTGGTGCTTTAGCCGCGAGAAATTATGCATCTAATAATACTAACTGCAAATATTTAGCCTTTCTTGATGATGATGACGAATGGAAAAAAAATTATATTTATCATTCAATTAAAAAAATTAAAAAAGATAATGCAGATATATGTATTGCTGAATATAAAGTTATTGATAAAATAAAAAAATTTTCATATGACTTTCATATTCCAGAAAAAATAACTTTTAATGACTTAATAATTTGGAATCCCGGCATCTTATGCTCCAATATTTTAATTAAGAAAAATATCTTTCATGAACTCGGGGGTTATGACATTAAACTTTTTGGAAGTGCTGACAAAGATTTGTTAATAAAAATAATTGACTATAAATATAAATATACGATTTTAAAAAATAGATTAATAAATCGTTTAATTCACAACTATCAATGGTCAAATGATAACTATCTTACTTTTAAGGCTTCTTATGCTTTGTATAAAAAATATTATAATAGAATGAACTTATGGCTTAAAATGAAAATGATTAAAAAGTTTTCAATTTTTTTTTTTAAAAATTTTTTTAATAAAATATTTATAAATCATTTAAAGACATAATAAATCTTTAATGATACACAATATGACTTCTAATAATAATGTAGCAATATAAAAAAATATTTATATATAAAATAAACTTAAAAAAATTGCTTAAAACTGCATCAATAAAACCTTTTCGAATTATATCCAAAATTGACATTAAAGATAATGCTGTAGTTAAGGGTATCAATTTGGAGGGTTTGCGTAAATTAGGGGATCCGTATAGTTTTGCTGAATACTATTATAAAAATAATATTGATGAAATAATTTTACATGATGTCACAGCTTCTCTTTTTGGAAACAATTGTCTTGCTAAAATAATTGATCAAATATGCAATAATCTATTTATACCCATAACAATCGGGGGTGGTTTAAGAAACTTAAAAGATATTGAAAAAATTCTAAAAATTGGCGCTGATAGAGTTCTTTTGAATTCTTCAGTAGTAAAAAATATATCATTCCTTAACGAAGCTGCTAAAAATTTTGGAGCATCAAACATATCTGTAAATATTGAGTATAATTTGATAAATGGAAAATACTTTGTTTTTTATGAGTATGGACGACAACCTACAAATATAAATTTAATAGATTGGATTAAAAAAGTTCAAGATTATGGGGCAGGTGAAATAGTATTAACTTCGATTAATAATGAGGGTACGGGAAAAGGATTTGATTATGAAGTGTTAAAAAAAATTAATAAAATTTGCAAAATACCTCTTACTGTTCATGGTGGATGTTCTACGGTGAACAGTATTAAAAAAATTTTTGAATATACAAAAAATATATCAGGTGTAGCGATAAGTTCTCTGCTTCACTACAATTATATAAAAAGAAATAATATTTTTAAAATTAATATACCAAAAAAATGGCAAAGCTGCTCAATAAAAAAAATTAAAAATAGTCTTTCAAAAGAAAAAATTTTAATTCGAAAATGAATACAAAAATTGCAATAATTAACTTCCCAAATTCTAATATTAAAAGTATTTTTTCTGCACTTAAGAAAATTAAATTAGAGCCAGTTTTAGTCAACAAAAAAAAGGAATTAAACTCATTCTCAAATTTAATTCTTCCAGGAGTAGGAACGTTTGGGACTGCTATGAACTACTTAGAGCAAAATGAAATGATAGAAGATATTAAAAAATTTCACTACGAAAAAAAAAAAATTTTAGGAATTTGCCTAGGAATGCAAATTTTACTTCAGAAAGGCAATGAATTTGGTCATCATAAAGGTCTTAGTTTAATCAAAGGTACAGTAAAAAAAATACCATTAAATCAAATTCATTTAGGCTGGAATAAAGTAATATTCGAAAAAAATTATAATACTAAAAATTTTTTTGGTTACTTCGTGCATTCATATTATACTGAAATTTTAGAGGAAGGCATGACTATTGCTACAACAACAATAAATAACTTTAATTTTATATCTTATTTTAAAAAAAATAATTTATTGGCATGTCAATTTCACCCTGAAAAGAGTGGTGAGCATGGATTAAAATTAATTAAGAACTTTTTCCACAAAAATGAAATTTAACAGGTATAAGCACAATATAAATTCATATAAATATCTAACTTTTAAATTTCAAAAAAAAAATATTAAAATAGATTTTAAAAAAATTAAAAAAAAATACAAATTATCTTCTGTAATAAAATTTTTACCTATTGACTTTAAAAATCTAGAAAATAAATTTTATCACTTTAATATTCATAATTCAAACCACAAGAAAAAAAAAAATTATCTTATTCTAAAGATTTATAAAAAAGGTTTTTTTGATGGGGATAGAGAAAGGCTGCCTATTTACTCTTCTAAAAAAATTTACATTTATCAATGTTTTTTTTTAAAAGAAAAAATTTTAATCAAAGATGTGAAAAGAAAATTTTTTAAAAAATCATTAAAAAATACAAATACACCGTTAAAACTTTTAAAATGTTTAAAAAGACGATATATATATCTTTTTAAAAATATAGAAATTATGCCGAATACTCAAGCATCTATTACAGGACTTAAATTTCGAAGAGAACTAAATTTTATGGATTTAAGATGAGAAGAAAAAAATTAGATATTTATATAAATAAAGCACCTAAAAAAATTATTTTTTGCACAAAATGCGTTATGTCCAATCAAAGACCGCGAATAACTTTAGATGAAAATAACATATGTAGCGCGTGCAATTATCTCTCTTACAAAAATCATGAGATTAATTGGGAAAAAAAAGAAAAAGAACTAATAAAGCTGGCAAATAAGATTAGAAAAAAAAATGGTGAATGGGATGTCTTGGTTCCTGGTAGTGGTGGCAAAGACTCATCTTTCGTCGCCCATACATTAAAAACAAAATATCACCTAAACCCTTTATGTGTCACTTGGGCACCTTTTAAATACACCAATATAGGGTTTCAAAATTTTTCCGAGTTTACAAATTCTGGTTTCTTAACAATTAATTGTTTTGGCAACGGTCAAATAAATCGACTTCTGGCCAGACTATGTTTTGAAGAAATTGGAGATAACTTCACTCCATTTACATTTGGTCAGCATGGTTTTGTTTATCATATAGCGAATAAATTTAAAATTAATCATATTTTTTTTGGAGAGGCTGCAGATGCTGAGTATGGTGGAAATGCAGCTAAACATAAAAATAACCCCGGACATTCAATATCGGATAATGAAAAATTATATTGGAAGGGTAATAATGTTAGAAAATTAGTTAAGTTTGGCATCAAAAATAAAAAATATTTTGCTAGATTTAATCAAAATCACCCAGATTTAAATTTTTATGAGCCTCCAAAAAAAATTAATCCTGAAATTAAAATGTATCATATGTCATACTTTCATTACTGGAGACCGCAAGAAAATTACTATTATGCTTCCGAAAATACAGGATTCAAACCAAGCCCAGAAAGATCAAAAGGAACTTATTCAAAATATGCAAGCTTAGACGATAAACTTGATATTTTGCACTATTACTTGATGTTTATAAAGTTTGGTATTGGAAGAGCAACATCAGATGCTGCCCATGAAATTAGGGAAGAACTAATTTCAAGAGAAGAAGGTGTCAATTTGGTTGAAAAATACGACTCTGAATTTGATATTAAAGATTATGAAGAAACAATAGATTATCTTTCTATTTCAAAAGACCACTTCTTTAAAGTGATTGATAGCTTTAGACAAGACCATGTTTGGGGAAAGCTAAGAGGTCAATGGAAACTTAAACATACTGTAGGAAAGAATGGTATTGATGATTAATATTCCATTAAAATAAAAGTGAAGATTAAAATTTTTAAATTTAAAAAAAAAAATATTACAAAAAAATATTTATCTTGGCTGAATAACAAAAGACTACTTAATTACAGTAGACACAAAAAAATTAATTATTCAAAAAAAAAAGCAATAAAATTTTATGAAAACGTTCTAAATTCAGGTAATTTTTTTTTTGCTATTAAAGATACTTATAAAAATAAAATTATAGGTACTTCAATAGTTTATAATTTAAAACAAAAGTCAAATATTGGAATATTAATTGGTGACAAAAACTATCGCAATAAAGGTTTGGCTTTTAAAGCTATAACATTACTTTATAAGGAGTTAAAAAAAAGAAATATTTATAATCTTGAGATTGGATGTGATAAAAAAAATATTAGCATGATAAAAGTTGCAAAAAAACTTGGTTTCAAGAAAAATTTTTCAAAAAAAAATGAAATTTATTTTAAAAAAATAATTAGTTAAAACGTTTTATCTACTTTCAATCATAACAACATCATTAATAACATTTTGAACTAAAAAATTGTTTTTTTTTCTTATTTTTTTCATATAATACTTGACTTCTATCGATGCAATTCCACCATAAATTTTATCAAACTTTCCAAGATCAGTTCTTTCAATTTTTTTTTTAAAACTAATAAATAAATAAATTTTATATAAAATTCTTTTACTTAAAAAATAAATCATCATTACTTCATTATATAAAGTATTTTTTTTAATTTTTATCTTTTCTTCTTCTTGAATTTTAAATTTTTCGAAAATTTCTAGTATTTTTTCTATTGAATCTTTTTTAGGGTGAATACCTAAATAATTTAAGAAAAACTTTTTTTTATTTAAAGTATTGCTTTTTAATTTTGATAATATATTTTTTTTAAAATTTTCTTTTATTTTAACGCTATTATTGTAAGAAAAAATTTTAAATTCTTGATTAACTTTAAAATCTTTTCCTAAATCAATAAAAAAAGTTGGCTTTCCAATCATAAGACTTTGCAAAGAAGTTGTACATCCTCTGTGTAACAATCCTTCGCAAGCTAGTATCCATGGGAAAACATCCTTGATCGGATCTTCAATAAAAATATTTGTTTCATTTCTAAATAGTTTTTTCCAAACAAATTTATTTTCTGCTGGATGAGGTCTAATAACTATTTTTTTATTAGTAATTTTCGATAATTTTTTTAAAAAAGGAACAAATTTAACAAATTCTTTGTATTGATTTTTAGCCCTATCATATTCAGTTTCTATTACATCGCTATACTTCTTAGCGGACCATTCTTTTAGATCTTTGGAATTAAAAAAAAACCAAGAAACTTCTTCATTTATATTTCCTGTGATGAATTGATAATCGGAATTAAATAAAAAAAACTTACCGTATTTTTTTTTTATTTTATCAACTTCGTTATCATATATATGATGGTATTTTTTTTTCCAAAGATCTATTCTTGGGGATCCGGTTTGGTAGATTTTGCCACGTAATTTTTTTAAACCTTTTTTTGCAGCATTGAAAATAATTCTATTAGTTGCAAGATATCCATCACAAAATTTTTCACCTATAGTTGAAAAACAATTTATGTTCTTAAGATAAAAATGTTCAGCAGATTTTCCACTTAAATTACCAGGCAGTAATTCTTGGTCAAATACAATATGCTTATCAGTTTTATTGTTTATTAAATCAACATATTTACTTGTAACGCCTGCTTTATAAAAAAAAATTCCACCCTTTTCTCTTTTATTCTTTATTAAATTAAATATCTGATCTTTCGAACCTAAATAAACTCTATAACCATTATTAATTAATAATGAACTTAGAAAAACCTGAGAAATAAATTCTCTTACTTTGATCTCAATAGCTATATAAACAGTTTTTTTTTTCATAAAAAATTAAATCTTAAAATATTTTTTCCAAACTTTTTTAAAAGACTTAATTATTAAATCAATTTCCCTAGAACTGAGATCGTACAAATCTATTGAAAACCCAAGGTAACTTTTAAAATGCAATTCTTCTGCTACTGGGCATATACCTTTTTTATATGAAACATTACTTTGGCAAACAGCTGAATTCCAGGGATATCCTTTGGAGCCATATGCAATTTTTTTTTGATACATGGGTAGTAGGTGGGTACAAATATAACCATCTGATAAACCAGGAACACCCTCAGCTTCTAGTGCTTTCTTTATTATGCTTCTCTTATTTTTTATCTTATTATCAAGAATCATTGGATACTTATAATAAGAATGAGTGCATCCCTTAGTAACTGTTGGTGTCTGCAAACCTTTTAAATTTTTTATTCCCATTGTTAATCTATTTGCTAAGAACTGTTTTTTTTTAATTAAGGATTTTAATTTTTTAAGTTGCTCAATACCTATTGCACTTTCAATCTCACCTAATCTAAAATTTTGTCCAACAATATTAATTAATTCTTTTTTTTTACTTTTATTGTCAAGAGCCATCTCTCCGTGGTTTCGAATTAAAACTAATTTTTTATATATTTCACTATTATTTGTGACTATAACTCCTCCTTCTCCAGTATTAATGTGCTTATGGTAGTTTAGGCTAAATCCTCCCACATCAGCAATCGTTCCTGAAAATTTGCCATTTATTTTTGTACCAATTGCTTGAGCAGAATCACTAATCACTTTTAGGTCATATTTTTTTGCTAATTTAAGAATTGAAAAAATATCAGCCGATTGACCAAAAATATCAACTGCAATTATTGCCTTTGTTTTTTTTGTAATTTTTTTTTTAATCGATTCAATACTAATATTAAAAGTATTCCTATCTATGTCTGCAAATACTGGTATTGCATTCCAGAAAAGAATTGCCGTTGCTGTTGCTGGCATCGTCCATGTAGGAACAATTACTTCGTCTCCTGGCTCGACATCTATTGAACCGATTGCACAGACTAACCCTGATGTCCAAGAATTTACGCTAACTGCATGTTTAACTTTAAAATATTTTTCAAATTTTCTCTCAAATTCTTTTACTTTTGATCCTCCAAAAAATTGAGGATTATTGCCAGCAATAAAATCAGATAAGATTCCAGTTTTTAAGACTTTGATTGCCGCTCCAATCTCTTCTTTTCCTATAGAATTATATCTTTTAAATTTATTATTAATTATTTTTTTTTGCATTTAATTGTTAATTTTTGATTCTTCATAAAGTGAATAAATTGTTCTGAGTGTTTTGATTGCTTGACCACCACTACATATATTGCAAGTTTTTTTACTTAAAGAATAATATAGATTATTAAAAAAATGTAACTGTGAATTTTTTTTACCCGAATATAGTTTATAAATTTTTTTATGAAAAATAAGAGGATTGTTCTTTTTTTTTATAATATTTTGCCAATATATGTGACTACCCCCTTGGTCATACAATAACCTTCCGTTGTTTGCGAATATTTCGATAGAGTTAGTATGACTTTTATTTTTATTAGCCGGTATAAATACAAATTTTGCTTGTTTAAAAAAAACAATAAAAGAGCTATCAAAATCAAATTTACTAAACTTTGATCCCTTGTATATCAGTTTTGATTTTATTACATTTCCAAACCAAAATTCAAGTGTATTTAAGAAGTGGGAAGCATTATTTAATACCCCTCTTGAATAATATACTACACCACTTACGGGTGTTTGAATTTTTCCTAAGGAGATTTTTTCTTTTATTTTTATTATGCCTGGATCTGACAATCTTAAATAATTTACATAGAGTTTAATTCTATTTTTTTTGCATATCTTAATAATTTCTAGAGATTGTTTTAAATTAACGCCTAAAGGTTTTTCACAAATAATTACTTTGGGTTTATGATAAGATAATATTTTCTTTAAAACTATTAGATGACTTGATGTTGTTGTGCTTATTATTAAAATATGTGGCTTGATTAGTTTAAGTGGTGATTTAAAATCTATAAAAGTTGGCTTTTTATATTTTTTTTCAAATAAAATTCTCTTTTTCTTATCTTTTTCAATTGCGCCAGATAAATCAAATTTAGGATGAAAATTAATAGCTTTTGCATGTGATTGTATAAGAGTTAAATTTAAATCATAGCCCATACCAATATTACCTAAACCTACTATTAAGCATTTATAAATCAAATCATGTCTCGCAATTCTTGTATACCAGAAAAAGGGAGTATGCATCTTTTTTCATTTTGAGGAATGCAGCTTATTACTTTTCTTCGTGCAGCTAACGCAACTACTAAAGCCATTGTTTGTCTTCCGACTACAATATCGCTTTTCTCTATGTCATTTTTTAAAAATTTATTTTTTGAAAATTTCACAAATGGAAAATTTACTTTAAGCCATTTATATTTATTTTTTTTTTCTGCAGGATGAATCCTGAATATAATTTTAAAATTTTTTTTTGTAATACTTTTTATATTTTTATAAAAAAAATTAAAAGTTTTAAATTCACCTGTTATTTTAAAATTTTTTTTTATTTCGCTTATTGGCTCTGAAACATAAAGTATATTGATGATTTTAGCCTGTTTATTAATTTTTCTTTTTATATTTTTTTTTATATTATAAATATAATAATTTCTTTTCAGAAAAATTAAAATTTTTGGAAATATATTTTTCAATAAATTTTTGGCGTATTTATCATATACCCAAATATTATCTGGAAGAATTATTTTATTTTTGTAAATAAATCTTTTTTTATAATTTATCCAATGATCAAGTATAACTGTAGTTTTTTTTCCAATTTCTTTAAATTTTCGAATTGCTTTTAACTCGATTTTAGAATTTAAACTTGTGGAGCATATTAATTCGCTAGCAATATTTACAGCTTCTTTTAAATTTGTAATATTAATTTTTTTTATTTTTTTTTTGAAAATTGATCTAGCGGGTCCTGTTAAAATAAAAATATACTTAATATTAGAGTCGTTAAAATTTTGCACATAACTGCTTAATATTTCTGCTCCTCCGGCATCATTAGATACAATAGCAATCATTATTTATATATATTATAATAAATTTGTGTACAATTTTGTATTTTATCACTTTGCAGTAAAAATTTTAAAATTTTTTGTATTAATTAATTTTCATTTAATAAAAAAAATTTTAAATTTTTTTCTACCTAATAAAAAGTTACTTTATCCCGAAAAATATAAATTTTTAAGGGTTTTTTTAATTAAAACGTGCCTAGATCTCCAATCATTTATAATAAATCGCATTAATTATAAATTAAATTTATTTTTTGATGTTAAAAACAATTGTCATTATGTTTTAGCTGATGGTATTTTTCTGGACATTTCAGAAACAAATAGACATTTAAAATTAAACCATCGTCACAAAATTAATAATGAAGGTAAATTTTTTTCTCGTTTCTTAAATAATAAAAAAAAAATAACTTTTTTTGATATTGGTTCAAATATCGGGGAAATATCAATTTATATAGCTAAAAATTTTAAATTTTCAAAAGTAATATCTTTGGAGGGTTCCAGAACTTTGGCAAAAGTTCAAAAAAGAAACATTATTATAAATAAAGTGAAAAATGTTAGATTAATTAACAAAATTATAAGCGACACATGTAAAAAAAAATTTATTTCGAAAAATCTATCGACTGAAAATTATGTGATGGAATCTAGTGAAATTAAAAATAATAACATAAAAAATTTTGAATTAAATTCATGCATAACATTAAAAAAATTAGTAAGTGATAATAAAATAAAAAAAATTGATTTCTTAAAGATTGACATAGAAGGTTCAATACCAGATTTAACTGATGATTTAATTTATTTATGGAATAAAAAGAAAATTATCTATTGCTTTATTTCTTTTGAAAAAAATACTTTTAAATCTTATTATAAAATTATTTCTGAGCTATCAAAAAGTGCTCAAATTTTTAAGATAGACACTAACAACGATAGAATAAAAAAAATAACATATAATTATTTGGAAAAATATTTAAAGAAAGTTTTACCACAGAATTATCAGGGTAATCGATTTCAAGGATTAGAAGTCTTATTTAAATTAAAAAAATAACGATTTTAGTTTAATTTAGCAAATATCTTTTTTATTTTCTTTTAAGATTTTTGCAAACTTCAGGTCATTATAATCATCAATGTCGACTGAACTTATCCAATCAAGTTCTTCAAAACAATAATCTTTTCCATAAAAAGTTTTACTTTTTATAAGTTTTTCAGTTTTTGCGACCCAAATTGCGCCTGTGGGACAATATAAGATTGGCAGGTCTTGTGATCTTTTTTTAAGGTGGGATGGAAATAGTGGTTTACTTCTTCCATTTTTATTTTTAATAAATGACCACCATGGGTTCATCCATCCAAATCTAAAGCAGCTAATTTGTAAGTTTCTTTTTTTTTTTTCAAAAACTTCAAGTGATTTTTTAATATCCATTGAGTTTCTTAATGGGCAGTTAGGCATCAACTGAACTACAACATCATATTTCTCTTTCCAAAACATAGTTGCATATTTCAAGGCATTAATTGTTGCTTTACTAACTGGAGTAATGTCATCGTAATATTTTTTTCTTAAAAATGGAACTTCTGCTCCATATTTTTTAGATATACGAGCTATGGTTTTACTATCTGTTGAAACAAGCACTCTATTAAAAAGGTTGCTTTTTATTGCGGCTAAAATTGTCCATGCAATCAATGGTTTTCCAAAAAAATTAATGAGATTTTTATTTTTAATTCTCTTTGATCCGCCTCTAGCTGGTATTATAGCTATTCTTTTTACCACAATGTCCACCCACCGTCGGCAATAATTGTTTGCCCATTTATTGCGCTGTTATTCTCATTCATGATTAGGTCTAAAGGTCCCAATGCATCTTCTTCCGTAAGCATCCTTCCCATTGGGGATAATTTTTTGTAACGTTTTTCAAAACTATTATTAACCCTTCCTTTTACCCCTCCTAACACTAAGCAATTCACTCTAGTTTTTTTTTTGGAAAATCTAATAGCCAATTCTTTTGTCAGATGCACTAAACCGGCTTTAGCGACACTATATTGGATTGGATAATCATTAATATAATTTTTATATAGTTTAGGCGTTGCTGTTACTAATCCATATTGAGAGCCAATATTTGTTATTGTTCTTAGTATATTTTTTTTTTTATTAGAAATTTTTATTGATAACTCGTAAGGGATAAATACATCTAAAATAAATTCTTTTGAGAAATTATCCCTAGTTGACATTCCAATTTTTTTATCAATTTTTAAAAATTCTCTATTTCTTGCCGCGTTAATTAAATGATTTATTGAAAATTTTTCTTTATTTATTTTTCTAATTAAATTACTGCATGAATTTTTTTTAAGAAAATCAACAACATAACCTTTTAACTTGTTATTATTATTTAAAGATTTTTCTAGTTCTATTTTATTTTTAATATTTGATGATGTAAATAAAACATTCCAGCCTTTTTTTAAAAAATGCCTCACAAAACATCGGCCTAATTTTCCTGTTCCCCCTGTAATTAAAACTGTCTGACTATTCATTTGTTCTTATTCCTTTTTCAATAATATCAACGACTTTTAAATTAAATTTTTTATCGGATTGTATAGTTTTTTTTTTTACACCGTAAAGAAAATTCATTAACGCTCGCTTAAAAGAGTCAAACGTATCATTAAAAACTAATCTAATTTGCTTTTTAGATCCAATAATTAAAATTGAAATTTTAGAACTTAAATTGCTTGAAGCAGTAAAATGAGTTATTATACTACTTTTCCATAATATTAGTAAATTTTTTTTTTTGATCTTTTTATCGCTAGTAAATTTTAATATAGAATCATTTTTAGGTAACATTTTTAATACTGGTTCAATAATATGAATTGAATATTTATCCCAAGATTTTGGCGTTAAAGCCACTATTTTTTTAATTTTTCCCAGCTGTTTTTTTTTTTTACTATTTAAAGATAAATCAGAACTATATCTAGTAGCAGAACATGTAAAAATTTGACCGGAATATTTTTCTAAGTCATAGATTTTTTTTAATTTTTTCTTAGAAACAGAAATTGGCTTATCTATGTATACAGGAATTCCAGAAAGCAAAAATGGCTTTGCTAAATTATAATGATTTTTGTAATCATCTCTTGCCAATAAAATACCGTCTACCTTTCCTATCATAGATTCTGGATTTCTTACTACGTTAGGGATAAATGTAGCTAAGGCAATTTTTTTTGAACATTTTAAACTTTGAGTCCAAATATGAGTAACTTTCGTATTTTTTATATAGTCTTTTGGCCAAGATTTTTTTTTTAAATAATTAGAAATCAATGGAAAACCGCAATTATCCATTTTTTTTTTGTCGTAACCATTAATTATAGCTGACCACGAATAAGGATGGCCATTTCCTTTGCTTGCCCCTATAAGTCCCAAACGTATAATCTTCATCAAATTTTCCAAAATCTTGGATCAATATATTTTTCATCTTTATAAAATAAATCCTCTGTTTTAAAGGGTAGTTTTAAAAAATTACAATTAACGACTTCTTTGTATTCATTAAAATTATTAAATCCTACTATTAAAGATTCAAATTTTTTAAGATTTGCGACAAAGGATAACGCACCTTGTAAAGGGGTTATATTGTGCTTTTTTGTTCTTTTATGAAATAGAATTAATTTTTTACTAATTGGTTGTAAATATTTTGGTATTTTTTTTATATCCATCAATAATAATCCTTGTAAAAAAATAGATCTTGCATGCATTTCTATTTTTTTAGAACAAAGTCTGTCGATGGTACCATTCTGAATTAGTCTTTGATCTAAAATATTGCATGGAATTTGCATAATATCTAAATCATAGTATGATAAAATCATATCTATTTCTTTTTTATTGTAAACTGAAACTCCAATTTTTTTTATTAGCTTTTGTTTTTTTAAATTTATAATTTCTTTATAGAGTAATTCAGAGTTTTTTTTAAATAAATCATTAGAATTATGAATTAATAATGAGTATATTTTTTTTTGTTTAAGATTTTTTAAAGATAAAAAAAAACTTTCTTTAAATTTTTTAATTGATTCAAGATTGATTATTTCCTCTTTAATTAAAATTGATTTAGTTATAATATTAAAAGAGTGATTTTTACTTAAATAACGACCTAATATATTTTCTGAATTATTATATTCTGCAGCAGTGTCTATATATTTATTTTTTTTAATTTTATCGGCGTATTCAATGATTTTTTTAATATCAAATCGAGATATCTTCTTAGATGAACACACTCCATATTTAGAACCAAATTGGGCAGTTCCAATTCCAATAATGTTCATATTATCTAAATTTTATAATTTGAATAATTTAATTTTTATAAATTTTTATTTCTTTTTTTAAGTCTTCTATTGATAAAAATTTACGATTATTACCACTACTAAGTGAAAAATTTCTTTTTATTTTTTTGGCTTTACTGTAATCTTTTAAAAAGGAAGGATGATCTGGAAGAATTGCATAATACTTTCCTAAATCAACCGTATTAAACGAATCAGCCTCGGTAATCATTTCTTCATGAATTTTTTCACCCGGTCTAATGCCTATAAATTTAATCTTGCAATTTTCGCAAACTGCTTTAGCTAAATCCACTATCTTAAAACTCGGTAGTTTTGGTACAAATATTTCTTTTCCTTTTGCATTTTTAATGGCCCAACAAACCATATTTATTGCATCTTTTAAGCTTATATTAAATCTTGTCATTTCTTTATCTGTGATTGTTAAAAATTTATTTTTACTTTGTTCAATAAAATTAGGAACTATTGAACCCCTGCTTCCAAATACATTTCCATAACGAACAATACTAAATATTATATTTTTATTTCCTCTAATGTTATTCGCGGCTACAAAAAGTTTATCTGAGCAGAGTTTTGTTGCTCCATAAAGATTAATTGGAGAAGCTGCTTTGTCTGTAGATAAAGCAATAACCTTTTGCACTTTATTCTCTAAGGAAGCTTCAATAACATTTTGGGCCCCATAAACATTTGTTTTTATAAATTCTATTGGATCAAATTCTCCTTTTGGAACATGCTTTAATGCAGCCGCATGTATTACAATATCAACTTCTTGAAAAGCTCTTGTTAATCTCTCTTTGTCCCTGACATCTCCAAGAAAATATCTTATCTGTGGGAAATTTTTTTCATTATATAGCTTTGCCATGTTATATTGTTTAAGCTCATCACGACTATAAATAATCATTTTTTTTATTTTAAATTTCATCTTTAAAATATAATTCACAAAAGCATTACCAAACGATCCTGTTCCTCCAGTAATTAAAATACTTTTATTTTTTAAAAAATTTTCCTTCATTTTGAATGATGTTTTATAAATAATTTTATTTTCTTAATAATATACATTAATTTACCATTGGTTAGCCCATAATAAATTGGCAATGAAACAAAAGATTTATAGTATTTTATAGCTCCAGAAAAGTTCTTTTTGTTATATTTTTTTTTTAATAATTTTTTAAATAAGAATATTGGCTTGTAATGAAACTGCAAAATAATTTTATTTTTTAGCATTGCTTTAATAAAATAATCTTTATTTACTGATAATTGATTAAAATTAATTTTAATTATAAAAAGATGAAAAGATGAAAGTTTAATATTTTTATAGCACGGGAAATGAAGCACTTTTTGATCATTTAATTTTTTTTTGTAGAAATTAAAAATATTTTTTCTAAATTTTAAAAATTCTTTAATTTTTTTTAATTGGGATAATCCAAGAGCACAATTTACATCGCTTAATCTATAATTAAAACCTGCAAATTTTATATCATAATTCCAATGATTCTTTTTTATAATTCCATGAGATCTATATAATAAAATTCTTTTATAAAAATTAATATTATTAGTTGTAACAATCCCCCCTTCCCCTGATGTTATTGTTTTTACGGGGTGCAAAGAAAAAGTAGACAAATCGGCGTGCATACACGAACCAACTTTATAAATATTATTTTTATACTTGTAGGCCGATCCCAATGCATGACATGCATCCTCGATCAGATAACAATTATATTTTTTTTTAATCTTATAAAACTCATAAATATTTTCTGCATAACCACCTAAATACATAGTAATTATAGCTTTTATATTTTTTATTTTATTTTCTTTTATGCAACTAAGTAAGGTTCCAGGTGTCATTTGACCGGTGCGAGAATCTACATCTGCTAAAAAAATTCTAGCTTGGAACAGTTCGGCCATACTATAAGCCGCAATAAAATTTACTGAAGGCATTATAATTACATCGTTTTTTTTTAAATTTATTGCAAGCAGTGACAAATGTAACGCCGAAGTTCCACTACTGCATGACAAAGAAAAATTAACTTTTAAAAATTTTGAAATTTTATTTTCAAATTTTTTTACATAATCTCCTGTAGTAATTAAATCTTCCTTTAAAGCTTTCGAAACAAGTCTAATATCTTGACTATCTATAAATTGTCTCCCATACGGAATAGTTTTCATATAAAAATTCTTACTTTTTTTAATAATGATTTTTTTAGAGGAGTTTCACGCTTTATATCATAAGGTGATTTTTTATTTAATAATTTTTCAAAATAAACTGGCTTAATTCCAAATCCAGGTCTAATAACTCTTGTATTCTTTTTAGTAAATCTTTCCCCTTTTTTAATATCAGAAATTGCATAAATAGATCTCCTGAATTGTAAACTATGATTCTCGCTTTTATTTCTAAAAAAATATTTTTTTCCCATCATTAAAGATGTATCTTTAATAACTTTTGCATAGTCTCCAATTTCTTTTCCCTTCAATGAGAATGCAAGATCAAAACCCTTTTTTTGACTTTCTAGAGCTATGTGTTTTTCAATTACCTCGGCCCCTGCAGCAATTGCTGCGGCGACTACTTTATTGTCGGTTGAATGATCGGAGAAGCCAATTTTACAATTATATCTTTCTTTTAAAATTTTTATGTTATTAAAATTAAAATCTGAAATCTTAGAAGGGTAATTACTAACGCAATACAAAAGGATTATTTCTTTTGCACCATATTTTTTTGCTGTTTTATAAGCCAAGTCTATTTCTTTAAGATTTGCCATACCAGTTGAAATAATTATTGGTTTCTTAGTTTGAGCTATTTTTTTAATTAAAGGAATATGATTTATTTCAAAGGATGCAACTTTATAAAAAGGACAATTAAGGCTTTCCAAAAGATCAACGGAGGTTTCGTCAAACGGAGTACTAAAGCATGTAATTTTTAATTTTTTTGCATAATTGAATAATTCTTTGTGCCATTCAAATGGAGTTTGTGCCTGATCATACAGATCCCACAATGTTTTTCCATCCCATAATCCACCTTTAATTTTAAAATTTGATTTGTTGCTTTTTATAGTCATTGTATCAGGGGTATATGTTTGCAATTTTACAGCATCAGCTCCATATTTTTTGGCTATTTTAATAAGTTTTTTAGCATGGAGTAATGATCCATTATGGTTTGCAGATATTTCTGCAACAAAGAAAGGTGTTTTTTTTATTGGATTTTTAGTCAACAAATTATACTTTTTACCCACGTTTCAGAATAAAATATTAATTAAAAAAAGTACATGAAAAAAATTAAAAAAAACAAAAATTATTTAAAAATTATCTCTCAAATTGAGAGTATAAGAAAAAAAAATAATGTAAATTGGATGAATATACTACGCATCGCTTTTAAATATAATCCCAAATCAACTGCTAAAGTCATGTCAAAAATTTACATTGATGATCAAAGAATAAGTTCTTTAGTAAAAAAGTTATTGTAAAATGAAAATTAAAATAAAAAAAGCATCCATAAATGATGCTAGTTTTTTTTATGAATTAAGAAACGAAAAATCAGCAAGGAAAAATTGTTTTAATAAAAAAAATATAAAATATAATGATAATTTAAAATAGTATAAAAAAAAAAATAAAAAATAAAAATGCAATATTTTTGGTTGCTTTAAGTAACAATTCTGAAAAAATAGGAATTGTAAGATATGAGACAGAAAAAATTTTTACTAACATATCTATTAATATTTCAAAAAAATTTAGAAATGTCGGTTATGGATCAAAAATTATTAAAATTTCAGAAAAATTTTTAAAACAAAACCTTATTATTATTTCAAGAATAAAAAAAAACAATAAAGCATCTATAAAACTTTTTAAAAAGAATAATTATAAAGTTATTAAAAGTAATAACGATTTGATGTTAATGAAAATTATTTAATTTTTTTGTTGTAATTAGAGCCTGAGCAACAACAACGTTTTTTTCTTTTTTTGCATATTTAAATTGAATAAATAAATTTGATGTTGAAACAAATGCTAGTGGAAAATTTTTTACATCAGTGTCCAACATTCTTATATAATCGTAAACTTTGTTTAATGATTTAAGATTACCAATATTACTTTCCTCTGGTTTTCTTCTATTAAAATAATAAATTTTTCCTTGTTGCTTTTTAGGCTTAGGCACTTTTTTTATAAGGGTAACAATCATTGATAATATTATTTTATATATTTTTAAAAAAATAATTTCTGCTCTCCCGTCTAATTTAAAATTTTTTTTTAAATAAATTGGTCCGCTATCTAATTTACTTTCTAATTTTATTGCACAAACAGTTGAAATTTTGCGACCTCTTGCAATCATATTCTGGACTGGTGAACCTCCTCTTCCGTAAGGCAAGGGCGTTGAGTGAAATCCTATGCACAAATAACGTTTTAATATGCTATTTTTTATTTTCCAATTCCAATGTGGAAAAAAAATTATTTTTGGATTTATTTTTTTAATATTTTTTAAATTTAAATTTTTTTTTTTATTAATAAAATAAAAATTTTTATCTTTTATTCTTTCCTTAAAATAATCTGTAACTGCAGCAACTATATATCTGCTCATCTATTAAGTTCTTTTAATATTTCAAAAGCTTCTGCTTGTGGTAGTCCATTTTGCATACCTCTAAATTTAGATAATATTTCAATTCCCTTTAAAGACCTGCTGTTTGGAAATTTTTTTATTTCTGTTGTGTAGGCCTGTAACGCTTTTTTCTTTTTTTTCCAAAATTTTTTAATATCTAAAAAATAATTCGGTTGAAAGGTTTTTTTTTTAAAATAAGCAAAATCTGTTGAAGAGGGTATTTCAAAAGCTATAATTTTTTTCCAAACTTCTTTTGCCTGTGGTCTAAAAGCTATTAAAGTTGCCTCAGCAACAATTCTATGGTCAATGTTTAGATCATGAGGATTATGGGTATAAATAATATGAGGTATGATTTTTTTTTTGGCTTTTTCAATTTTCTTAACCACTTCCAGTAACTTTACTTTATCCATTCCATTGTCCGGAAAATCACCACAGTAATCTTGTAACCATTTAAAGCCTAAAATTTTTGCAGCCAACAATGAGTTTTTCTTTCTTTGATGTATTAAACTGTCTTTAGTTTTAGAATGCCTAGCTCCAACTCCATCAGTCATATAAATGCAGTAAACTTTGTCTTTGTCTTTTACATGATGCGCTATTGCACCTCCGCAACCAATCGTCTCATCATCTGGATGGGCAACACAAATTAAAATTCTTTTTTTCATGATTAGTAAAAAATTATTTTTAAAATTATAAATTTTGATTAAATTTTTTATAAAGGGATATTATTTAACATTGTAACTTGTACCAAGAAAAATTTTTTCAGTGCATAAATCAAGCCAATTGAGCTATTAGTAACGGTAAGCTTAACGTGTTACCACGCTTCCACACCCGTCCTATCAACGTCGTAGTCTACGACGGCTCT
>Ga0114976_10000565_pt1 | contig 23162 bp, 27 predicted proteins | sample S_130805_EF_Meta_FD_87319 | JGI IMG/M metagenome (GOLD analysis project Ga0114976, IMG submission 87319) | Freshwater microbial communities from Lake Simoncouche, Canada to study carbon cycling - S_130805_EF_MetaG | ecosystem: Environmental > Aquatic > Freshwater > Lake | place: Lake... | reverse complement strand
ATGCTTATAATGGTGATGCTGGTGGTAGTGGTTGTATTTTAATAACATTTTACTACTAATATAACACTGTAGCACACGCCACAACCTTCCCGATACTCACGACCGAAACGCCCGAGTGCTTTGAAAAGTCCTTCATGAAATTCCGCAGTGCCACTTTTTCTTTCAAACCGCGCGACAGGACTTTGGCGATCAAACCTGCAACCATAACTTTCGGAGTGTGTTCAAGTTCCTCGTCGGGGGGCTTGAAGACGCCCCGTATCGACGCCAGAATATCGGCGCGCTGCTCCTCGCTGACGGAAATACCGTTCATCATCCGCTCGGCCAGCGAGAGTTGGGTTTTCAGCAGAGGATTCTCATCGGCAACGAACCCGAAGCGCTGGATCGCCTTGGAAAGAGATCTGGTCGAAACTTTAAACATTTCCGAGATTTCCTCGTGGGTCCGCGAACAGTCGAAGCGGCGGCAGGCGACGAAGAAGACCGCGCCCATCAGCGCCCGTCGCGTTTCGCCGCGCAGTTTCAGTGCGTCTTCCTGGGCTTTCAAGAGAGCACACGCTTCCTGGAGGATCGCCTTGGGGAAGCCGTTGCGGTAGGCGTACTGATTCAGAAGTTCCATGGCGCTCAACCAGGATCTTTCCGAATGAGAGGCGAGAGACCAGGCGGAAAGGCGCTGGATGCTGCGGAACTGGGTGGAGGGCGTCTTCTTGTTCATGGCCATGGATCCGTACGAAGAGTCGGGGAGCAACTTACTGATCGCCAAACCGACGCGGGAGGGGTCGTCGTTGCGGTCTTCGGCGCCGTAGTAACGCCATTCGGCGCCTTCGGAAATAACTGGGTCCAGTATACTTCCGCAGTTCGTGCACACGTTCTGCCCCTCCTCCACCACATTCGACAGTTCGGGATGGTCGCACGACGCCTGCATTGCTGTGCTCCCGAACATATCTATACCCTAGCATGTCCGTTTTGTGCGGCATTTACCGCGGCTAGCGCAACCTGCTTAAAGTCGCCTCCATTGCCGACTCGTCGTACACGAAGGGTCGGTAATCACTGCTGCTGGTAGGTTTCGACGAAGAAGACTGTCGAACCTTGCCGCTGCGCATCCACGAGATCAGCAGAGTGCCCGTGTATGCGACCCACACCGTGAAGCCCTGCTCTTCCAGCGTTTCCTTAATATAGTCAATCGCCTCGCGGTGGTTGTAGAGAGGGTACCCAAACACAAACGAGGGCACGTCAAAGGGCATGTAGGGCGCAGAAGGGTTGGTGGTCGCGTGGGTCTTGATTTGCGCCATGAGCGTGGTTAAAACGGGGCGCATTGCTTGCATGTTTACGCTGCGTTGGTCTTCCGTCTGCTTCCACAGATCGCGCGCGCGAAGCATTTTCATACTCCGAGAAAAGAACCCTAATGATTCTCGCTCTCAACGGCGGAGGTATTCGTGGGGCTCTGCAAGTGGGCGCACTCATGGAACTTTCCATTCCTCTGCTCGAAGCGTTCAAGGACGGCGTCTACGGCATTTCCGTGGGCGCTATCATTGCGGCCTACATCGCGTTCGGGTTCACGCCCGCCGACCTTTCCGAAATCTTCAAGGAGTGGATCGACGTGCCTCTGACCCCGCCCTCCATATCCGCGCTCAGCACTGCCTATGCGACATCAAAAGGCGGACTGGACGACGGCAGCATCATTCGCGAACGCATGCGCCGTGACTTTGCGAAGAAGGGACTCGACTTCGACACCCTACGCATCCGCGACGCGCATATCCCATTGCATGTCATCGCCACGGATGTTGAGAACGTGAGGTCCGTAATCTTCGGGCGCTCGATGCGCGTATGGGACGCCGTGCGCGCGTCCTTTTCGCTGCCCCTCATCTTTGAACCGCACGCGATCGACGGCAAACTGTTCGTGGACGGCGCAATCCTCTGCACCGACATCTCGCACTGCATTCCCGCAGGAGATCGACCCAATGCGTTCTTTCTGCTCACGACGCGCAGCATTCCCAGCGAGTCGTACTTTGAAGTCGTGTGGTCGGGACCTTCGACCCGCGCGTCCTACGATATTCAGAAACGGTACCCTGACCGCACATGTTTGATTGTGGACAATGAAACACCTACGTTCGATATGTGGTCCAACACAGAGCGCGTGACGGCGACGATAGAGCGCGGACGCGCGGCGATGCGTAAATTTTTATCCGATCATATTGGTTTCTTCGGTCCAAGTGCCGACACCAAGAAGTGCTCGTAGGTATCCGTGCGCGGCGGACCTTTGTACTCGAAGGTCTTTTGCGGCGTGACGAGGGAGTAAGACGGGTACCCTTGGACGTTGGCGACGCGGCACTTTGCGGACTCGGTTTCGCAGTCGATGAACTTTACGCGGACGGTCGCGACGCCGTACTTGTTTGCAGCAGTCAACGTGCTGAGACTGCGGACGGCGGGCGTGGCGTCGGCAGAGTAGGGGCACCACGTTGTGTAGTAAAAGTTGAAGTCCGCGTCGAACGGCGCCCCCGTTTCACCAAGCGTCGTAGACAAGGGCATCTCGAGAATACGACTTCCGATGGGAAACCCTCGGAACGCCCAGAAGGCCACAAACCCTACAAATAGCACGACGATTGTGATTAGCGCAGCGTGGAGGGCTTTCCATCCGTAGTCGGAGAGCATTCTGCCTGTTTATCTAGTAAAGGATACAACAAAGACGCAATTTTCCGTTCTTTGTTGAACCATTCTCGGTTCGCTTCATTCTCTGTCTTTCCGTTCAAAACCATACTCCAACGTACCTGCTGCGCCTGCCGTGTTTGCGGCGAAGGCACGACGAACCACTGATTCTTATAGCAAAACATTTACCTGGTTACGCCCGTTGTGTTAAAACGTCTGCTTACATGCGGGCAGGAAAGCCGACGAGGTTCGCGCCGATACCGAAACCCGCACCCGTGCGCGCCGAGGAACCGACGCTCGGGGCGTAGATGTCGAGGATCGCAAAGACCGCAAGCGCCGTCAGGGCGATGGTCCCTATCTCGTTGACCTGCAGCTTCTTGCCAGGGAGGAGGTAGCACGCGACGGCGACGGCGAGGCCCTCGAGGGCGTACTTGATGAGGCGCTTGACGAGGTCGGCGACGTCAATGCCGAGCATGGGCGGGGCGGGAGCCTTCTGGGACGAACTATCCGACATTTGTTTATACTGAACCGAGGATAATTTTTGCCCGCAAACATTAATGTACTCATCGTTCTTTATGATTACCATGCTGAGTCTCGTAGAAATCTACGGAGACTTCTCTCTCCGATTTTACGCACAAACGAACAAACTCGTCTACCTTTTGAACGGCATTGCTGGTTACATCGGAGTGGTGTACTTTCTAGTACAATCACTGCGACTCAAAAATGTTCTTTACGTCAACGGAATGTGGGACGGCATCTCAGGACTCATAGAGAGTGCAGCAGCATACGTCTTCCTCGGTGACCGTCTCAATAAACCCAAGGAATACCTGGGTCTGGCACTGATTGTTGCTGGAATTTTCTTTCTGAAGACTTCCGATTAGTCTGTCTACATGCGGTCGCCGAGCGCCTTGCATACCGCCTTGTGCGTGAGGACAAAGACCACGCCGAACACGACCGCGTGCGTGAGGTTGACCGTCATGCGCGACGCCCCCGGCGGGAGCGAGACCAGAACGCCAGGCGTCAGGGCGTAGAAAAGAACTGCCGCGTAAAGTGCCAGTACGTACATTGCTTGTTTGTATCTATCTCCGACATTTTTCCGCGACCCTCGCGCGTTAGCATTTTAAGAATCGACGGTCAATCATTCATAATGAGCAGCGCCGCAGGAGATAAGAAGGTCAGCCTACCGACGCGCGACGAGGACGGCGTGGTGGACTACCTCGACGAGGACCCCGAACTGCCGAACCAGCGATATTGCATCGTGTCCTTCCTTTCGCCCGAAAAGGTCATCGCACAGAAGAACGATTTCTACTTCAAGAAGTTCATTCAGTGGATGGATTATGACTGGAAGGTCAAGGGCGTCGAGCACTTTGTGGCTTACATTTCCAAAAAGTACTCTGTGAACATCGACGACATCATGAAGGACTTCCGCGAGTTCGAGAAGACGCACAAGGAGGATATCAAGAAGACGGACGTGCCCGAGCAGTATCAGGTCTTCCTGCTGAAGCACGAGAAGGAACTGCAGGAGATGTACGACCGCGAGAACAACTTCCAGTGCAACATTCGGGGCGTCAAGGTGCGCCGCTCCTTCCCGTCGTACGAGGAGGCGCAGTTGTGGTGCAAGGTTCTGCAGCGCAAGTACCCGAAGGACAACCTCATGATCGGGCGCGTGGGGTGCTGGCTGCCGTGGGAACCGTCGGAGCACCTCATGGAGAACGTCGAGTACGCCAACACGCAGCTCAACGAGATCATGCGCAAGTACAAGGAGAACGAGGCGAACCGCGAACTCTTTTTCGCGGAGGAGCGTGAGTCTTCCATCAAGGCGCAGAAGGAGGAGAACGCCCGCAAGCGCCTCGCCAACGCGGGAGGAGGTGCGGCAAATACGTCGATTCTCGACGCGCCCGCTTCGGCGCGCGAGACGCTGTCGACGGTTCTGGCAGCAGCATCCGCGCCCGCGCACCCGTCCGAGGGGGCCATGCGCGATGTGTAAAACGGATTTCAAGTTTTACACATATGAAACTGGCATACAATGGGATTCGACATGTGGATTGCGTGCGCTTTGAGTGTGTGCCAAGAGACGGGAAGACACTACTTTCTGCGGAAGAACGGAGTCAAGGAGTTTGATTTGACACGCATTCCAGTGGTTCCCGAAGAGTTCCGCAGGTTCATCCAGTTGCGTGGACATGTCTTGTACGAGTATACACGGTCGTTTGCGAAACACGAAACGACCGTGGATGCTGTGATGTTTATGGAGAGGTTTCCTCCGTGGGACGAGGTTGAGCAGGATGAGGGCGACTCGACGGTGTGGACGTCGCTGGACCACAACAAGTTCTTCGCGGCAATCGAGTGGTTCGCGTACAGCGAGCCGAGTTATCTTGTGAATTGGACGTACTAGCACTTATTGCATACTAGACCCATCTCATTTCCGCAGTCTTCGCAGTAGCGGACGTACAGTTTTTTCAGTCCGTCCTCTATGGCGACGACCATTTCGTCGGTGATCGTTCCGATTAAAATGACGAGCATCGGTTTGTCGTTTCCAGATCGGTCGGCGTAGGATACAAACTTGCTGCTCGAATGAAACTCTGTGTAATTTTGATTGACGTACTCGGGGTTCACATACTCTCTGCACGTCTCCAAAAATACCTCTAAAACATTTGCAGCATTTGCATCGTGCGAGTCGTACATGGAATTGTGCTCATACACGAGGATCTCGTACTCTGCGTCCATTGTTGTCTAGTGTGTATTAAATGTTGAGAATTTACAATGGCAGCATTTGCTAGACTTGCGGCAGAGGATATTGGTCGTAAACGCTGGGATCTTGCACTTTTTGATTTAGAAAGAGTTATCGTTTTTTATGATATCCCGCGAGACTTTTCAACCGACACAAAAAGTGATGACGTTCTTATACCCATTTATAAGGACTTGGATACCATAGGCGACTTGATACAACCGTATATAGAGTATGTTAGGCGCCATATGAATGACGAACGCATTGCTGCTGCTCTCCAAGGCAATCCAGGGTTCGAACCGTATCTAATGTCGAAACGCCCGCGATTAAACGATGCCGACGTCAACATGCACGGTACTGTCGGAGATGACCCAGATCAGGCGAAGGCGCGTGCAAAATATAAAGTAGCAGTAACCTATTTGTTCTTTATGCATGAATTCATACGATTATTCCTAGAAACGCCCGGTATCATACCTAACAATGTGGCAGGGGGTCGTCGAAGCAAGCGCGGCAAGACTGCGAAGAGACGGCGCCATCGCAAGTCGTTGACCCGTCGTCGTCGTCGTCGCTTTTTTTGATACTTCTGAATAATGTCTGCTCTTCGTAAAGTTGTAATACCAGTTAGTGTTGATTTCAAGCATATTATTCAAGAAGTTAGAAACGATGAAAAACAGACAACGACCCTCTCCAGTCGGGTTGCTCAACATAACGTTAGAACAGAAAATTTTGATAACTTTGAGCGTGTTTTAAGAAAAAAATTAATAACCCCGTTAGTTATCTCTCCCCCAGCACACCCTGTGGATCCCGATTACGAATATGGATCTGCCGCCGCCATCGATGAAGCGCAGTGGGACGCTGCGATCGCCAAAGCGGCAGCGAACGCGGGAGGCCGTCGTCGTCGCAAGGTTAAAACCGTCCGGCGCCGCCGCTCGACGCGCCGCCGCCGCCAGACCCTGCGCCGCCGCCGTCACCGCCCTTTTTGACCCACACCGTAGGTCCCTTGCGCGAACTCGCCATGTCCGCGGGGTTGTACTCGCCCGATGCCAACATTGCGGACATGAACGGTCGGTTGTCTGCCCACAGCGAGTCCGCACAGAGGTGAAACGGAGGGTGGTCGCTCGCCTTGTACCAGAAGACTTGGTCCTCCAGTTTGTTGGAGGGGCTGGAGTTGCAGATGACGATGCATTCGTAATTTTCGGTGCACTGGTCCATGAACTGGCAGAACATTTCAAATGTCGGAAACATACCTGCGTAATTTTCGTAGATACGTTTGCGGTTTCCCAGAATATTTTCGCGGAGGATGAAGACGAAATCCACGTTGGTACGGAGATTGGGCGTGATGCCGAGCGGGTACTGCATGGTGATCATGGTGGTCAAATCGACGTGCCGCCCGTTCATGAACACGTAGCGCGTGGACTCTTCGCGGATCCACGATGAGTCGTACAGACAGTCGTCGAGAATCAAAAAAGTTCGAGGATCCACAGTGCCCCCGCCCCCTGTCTTTGAATTGTTGCGCTGCTGCTTCAGTCCTAACTGGCGCCTGATGACGTTCGTGATGATTTCGGGTTTGTACTTGTCGTGGATCAACTTGGAGGGAACCATATGCTGGAAAAACTCGTTCGCCACTTCGGTACCCGAAATGACGGTTCCGATGGGGAAGCACTCTTGCGTGTGAAAGAGAATGTCGCGGACCAAGAAAGATTTCCCCGTATCCTTCTTGCCGATGATGACAATCATGGGCGACTTGCGTGAGTCAAGCGCACATCGCTCCTTGACGATGTTCATGTTGAACTTTCGAATGTTGAAGTTCATTCTATCCTTACCTTCTAGACTTCGATTTTTTCGCGTGTTAAAGCAACACAGCACATGCCGCGAAAATACGCGTACCATATTCACGAAATCAAACTGTCGCCCGACGACGCCTTGCGGGTGACGGGCAATATCGCTATCTTTGCGTCGCTCTATACCATTGCGGGCGGCATAATGTCCTTTGTTCTGTATTACTTATTCGACGTGTACGAGCCCGACGAGCAGAGAGGTCTTGAGTGGGAAAAGAAAGGTCTGACGTTTCAGTTGATAGACGTGGCGGTGGAAATCGCGCTGGTCGGCGTGGGCGCATTTTGGTTGGTCTACTTTATGAACACCTCTGCCCCGATCATTCCGATCCGCCACGGACTTGAGGATTTCGTAGACTCCTACACCAGCGGCATGTTTTTCATGTTTGCCGTCTTCATCTTCATGACGGACCTGACGCACAAATTGAAGTACTTGTTCAGGTTGACCCTTGGAGAGCTGTTCGACCACTACTTCCCTGAACAAGGGTCTGTTCTCGACGGAACCCTCACCTACAGTCAGCGCCAGAAGGAGAGGTTTCGGGGTCGGGCCTAGCGTAAAATAAAGCAATCCTGTTTCAAGACTTAACATAATGCCTGCGAAACACTTGCCCGACCTAAGAACTTCGAACGTCCCCATCGAAGTCCAGAAGCAGACAAACCTCCAGGGGCTGCAGGAACAGGCGTTTACCCACTGGGGTCTTCGCCGCATCCAGCCCTTCTTCCCCTGCATCCAAAAACTCTTCAAGATGGAGACAGTTCGCACGCCCTACCAATTCGGCGTAAAGTCCCGCTACGGCATTCAAACTATCTCGGCGCCTGACCGAGTCTTTTCCGCAGGCACCGAACAAAAGGTCCACCTCAAAAAATCCATGCTCTTCTCGCCGTACAACGTCATGCGGGGCGACTATGCAGGCACAGGACTTCCGCACAGCGAGGATACCAAGACCGCGCGCATTCAGTCGCCGCACAACTCGTCGTACGTCGGATCGCTCGCCTCCATTCTACTGTCCGAGACGGGATGCGTGCACTTCCCGAAGGTGTACGCCGTATTTTCGGGCGTTGCCGAGAAGCACGTGGTGGATATCTCGTACGACTACGAGGACCTCTGCGATCGGTCGTGGTTCTCGCAGAACATCGGGCACTTTTTCGAACTCAAAATCAAGACCCCCGAAAAGGTGGAACTGGAAGACGCAGACGACGGGGATGAAATCGATCTGGGTATCGAAGACCTACCGCCTATCTCGGCGGCGGCAGCGGCAGCAGACACGCCTGCAGGACCAGAACAGGCAGCCATATCTGATGACGATGACGAGAATGAGGATGAAGAATCGTTTGACTCGAATTGCTCGACGGATTACTGCTTTGAAATTCGCTCGTGCTCGTCCAGCGGAACGACCGAACCCAGCGACGAACCGTTCGATGACCCAGAGGATGAGGAAGGATTCGCGCACGCAGTGTTCAAGGACGCACCCATTCAAATCACGGTGATGGAGCAGTGCGAGGGCACGATGTACAGACTCTTCAAGGAAAACCCCGAGACGGAAAAGCGGTGCGCGTGGATGGCGCAGGTGATTTTCGCGCTGTCGTTCGCACAGAGAACATTTGGATTCGTGCATAACGATCTTCATGTGATGAATGTGATGTACGTCGCTACGGACAAAGAGTTCTTCTACTACAACATGGGCGGCAAGAAGTCGTATAGGGTACCAACCTACGGCAAACTCATGAAGATCATCGACTTTGACCGCGCGACCTTTTCCGTAAAGTTGCCGAAACTGCGCGAGGCAAAGTTCTTCATGTCCGACCAATTTCACCCCGACGAAGAAGCGGGAGGGCAGTACAATGTCGAACCCTTTTACAACCCAAAATACCCTGAAGTGAAACCGAACGCGTCCTTTGACCTTGCGCGTCTGGCGGCGTCGGTGTTCTGGGACTGCTTCCCCCACGGCGTCTCCGACGAGTACAGCGCGAACCCTATTTACAAAATGTTTATTCAGTGGTTGACTCTTCCTGACGGCACATCACTGCTGTTCCGCAACGCGCACGACGGGGACAAGCACGAGCGGTACGGGGGGTTTCAACTGTATAAGGCGATCGCACGCTGGGCGCGCGATGCGGTTCCACGAAAGCAAATTGAAGCGTTCGGGGGACCCTTTGTGTTCGAAGGCAAGGTTCCTGCGTCAGAGACCTGTTTGTTTATTGAACCCTAAAAACTGGGTTTTCCGACAAACATGTCCTGAACGACGCCGCCCGCGGACGACGCCATCTCTGCGACTGCAGATACAGCATTATCTCCTCCACCCATTGCGTAGACAATGCCGCCTGCGCCTGCGCCCGACAGAAGACCGATCTTGGACGCATCGGTCCACTCGACGGGCTTCTTCTGCGTGTATCGCTCAACTGCATAAAGAATGACTGCCACAACAGCAACGATACCAATAATCAAAAGAATGTTGGTATCCATGTTTACTTCACCTTGCGCGTTCGTTTATAGTTTTAGAACGAGTGATTCTTCCTCTTCGGGCACTTGAATGTCGACCTCCTCCTCTTTCTCGTCGAGATCTGCAATGCCGTCGAGGTCCACTGCTTCCTCCGTCAACTGAATCTTCGGAGGCGAGGAATCGTCGCTGTCGGCGTCATCGTCGTCCTCATCGTCGTCCGAGGTCTCGGCGAACTTGACGGCAGCAGGCGCTGGCGTCGCTGGCGGCGCGGGTGCGGGCGGCGCGGGTGCGGGCGCTGGTGTGTCTTCGGCGTCGTCGCCGTCGCCGACCGAAAAGTAGTTCGTGACGATGGACTCCCACGGCAAAAAGGAGTCGAGGACCGTGTCAATGGCAGTGTCGATGATGCCGTCAATCTCCTTGCGGTTGCGCGCCTGCTGCTCGGACCGCACACCGACCGTGCGAAACAAGAAAGCATTCTCCCAGCATCGGCGCGCGACCTCCTTGTAGAGTTCGTGAATGAATCGCCCGAGCGGCGGGCGCTCGAACTCGACCTGAATGCTGTCCTGCGACGCGCGGTACTGGACGGCCGCAAAGGTTCGGAGGTAGGCGAGAAGCACGCCCGTCAGCAGTTCCTCGAGGTACGAGCACTTCGACGCTACGAGAATGCGCTTGACCTCCGTCTGCAGAACATCGTCCGTCCAGAGCGGAATGCGCGTCAGCAGGTTCTGAAAGGTCATCAGAATCTGGTCGCCCTGGTTGTTCTTTTCGCAAATGCTCTTGGCGTTGTCGTACACGCTCCAGATACCTTCCGACACTTGGGGGAGGACCATCAACGAAAAACGGTTTCGAATGTGTCGCTTCGCAAAGTGCGACTCTTCCTTCATAGCTGCTGCGGAGGAGGACATTTATGAGAGTCTTAGTTGTTTTAATTGTACATAGAACGCCAGGTCTCGGGTGCGTCGGCAGAGAAGTCGGCGAGAATCGTCTTCACGGTCTCCTTCGTGAGTTTCGCAGGGAATGCGATCTTGGTGTAGAACTTGTAGGACTTGGCGGTCTCTTCGTCCGATATGCGCAGCAGGTTGATCCGCGACACGACGGTTTCGACGACGCGAATGATGTTGCGCATGCCCTGTTCGCCCTTGGAGTACTCCTTAATGATGTACTCTGCTGCCTCCTCCGTTGCCGAAAGGTCGTCGCGCGCAATGCCCGCGTGCTTCAGAACCTCGGGCCACACGTAGTTTGCGACGATGATCTTCTTCTCGTCGTCCTTGTACCCCGAGCACTGGATAACCGACATGCGGTCTTTCAGCACGGGATGCACCTTGGTCTCGTCGTTGAAGGAGAACACGAACAGGCACTGCGACAGGTCAAAGTCAATACCCGCAAAGTAGCGGTCGTGATACTGCGTGTTCTGAGACCGATCCGTGAGGTGGATCAGCATGGACGTAATTTCTTCGCCGTGGGGGGTTCCCGAGATCTTGTCCAGCTCGTCAAAGTAGAGGACGGGGTTCATGCAGCGCGCCTGCATGATGGCGTCGATGATGCGCCCCCACATACTGCCTTCGTAGGTGTAGGAGTGGCCCGAGTAGTGCGCGATGTCAGATGCGCCGCCGAGTGAGAAGAACATGAACGGGCGCTCGAGAACCTTGGCGATACCGTTGCGCGCGAACGAGGTCTTGCCCGTACCCATAGGACCCTTCATCGCAATGCAGTTGCCGACGCTCTTGGGGTTCGAAATCCACTGGGCGAGAATCTGCATGATCTGCGTCTTGGCGGGAACCATGCCGTAGGTCGCCTTGTCGAGTTGCGAGCGTGCGTCGCGGAGGAACCCCGCACATTTCTCCTTGTCATCAAAGGTGACGGGCAGCGGGATGTTCTTGCCGAACGGTACGCGCAGAATCGCATCGACCCAGTTGCGCAACTTCTGCGTCTCGCCGCTCTCGGGACCCATGCGCGTCATGGCGTCGATCTTGCGAATGATCTCCGTCTGGATTTTCGGAGTGGTGTCGAGGTCCAGAACACGGAACTTGAAGGGTGTATCGGACTCTCCGAGCAGGTCGGAGACGGAATACATCTTCTTCAGCAGTGTCTTACGGGACTTTCGCGGCATCTCGTCGTAGTACTCCCTTTCCTTGCGGTACAGTTTGATCGGGATGTCTTCGTCCTTCTCCTTCTTAGATTTTCGGTTCGGCGTGCTGTCGTCGGAGATGATGAGCATGGGGCCCGAGAGGGCGGACTCTGCAGCAGCACGTCCTCCGCCCGTTCTGTACCCCTGACCCAACTGGCGCGCGAGGTACTTTGCGAGGAAATCGTCGTCGACATCGTCGTCGTCGCCTTCCTCCTCCTCCTCATCGTCATCCTCGTCCTCGCCGTCGTAGTCGACTTCGGCATCGCCGACGTTGGCGTGGAGGTGAATCTTCACGGAGACGGGCATGTTTGCGGGAACCTTGATGCCGTGAATGTTCTGCGTCTCTCCATCCTCGCTGCTGCTCTCCTCGTCGTCTTCGTCATCAACATAGGTCGAGTCGCTTTCATCATCCTCGTCAAACAGCGTGTCATCGTCCACCCACCGCACAGTCTCGTCCTCGTCTGCCTTTTTCAAACCCTTCTTGTTCTTCGGACTCTTCGGCGGCGGCCCGCCCTTCTGCGGCGGTCCTGCCTCACCACTACGCGTGCGACGACGTTGTTCACGTACGGACGACATTCTATGCCGTATTACTTCGGGCGCACAGTTTAATCCATTTTGTTCGGAGTATATAATGGACGAAAAACTTTTGAAAGAAGCACAGAACAGGGTTGATTACGATGAAGCGAACAACCCTGCCGTAAAAACCGTCCTCGGACACGTGAAGGACTTTGTCAAGCGCGAACGCGTCCTCTGTTACGGCGGTACCGCCATTAACAACCTCCTTCCGCTCTCCGATCGCTTCTACGATCCGCACTACGACGTGCCCGACTACGACTTTTACACAGAAACACCGCAGGAGCATGCCATGAAACTCGCCGACGAATTCCACAGGATGGGGTTCAAAGGTGTCGAGGTCAAACCTGGCGTTCACTTGATGACCTACAAGGTTTTCGTAGACTTTATGGGCGTTGCCGACATTACGTATCTTCACCCGCCCATCTTTCAGAAACTGTGGGACGAGAACGTTCACGCCCTCGGAATTCACTACGTCACCCCAAACTTTTTGCGGATGTCCATGTACCTCGAACTGTCTCGCCCGCGCGGGGACGTCGAACGCTGGTCAAAAGTGTACAAACGCCTCACGCTGCTGAACAAACACTACCCCGTTGGCTGCAAGCCCTCCAAAGACGACGCCCCCGAACCAGAAGAGATGAGTTCGAAAGAGAGAGATGCTATGGAAGAAATTATCGAAAAGGGGCACGTGGTCCTTATCGGAATGCGCGCAGTCGACCTGCACGCAAAATCAAAGTCCAACGTGTGGCAGCTCCCCGTAGATCTTCTTGCGGAACCTGAAAAGTCAGAGTCGATTGTCAAACGCGTTATGGATATTTTCAAAGACAAGGTGAAGGTACTTCCGAAACCCGCATACGCCGAAGTTCTGCCCCGTCACTTTGACATTATTGAGATCGAAAGCGGGGTGAACATTTGTCGCGTGTTTGAAGCAGCCGCGTGCCACAGTTACCACGAACTTCCTCGGTCTGGGGGCAATCTGCGCGTAGGGTCCATTCCTACCCTCCTGCAGTTCTACTTTGGGTTCCTCTACGGAGACGACCACTATCTCGAGAGTTATGATGTGGGGCGCATCGTGTGCATTGCTCAGCGCCTCATGGATCTGGCCAAATCGCAGATGAAGCGCCGATTCAAGGTTCTGACGCCGATAGACTGCATGGGCAAACAGGAATCCCTCCGCGACATAAAGCGACACACGTCGGACCTCAAGGAAAAAACGTCAAAAACCTCGTTGGACTTTTTGAAGTTCTTTTTTACATACAAACCAGGGACTATGACGAGGACTCAGAAGAAGAAACTCCGAAAGAATCTGAGACGAACCATGCGCCGCAACACACCGCCTTCCGACGAAATTTCGGATCTAGTAGCGGACAAAACTGATTGATACTGTGAGGGGGCTGAATGGAATTCCTCTGCACGGGACGCACGAGGTAAAGGATACATTGGTCTGAAGCGAGTTCATTGGTGCGTAGGAACCCACGGTGTGCGCCATGTCGTACAGGTCCGAATGCGGAATGCCGCCCTGCACTGGCGATCCGTTGTTTCGCAACAGTTGGTAACTCCTGCGTATCGCCTGCTGCCGTATCATCGTGGTTACGTCCGAGGCGTCGCGGATGCGGTTCAGGAAGTTTGCATTGCTGTCCTTTTGAGAAGCGTCATATATAGGAAAAGTAGACATCTTTCTTTATTGATTCGATAGAATAAAGAAAGATGAAAGCGTCAGGTACATTGTTGATTGCATTCATCGTGCTCGCGATTCTTCTGCTCGGCGCACTTTCTTCGGGCTGCGGGCGCGAAGGTGTGGATTCTACACTGGCGGCGGTCGCAGCACCTACGGCGCCAGACCCAGCAGTGGCTGCGCTTGAATCTCGCATGACGGCGCTGGAAAAGTCGGTGAAGGAGTCCAAGGAGAGGATCTCGAGCGGCGAAGCAGAGGCTAACGCGGCGGTTGGGAATCTGCAGATGACACTGCCGTCGTAACCTCCTCCGAAACTACGGGAGTATGAATCACAGTAATGTGGGGTTCAGTAGTGTCGTGCGGACCCAGCGTAATTTGAATAGGCGCGTTGTTGTCCTCTTTGACAACGGGCGTAGGCGGGGACTGCATGACTCGGGTTACGACCTTCTCTTGGACCGAGTTCACTGCACTCGTCAACTGCGCCTTTTGAGCGTCGGAAATGGGAAGAGACGCGATCGCCTGCTGTTTGTACTGTTCGGCGTTCTTGGCTACCTCGACGACTCGCTGCACGCTGGTCGGCATAAGACTTGTGGGGTCATTCACTGCCGCGTGCAGTTTCGCCTTTTGCTCTTCCGTCATGGGCACCACGCTTTCAATCGCACCCGCGATCTTGTCCTTGTTCTCCTTGATTTTGTCAACGAGTCCTCCCACAGTCCCACCCTTGCGGAAATGATATATCGCGTACGCTACGCCTGCAAGAGCAATCGCGCCCACGGCCACTCCGCCCAGAATGGTCGCGGTCGAACTGCCAGGCGCGACGCCAAGATTTTCAAGCAGGGTTGTCCCGCCTGCAGCGCCGCTAGAATTTGTGGGGTAAGCAGTCATCATAAAGCGCGGACTCGAGGTTGCCGACACGTTGACGGGACTGGGCGTCGACCAGGCTGTAATCATGAAGAGCGGTGTCGTCGTTGCCGCCACGCTTGGCGTCACGGTTTGGGACGGAATCAAGGTGATATCGTATATTTTCGTAGGAGTCACTGCGACCGACGAAGTTCCAGACCCCGTGTACGTAAACGAAGCCGTGGCGGTTTGCGATTGCGTTCCCGACCCTGTGTAGGTAAACGAAGCCGTGGCGGTTTGCGATTGCGTAGGACTGATGGTTTCAGTTCCCGTATAGGTTTGCGTAGGACTCCATGTTATCGTGCGTGTACTGCTGGGGGTGGCAGGAACCGCAGTCCCGCTGACGGACGCTGCTTCATTGCCGACCGTAAAGTCAATTCCGCACGCCTGCGGAAGTGTAAGGGTTGCCGAATAGACGCACGTAGGGTTCTCGTTCACACCGCTCATGCTGGTGGTCGAACCGCACGCGAGCGTCAGATAAAAGGTGCGGCTGCACGTGGCCGACACTGCCGCAGCAGGTCCGTACAGTTGCTGTGTGTAGACACCGTTCGACGTTTGGTACGTCGAGAAGGAACCGCACGGGTTCCCTGCGTTTTGATTCTGCATACACGATTGGTACATGACAATCGTGTATCCAGGAGGGTTGAACGTCTGTCCGTTCAGGAGGTTGTAGAGCGCCTGCGGACCAATCCCGCCAAACGCGCTACTGAAAAAGCATCCGATTGCCAGCGCGCTTCGGAAGAACATTGTTGTTTATTCTAGACACATCAATATTTCTGCTTCGGGTGCTAGTTGATCGGAGTCAACCACCAACTCGAGTTAAAGTAGGGTCCGTATGGCGGAACGCTATCGGGGTTCAGCGTCGGCTTGCTGTTAGTGAGCGCCCGCACTTCCTCCCCTGTCAGTGCGTAGTTGTAATAAATCAGGTTACCGATCATACCACTCCACCCACCATTGTCTGCCACCATCACCGACCCTGTGTTTTGAAGAGGGAGCGTTGCCAGTGTCAGGTGGGTATATAGGGTACCGTTGACGTAGACGTCCATCGACTTTTGCTTGACGGTAATCACGAGGGATATCATTTTTCCAGCAGGGAGGTTGCGAATGACGACCACTCCAGGCGCAGCAGTTCCGTTCGGCGGCGTGTACGTGTCCTGCACGATGTGGATTTCGTTGCGCCCCTTGCGAAGCGTCACGGAAGGAGACTGCTTCGACAGATCGGAGGCGCCCTTTACAAACACGATGGGACTTGCGGACCCCTGATTCCAGTCAAAGTCGCGCACAACTATAGAGGCGGCGTACGAAAATTCAATGCCTTCGTCCTCGTTCATGGAGGGAGGAAGCGCCGTGTCGATCTTCAGGTAGTCAATGCCGTCGTGGAGAGCGTCAATGAGGGGAACGCTGCGCTTGATGGGCGAAATGGGGTTTGTGCGAATGATGTCTCCCGTGTACAGAAATTGGTAAACCACCAGAAGGACGATCGCAACAATCACGATCGTCATGAGTGAAATGAGGACGGTTCGTATTTCCATTATCTATACTATACTCCGAATTGTTTTACCAACCTGCCGTTGCTATCTGTGACGTTAAAGTTCACGGAATATCCAAAGAAGGACCTCGAGGGCAGCGAGTTGGGAGTGTACGAGGTTCCCGCTGTTCCCGCCGCATAGAATGCCGAAGCGTCGGCAGGGGTCAGTGAGCGCGAGTAATGGAAAAGATCTATGACATTTCCAGAAAATCCGCCGTCGGACATGACGTTCACGCTGCCCGTGGGGGTCATCGGGACTCCAGGCAGCAGGCAAGAGCGGAGGAGCGTGCCGTTCAGGTAGAGATCGACATTGCGCCCGCTGACCGACAAACTGACTGCAAACCACGTCTGGAGGGGTACGTTCGGGAGACTGCATGTCATCGTCGATGCCGATGCCGCCGTAGACGTCCCCGTTATCGCGTGCTGGTCGATTTGGACTACAAGTGAGTTGTCCGTTTCTCCGAGGTAGACGTACGGGTTGTACGCGCCCACAGCGCCCCGCTTAATCACCGTCTTTTTAATGCCGAACTTGGTGTCCCAGTCCTTAATATACATCCACCACTGCATGCCGTAGTTGCCTCCGTTGATTCCCGATTGGGCGGGGGCGGCACTGCCAGGAATGACGGACGCAGTGCTGCTGTCGATCGGCGTGCGCGCGAGATTCCCCGAGACTGCCTTGTCGCCCATGACTCCCTGGTAAATAAACCACGAACCGAACGAGAGCAGCAGGATAATTACAGAATACGTGATGAAGGACGTGAAGCGGGACACGAAAGAAACACTTCCGTCATTGGAGCGAAAGAAGTAGTAGTACGCCAAAAACAGAATAAGAACGCCTGAAACAACGCCCGTGACGATAAGACCTGTCTTGCTATCTTGGGCGATCGTGAGTCCTGGAGACGGGCTTGTCGCAGCCGCGGCAGCCGCAGCAGCACCGCCGCCGCCTCCCGAAGACTGACCCGCCGCAAATCCCGCTTGATAGTCCATTGACGTGGGATCAAACGCCGCAATCGGTGTAGTTGTCGCAGGCGGAACGACAGCAGCACCCTGTCCCCCTGAAGGTATGCGCCCATCTGGGGGGGTAACTACGGTTGCGCTGTTGCTGGCTGCGGGTACGCTCATTATTACTATGCTCGGAGGTAAAAACGGAAAGACAAAAGCACATTCGAATATAACTGTAACTGTATGAACGGGGGTAGCGCGACTATATTCTGTAACAACTGCGGACAACGCGGTCATCCCTTTCGAGAATGCAAAGAACCCATCCTATCCTGCGGAATACTCCTTCTGCGCAACCGCAGCGACACTTCCGCACCTACAACCCTACCGATTGCAGATTTGAAACACGCTGAAGTCCTCATGGTTCGCCGCAAGGATAGCATGTCCTTCTCTGAATTCGTGCGCGGAAAGTACGATCCTTTCAGGACAGACTATGTGACCAACCTTCTCTCCAACATGACCCAAGACGAAATTCAAAAACTTCGGACGGAAGAATTTGAATTGATTTGGGCGCGAATGTGGGGCAACAGCATAATCGAGCGGCGCGAGCAAGAGTTCCACTCTGCTCGTGAAAAGTTCGCCGCCGTGCGGGGACTCCTCGATGCGGCGACAAGCAATTACACCGAACCCGAGTGGGGGTTTCCGAAGGGGCGCCGCCTAAAGTGCGAGACCGACCAGGGGTGTGCCGAGCGGGAATTCTTCGAGGAGTCCAATATTCTCAGATCTCAGTACTGCATTGTGTCGGGTCTTCAACTCGAAGAAACATTCCGCGGCACCAACGGCGTTCCCTATAAGCACAAATACTTTATTGCCGTTCTTGTGAAACCGCACGATATTCGCCACCCGTTCACGGCGTCTCAGCGCCAGGAGATATCTGCAATCGCGTGGAAAACGCTCGACCAGTGCGCGCTGCTAACACGACCTCAGTACATTCAGCGCGCTGCCGTTCTTCACGACCTCGCGAACATTGTGCAAACCATCGAAGTTCGTCTTCCGCATGAATAATGGAGTACATACCCACCCCACCCCCGTGGTTGTTTGCCATCTCGTCTCTACAAGAACTTATTTATGTAGGTCTCGCAGGAGTCGCCATATATGCTATCTTTTTTGGAGTGGGGACGGGGTTGTCAGTCGCCTTCGCATTCGAGAGCTGCAAGAAGGTGGATACCGACAAATCTCTAAAGTTCGGCGCCATCTGGGCGGTCTATCCCGCGATTGCGTGGTACGTCATTCGCACCCTTGCGATTTTCCGAACAAAGTTCGACGATGTACTCACCACTCCCTGGATCTCTATCGGCTACGTCCTGACCCTCGCGTCGCTCGCGGGGATATTTTCACTGTCTTCGGATTCCATACAAAACATCTGCGTCGCGTCGATGGACGAGGCGCAGGAGTTCAGAGATAGGTTGGCAGCACAGCAGGCTGCGAAGGACGCCGCTGCGAAAGTAAAAGCATCGCAGGAAACCACCCCAGGGGCAGTTGCAGTTCTCTAATTACTCTACTCCATGTAGTTGTGCACGACTATGTACGAAAACACCGCAAGAATGAAAATCCACCACCAGAGCGGAAAGACCGTAGACCCCTTCTTTCCCGTCCCAAAGTCGCGCACGCGCCCTTCTTCAAAAATCATTTGCGGTTTGAAGTAGAGAAGTGCCGATACCAAAAAGAGGTACAGCGTTATCATCCACATCCGTGGATCTCCGTCCAGCGAATACATTGTATACCCTGCGTATTTTATTTACGCTCTCGATACAATGGCCGCCGTCTCAGGAGAGGCGTTCGCTCTGCCGAACCGCAAGGCGTTTGCAGACTATATCGCCCGCATATACCTCAAATACAGGTCGACGGACAAGAAAGACGACGACGAAGGCGTGGACGTTTGTCTCAACCGCAGCTCTGCAGCAAATCGTGAGCTGCTACCCTACCAGAAACTCGTGCGCGACTACCTCATGCTCGAATCGCCCTACCGCGGTCTCCTCGTCTACCACGGTCTCGGCAGCGGCAAGACCTGCTCGTCCATCGGGGTCGCTGAGTCCCTTCTCAACAACAAGAAGATCTTTGTCATGCTTCCTGCGTCTCTCCAGGAAAACTTTCGGCAAGAACTGCGGACCTGTGGCAACCCGATCTACATGAACAATAACTTTTGGGAGACGCGCATCATCAGCAGTCGCGCAGACAAAGGACCCGCCCTCGCGATGCAGATCCCCGATGACTTTTTGCGCAAGCAGGGGCGCTACTTTGTGACGGTTCCAGGTAAAGAGTCCAACTACAACACCTTGCCTCTGGACGTGCGCCGCGGAATTGACGCCCAAATTTCTGCCATCATCGACACTCGCTACACCTTCATCAACTATAACGGTCTCACCAAAGAAAGTGTAAAAGTTTTGATCCCTGAAGACGACGTGAAAATGTCGACCAAGTTCAACAATTCCGTCGTCATCATCGACGAGGCGCACAACTTGATCTCGCGCGTCATCGGAAATTCCGAGATCGGCCAGCGACTGTACGACGCCATCTATTATGCAAAAGACTGCAAGGTGGTGATGCTTTCGGGGACGCCCGTTATCAACCGCCCGAACGAGATCGCGTATTTCATGAACTTGCTGCGTGGACCCATTGAGCGCATTTTGATTCCTGTCAAGGAGATGCCAACGTGGGACGAGGCGGGCATGAAGACCTACTTTCAAAAGATGGCCGAAGTCGACAGCGTCGAGTTCAACAGCGTCAAGCGCACCATCCAGGTTACGCGCAACCCTCCCCATTTTCGCTCGATTTATGGATCCAAGGGCGACCGCATTGCCGTCAAATATGACGAGACTTTAGAGTACAAAAACGCAAAAGATTGGGTCGAGTCCAGCGTGCGTCCCACCTTTCCAGCCACCTTTCCTGGCGGAGTTCTCGCTACTCGCGAATACATCAATATCGAGTACCTCGAGTGTTTGCCCACCAACTTTGCCGAGTTCATGAATACATTCGTCGACGGACTGAACGTCAAGAATGCTCTTCTTTTTCAGAAGCGCATCCAGGGTCTCGTTTCGTACTACAAGGGCAGCGACGAACGCATGCTGCCCAAGCGCATCGAGGACGCCAAGATGCTCGAAAAGATCGAGATGTCCGACGAGCAGTTCAATGTGTACCTCGAGCGACGATGGAAGGAAATTCAGGCAGAAAGCAAAAAATCTTCCAGTGGCGGACTCAATGACGACTTTTCATACTACCGCGTCCTGTCCCGCCTTGTCTGCAACTATGCCGTCCCGCTCGACCTCCGCAAGTTGATGTCGGAGGACGATATTCAAGACGAGAATAAAGAAGCAGACAAATCGGTGATTCTCGACAGGTTGCGGGCCAACCCTGACAAGTACCTCCGCGACGCAGGTCTTGCCATCTATTCGCCCAAGATGCGCAAAATGCTCGCCAACATCAAGGAGGAAGGCTTTAACAATCAGTTCATTTACTCGCAGTACAAGGAACTCGAAGGACTCGGCATTCTCTCTGCAATCCTCGACGCCAACGGCTACCAGCGCTACAGGTTCCAGTACAAGGGCGGAAAGTACTCGGAAAGTCCCGACATGGACCCCGCCAAACCCGCCTACGCAATGTATACGGGCGACGACGATCCGATTGAAAAGGAACTTGTGCGGTGCATTTTTAACGAAGACTACAAGTCGATTCAGTCGAAATACCCCGAGCACGCGACCTCGCTGTTCGAGAGCATGATGGCTGCGCGTGGAGGCAAGCATATTCTCTGCATTCTCATGGCGACCTCGTCGGGTGCCGAAGGTATTAACTTGAAAAACGTGCGCCGTCTGCACGTGACGGAACCTCACTGGAACCCCGCACGTCACGATCAAGTGATTGGTCGCGGCATTCGCCTCTGTTCCCACGCCACTCGTCAAATCCTGCAGTCAGGCAGCACCTTTACCGACCAAACCATTCCGCAGGAAGAGCGGACCATTCGCATCTCCTTCTACCTCTCGGTATTTTCAAAAGAGCAAGCCACATCCGTCACTGCGTTCAACGTTGTGCCTATCCGCCGCGCCGACACGCGGGCCAAGCGCTACGACGCCCCGCCAGCAGAAGAAGGCGCCCGCGCACCCGAAGCGTTCCTCTCCAGCGACGAGTTCCTCTACGAAGTGTCCTACGAAAAAGGCAAGATTACAGAAGGCATTACCAAACTCATTAAGCAAGCCGCCGTCGACTGTGAAATTCATCGTAAACTTCATAGTCGCGAAAAACCTGTTCTCCAATGCCTGCGATTTGATTCGAGCGTCAAGGGCGAAGACCTTGCCTACCAGCCCAACATGAAAGACGACGACCGCGATGAAAATTATCTACGCAACATCGTCAAGCGCTCGCGGCGTCTGCAGCGCGTGAAGATTAAGGACATTGTGTTTCTAATCGACCCCGATTCAAAAGATGTTTTCGACGAACCCGCGTTCAGCGACGCCAACCGTCTTCTGCGCATCGGAACGCTGACTCCCACAAGCATTCGCTTTTTTACGGGGATTTCGTCTGATTAACCTTCTTCCACCTGCACACATTGTTCTTGTCGGGCGTGGAAATGTACATTTTCCCGTCATTCCCCTTTTTTACCTTGCCACAGTGCTCGTTCGCAGAGTACGCGGGAGAACTGCGACTTGCGTATTTTTTCGTCGATCGTTTCGTGCGTATATGAAGAAACCTCCTGACCGCATCCCTATTTATGTCCCTCCGTTTCGCCTTGACTGTCCTGGGCATATTATTATACATTTATACTTTAGTCTGAATGACGGACTCCAAGAACGAATCGCAGATCTTGGACCAGGGGCGACTCTTGGCGACCTGAATGCACTTCTCGCGGGTCTCTGGTGTAAGCATCGCCAAGGCCTTCTCAAGCGCTTCACACACCAACTCGGGAGTGGACGTGTGCTCGATGAGACCCACACCCGCACCCTGCTGCATGTACTCGTACGACGTAATCGGAGCAAACGCTGCCACCTCATCGTTCATGAATGCGCGGTACCCGCCCAGATCGAGAACCACCTGCGGCGCTCCCGTTGCGAGGTGCTCCAACTGGCAGAGACCGAACCCCTCGCCGTTGGACGTGTTGATCCCGATGTCGCACGCATTGTACAACTGATTGATGGTGTCGTCGTTGTAATACGTCGTCGGGGGCGTCGTGTCAATGGTGAGAAGACGCGTGCCGTACGCGGGCGCCTCAAGACCGTGCTTCTCCAGTTCATTGAGGTAAACCTGCAGAGGGTTGTAGTACGCCCCTCCCTCCTGCTTGACCGAGGTGATAAACACCATGTACAGCGGAACCGTCGGGTTCTTCTTGAGGAGGCGCACGAACGCCATGATCGAAAGGTCGAGACGCTTGCGCTGACTGTTGCGGTTAATGTTCAGAATCACCTTCGCATCCATCCCGAGATTCAGCTGCTTGCGGATCGCCATGCGCTCGCCGTCCGATCCAGGTTTAAACACCATCGTGTCCACACCGTGCTCCAAAACATCGATCGGCAGCGTCGCGGTCGTCAGGCGCGTCTTGAGGTGCGCCTTCCACGACTCGGTAAAGCACAGGATGCGGTCCGCAGTGTTCTCGATGTTGCGCAGCAGGCCCATGTCGGCACCCTCGTACACCTGGTCAAGATACACCCAGATCTTGTACGTCTTCGGAACGTCCTTGATTGCATTCAGGAACTGGTTGACGACGATCGGGTCGTTGTAAATCATGATGAT
>Ga0114976_10000559_pt1 | contig 23371 bp, 22 predicted proteins | sample S_130805_EF_Meta_FD_87319 | JGI IMG/M metagenome (GOLD analysis project Ga0114976, IMG submission 87319) | Freshwater microbial communities from Lake Simoncouche, Canada to study carbon cycling - S_130805_EF_MetaG | ecosystem: Environmental > Aquatic > Freshwater > Lake | place: Lake... | reverse complement strand
CCTAGCAGGACTTCCTGGATTTGACGAATCAGCATTTGTTAAGACGCATCAAGTGCCTGCAGATTTTACTGCGGTTCGTTTGAATCAATATAAGCCATTCGACCTTGCAGCACATCCCTTCATGCAAGCAATGACGCCTGTGGATTGGTGCCAACAAGGATATTATTTAACTGGCAGGCCAAGTTTTGTGTTGGATCCTTTATGGCATGCAGGTGCTTATTATGTGCAAGAAGCAAGCAGTATGTTTTTACATACCATCATTCGTCAATTAGCAGATACAGAAAAATATTATAAAGTCTTAGACCTTTGTGCAGCACCTGGCGGTAAAACAACTTTGTTGGCCAATTATTTTAAAAATGGATTGGTGGTGGCCAATGAAACCATTAAATCAAGAAACGCGATTTTAGAAGAAAACTGTATTCGCTGGGGGAGTGATCATATTGTAGTCACACAAAATGATCCAAGTCATTTTAAGGCCCTTCCTAATTTTTTTGATTTTATTATTGCAGATGCGCCTTGTAGTGGCAGTGGGATGTTCAGAAAAGATCCACAAGCGATACAAGAGTGGAGCGAAGAAAATGTATTGCATTGTAGTCAAAGACAAGCGCGTATTATAGAAGAAAGCATGACTTCATTGCAAGAAGGTGGATATTATATTTATTCCACCTGTTCTTATTCTTTTGAAGAGGATGAAAAGATCATGGATGAAATTGCTGCGATGGAGGGGATGACATCTGTATCCATTCAATTGCCTTCGTCTTCTCAAATCGTATCCACCTATAGTCCCAAACATCAAGCGCAGGGTTTTAGGTTCTATCCAGATAAAATAAAAGGGGAAGGATTTTTTATTGCTGTTTTTCAAAAACAAAAAGCAGCTTATACGAGTTACTTTTCTACGCCCTTTCAATTTATGGTATTGCCAAAAAAGACGCTTGCGAGTTTAACTGCCATGTATGTCTTGCCAGAACAGTTTATATGCATTCAACATCAAGAAGATTTGATTGCATTGCCAGCACATTGTTATTCGGACTTGCAAACTATTCGGGCACATTTATATGTCAAAAAAATAGGCATGCGCATAGGGGTGCTTAAAGGATCAGACCTGGTCCCGGCGCACGACTTAGCGATGAGTCAATGGAAGACAATGCCCTATGAAAATATCGAAGTGGCGCTTCCGGATGCCCTGCAATTTCTGAGAAGAGCCGATTTTCAGTTGAACGGCGCCAAGGGCTGGCATAGCATTAGTTATATGAATTGCCGCCTAGGATGGGTTAAAATACTACCCAATCGATTAAATAATTATTATCCAAATACTTGGAGAATATTGAATTACTGATATTTATAAATTATATATTAATTTAATAAGTAATTTTATATCTTTTTTTGCATTTAGATTTTGTAAATTTGTCCTCCTTGAAGAAGCTCATTTTATACCTGATTCTAGCTTTTGGTCTATTTAGCCAAATGGATGCCACCGGTGCAAAAGGTAAAACTGTGGCTAAAACTGGACAGACGAAAAAAAAAGTGACTAAAAAGAAGCCAACAAGCAAATCTTCGAAGTCCAAAAAAGGAAGCAAAAAGAAATCTAGTAAATATTCAAAATCCAAAAAGTCAGTTGCTAAAGTGGCTCCAGTTGTACGAACAGCTCAATGGGAAATGATTGCACAAAATAAGGAGCAATCAAGGATTAAAGATAGTGTTCAGAAAAAGAATTTGGTGCAGGTTAGTACTACTACAAATGAAGGTTATTTTGCAAGCTTATTCTCCAGTCAAAAAAAAGCAGCCACTTTCCAAACTTTAAACGGAACCGCTGCAGTATTTAAAAGCATGAGTGGTTGGCAGGATAATAAATTTTATATTTTAACCAATGAATTACCGGTGGGTACCATTGTTAGAATTACAACTGCTGATTTTAAAAGTATTTGTGCTAAAGTAATCAATGCATTACCTGAAGTGGGCAATGCCATTCAGTATCGATTAAATGATGCAGCTGCTGCCATTTTGGGTGTCACCAATAAGACCTTTCAAGTGTCTGTAACGTATTAGTCATTTTTCAACAATCCATATGAAATTAAAATGTGTTTGTAGTTTGTTTTTTTTAACAACTACAATATTGAGTTGCGCTCAAAACAACCAATCCAATCCTAAGATTGAATTAACCATCAACACAAGTGCATTTAGTAAAGCAATTGCTCAACCAGATGCGCAAATTTTAGATGTACGCACTGCTGGCGAATACCAGTCAGGGCATATTGCGAATGCGTTACAAGCGAATTGGTTAGATCCTAGGGAATTTAAAAACAGAACACAATATTTAGATAAGACTAAAACAATTTATGTCTATTGCCAATCTGGAGGAAGAAGTGCTTCTGCGCAAACCGCTTTAATACAAGCTGGTTTTACTGTTGTGAATTTAGAAGGAGGCATCAGCAATTGGCGAATGCAAGAAATGCCGGTTGAAGGTGCGGGAGATAGGGCACAAATGCGTGTAGTAGATTTTGAAAAACTGATACAGTCCAATGAATATGTCTTAGTAGAAATTGGTGCCTTATGGTGTCCTCCTTGTAGAAAAATGCAATCCGTGGTGGATGGTTTAAAACAATCACCCCCTAAACCATTTTATTTTTTAGCAGTAGATGGTGGTCAAGACATGGATGTAATGAAGTCCGTGAATGCAGACGATCTTCCAACTTTTATTTTGTATAAAAATGGTGTAGAAGTTTGGAGAAAAGTGGGTGTTACCCCAAAAGAAGATTTTGTAAAAGCGTTTGGATTATAAGAGACGCTTGATCGTTGATTGTTAATGAAGTAGATTCAACAATCAATCATTTTTTAATCAACTTTCTTATACCCTCTCAAAAAATCTGTAATAGGCATTCTTTTTTTGCCTTCCCACTGGATATCGTTTAATTGAATGTAACCATCACTGCAAGCAAATCTTGCATAAGTCTTACCATCAGTGACAAAGCTGCCTATTGTTTCTTTTGGAATTTCATGCATCATGGAAGTGCTGAATAATTTAACAAGTTTGCCATCCACTTTTGTGATAGCGCCAGGGAAGGGTGCAAGTCCTCTGATTAAATTATGAATTTGAACAACAGATTGCTGCCAATCGATTTCACAATCTTTTGTAAATATTTTTGGCGCATGGAAACGCTCGAGTGCTTCTTGTTGCGGCTTGGCTTGAATTGTACCTGCAATTAATCCATTTAAAGTTGTCACAAGTGTTTGCGCGCCTACTTCCATCATGATATCATGCAATTCACCTGCGGTCATATCAGGGCCAATGGGGATGCGTTCTTGTAATAAAATGTCTCCTGTATCAATGGCATGTTGTAATCTAAAAGTCGTCACACCCGTTTCTTGTTCACCATTGATGATGGCCCAATTGATTGGTGCAGCACCACGGTATTTTGGTAGTAAAGAGCCATGCACATTGAGTGTCCCCATTGGCGGAAAAGACCAAATAGATTCTGGTAACATTCTAAATGCCACTACTATTTGAATATCTGGTTGCCATGCTTGAATCTGTGCAAAAAATTCGGGTGATTTTAATTTTTCTGGCTGTACAATTGGTAAATGATGTTCTAGTGCAAATTGTTTTACTGCACTTTGTTGTAATTGCATACCTCTTCCTGCCGGTTTGTCTGGTGCGGTGACAACACCCACCACATTCATCTTAGCATCTAACAGGGCTTTTAAGGACGCGACTGCAAAAGCAGGCGTTCCCATAAAGACTATTTTTGGACTGGCATTCATCTTGCAAAGTTAACTAGAATTTACTACTTTTGCCCTTTGCACCCTAAGTGCTTTATTTAAAAAAAATCAATATGCAACAAGTAAAAAATGGGGATACCATTCAAGTGCATTACCACGGTAAATTAACGTCTGGTGAAACATTTGACTCATCTGAAGGAAGAGCCCCTCTAGAGTTCGAAGTTGGATCTGGCATGGTCATTCCTGGTTTTGATAATGGCGTTTTAGAAATGACAGTTGGCCAAAAGAAAACAATTCATATTCCATTTATGGAGGCATATGGTCCTAAACAATCAGAAATGATTGTTGAATTTCCAAAAACACAGTTCCCTGCCGATTTAAATCCTGAAATTGGTATGGCTTTAACAATGAATAATGGTCAAGGTCAACAATTTCAAGTGACAGTAGTAGAAGTGAAAGAGGAAGTGGTGGTATTGGATGCAAACCATAGTCTTGCTGGTCAAGATTTAACCTTTGATCTTGAATTAGTTGGTATTACACCAAAGTCTACCATCATCATGCCTTAATAATAGGTTAAAGATGTTTAAAAAAAGGCATTCCGTTGATTCGGGATGCCTTTTTTAATACCTTCACCTGTATGCAAGCTATCCATAGCAAGCAAGAATGGGTAGGGGTTTCAGATATGCAACAAGCGGTGCAAGTATTAGCCTATATGGTAGAAATAAATTAACTTTAAATATAAATTTAAACTGTATGTTGTTTTTATTACAAGTGGCGGACGCTAAAATTTCTTTATTTAGTTTATTAGGCAAAGGTGGATGGATTATGTATCCATTGTATGCCTTGTTGGTGATAGCGATCTATGTGTTCATAGAAAGATTTTTAGCCATCAAAAAAGCAGGACAGTCAGACCCTCAATTCATGAAAATGATTAAAGATCATATTCTGTCTGGTAATATTGCTGCGGCTAAAGGGCTTGCAAAAAATACCTCCAATCCAGTTGCTAATATGATTGAAAAAGGGATTATGCGCATTGGCAAACCAATTGATGCGATTGAAAAAAGTATGGAAAATGTAGGCAAATTAGAAATGTATTCGATGGAGCGTAATTTGAATATCCTATCATTGGTTTCGGGCATTGCCCCTATGTTTGGATTTTTAGGAACGATTATTGGTATGGTGCAATTGTTTTATGGTATTGCATCTACTGGTGAATATACTTTGAATACAATTGCTGGTGGTATTTATACTAAAATGATTACTTCTGCAACAGGCTTGATCATTGGATTGATCGCTTATGTAGGACATAATTTTTTATCCACTCAAATTGATAAGACCGCCAATAAGATGGAAAGAGCGAGCGCTGATTTTTTAGATATTTTACAAGAACCAACCCAAGCTTAATCTACCTGCCATGAATCTTAGAAATCGTTTAAGACATCATCCCGAAGTCCATACAGGTGCATTGAATGACATCTTATTTATTTTATTATTGTTCTTTTTGATTGTATCCACTTTAGCAAATCCAAATGTAATCAAAGTGTCCAATCCAAAAGCAGCAAGCGATACCAAGGCAAAACAAACTGTGGTGGTGACGATTAACAAAGACCAACAATTATTTATAGGATCTACGCCAGTTAGTTTAGACGCATTATCTGGTCAGCTAAAAATTTTCTTAGATAAAGAAACCGATAAGCCATCTGTGGTGATCAATGGAGATAGTGTAGCAAATTTAGGCGTCACAATACAAGTGATGCAAATCATCAAAGCCCTTGGCGCAACCCCAGTGGTTGCAGTGGATCCTGCAAATTAGTTAAATCAATTTTATCTAAACTATCTTGGCTTTAAACTTGCGCGAATCATTCTGTCTTTGCCAAATAAATCCGTCCTCAATTCAGCATGAAAATGCATTTCGTCCAAGAGGGCAATGAGGGCATCTACCTGATCATAATGAATTTCAAAAAACAATTGACCATTTGAACTTAAATGCAATTTAGCAAGCCTTGCGATTGCTTTATAAAATACCAATGGATCTTCATCAGGAACAAATAAGGCAATATTTGGTTCGTGATCGGTTACTTGCAAGTCCATATTTTTCATTTCTTGCATGGGTATATAGGGTGGGTTGCTTACAATCACATCGTATTGTCCTGGCAAAAAAGCAGTGTTCAAAATATCCAACGTAATGAATTCAATATCGGCTTTTAATGCAGCTGCATTTCCTTCTGCAATTTTAATGGCATTAGGGCTTATGTCTATTGCAGCAACTGGCGCCTCGGGCATTGCTTTTTTTAGTGCAATGGCAATACAACCAGAACCTGTTCCTATATCCAATATACGTAATGCTTTTCCTTTGATTTCGGCATATTCTATCACCCAGTCCACTAGTTCTTCTGTCTCTGGTCGGGGAATCAATACCTGCTCGTTGACAGTATAGGTTGCGCACATAAACCAAGCTTTGCCAGTGATGTATTGAATGGGTCTTCCTGCTACTAATTCAGTAGCGGCAGTTTCAAAAGCCAATACCTGTTCTTCTGAAATTGAATTGTCTTTATTTACTACTTGTTGCATTTGGTCCCAACCTGTGATATGTTCTATTAAAATAGAAAGGATTGGACCTAGTTCAACACTTTCAAATTGACCTGCTAACTGTTTTTTCAAGGTTTGCTTGATCTCGTTTAAACGCATATGCAATGTTACAAATGATTCATCATTATAAACTAGCTTTGTATCAATTAGCCCTATTATTTTTAAATGGATCCATTTTACTATTATACGATCGAACAGCCTTCCATGGCAGAATTTAAAGATAGGGGCAGTAAATTTTTTGCTTTTGCCTATCCAGCGAAAGACATTGATTCCTGTAAAAAGATTTTAGCGCAACTTAAAAAAGAACATGGTAAAGCAGTGCATCATTGCCTGGCATATCGACTTGGTGTGGATGGTTCAACGTTCAGGGTGAGTGACGATGGCGAGCCTGCTGGATCTGCAGGCAGGCCCATACTAGGACAAATTGATAGCAAAGGCCTGACCAATGTATTAGTTGTAGTGGTACGTTATTTTGGAGGTACTTTATTAGGTATACCAGGCTTGATTAATGCGTATAAAACAGCAACAGCTTTGGCTTTGCAGCTTTCGCCGATTATTAAAAAGCCAATTGAAATTGCTTACGAACTTAATTTTGATTACCATCAAATGAACGAAGTAATGATGTTGGTGAAACAGTATAATTGTTCTGTAGTGGAGCAAACTGCACAGTTATTTATCCAACTACAAATAGGGATACCCAAAAACAGATTAGACGAAGTGCTTGAAAAGCTGGGCGTTTTAAGAGAAGTAAGCTTTAAGACAACTTTAAAGTTGGACTAGTTTATTTCTGGTAGGTGTAAAATCCTTCTCCAGTTTTGATACCTAATTTTCCTGCTTCCACCATCTTAGTTAACAATGCGGCAGGTTTGTATTTATTATTTTGAAAACCGGCCTCCATGATTTCTAAAATATTCTTGCAAACATCTAGGCCAATATAGTCCGCTAATTGCAAAGGTCCCATTGGATGTGCCATCCCTAATTTCATAATCTGATCTATCGTTGCTGCATCACTGATCCCTTCTTCGAAAGCCAATATAGCTTCGTTGATCATGGGCATTAAAATTCTGTTGGCAATGAATCCAGGCGCATCTTTTACAACACAAGGTATTTTTCCAATCGTGGTGGTTAAGGATACAATAGCATCCGTCACTTCCGAACTTGTTGCTTTTCCATTGATGATCTCTACTAGTTTCATCACTGGGACAGGATTCATAAAATGCATGCCAATCACATTGGCTGGCTTTTTAGTTGCTTCGGCTAATTGCGTGATAGAAATAGATGAGGTATTGGTTGCTAAAATACAAGTAGGATGGGTGTATTGATCCATCTCTGAAAAAATAGCGAGTTTGATTTTGCTATTTTCAGTTGCGGCTTCTATGACTAAGTCGCGATCTTGTACACCTTCTTTAAGACTTGTATAACAAATTATTTTTGTAAGTGTTGCTTGTTTAGCTTCTTCGTTGATGATTGATTTTGCTACTTGACGGTCTAAATTTTTTGCAATTGTTTGCATTGCCTTATCTAATGCAGCAGACTGTGTATCAATTAAATTGACTTCAAATCCATTTTGTGCAAATACATGCGCAATGCCATTTCCCATTGTGCCTGCGCCAATGACTGCAATTTTTTTCATCTATTTACTTTTTGATTTATAATCTCCGCGTTTCCAAGAATTAATAAAACTCCTCCAAGCACTTGGGTTTAGAATATTCATAGGAGGTAATTGTCCTGAATAATAATACCTTGAAGCTTGGTTTTGTAATGCTGCACCCACTGCTTCCTTGCCATCTCTTGGTAGGCTAGATAAAATAATTCTTTTTTGTGCGGAGCTTGTATTTTTTCTTGCAGTTTCAAAAAGATCATCGTCTACTTTAGAGTTGACAAAGTCTCTTTCAAATTGTGCACGTGTGGGTCTTGGTTTTAAAATAGTTGCTGGTAAGAAATTGGTATCATTAACCATTAATTGAATAACACTGTATTGGTTACCTACTAAATTTTGTGGAATGTTGATGGTTCTATTTTTAAAACCAACGCAACTAAAAGTGATGGTTTCTCCTTTATTCACTGCGATAGAAAAAACACCATCGTTATTGGTGATGGTCCCTCTTCCCTTTTTATTCACAACAATACTCGCTAAAGGAACTGCTTTTAAACTATCTGCTGTCATGACAACCCCATATAGTTGAACAACAGAGTCTCTATAAAGATCCACTGTCTGTGCATTTATCTGCGATGGCAGTAGTGCTAATAAGATCAATAAAGACAGGACTAGATTCTTTTTCATGTAGCTGCAAATTTAAGCCTCAATGTTCAGAAATGGCGTACTTTTTTTGTTTCGAAATGGGATTATTTTTTGATATATAGGCTATTTTAAGCCTTTTAAAAGGGCAAAATAAGCGCTATGAACGTTAACTTTGCCGGGATTAATTATTTTAACAAAAACTTTCATAATGACAACGGAGGAAATACTAAAAGCATTGAGTAATGTGCAAGAGCCGGACCTAGGGAAAGACTTAGTGACTTTGAATATGATACAGGATGTAAAAATCGATGGCGATGCGGTTAGCTTCTCCATTGTATTGACGACACCAGCATGTCCAATGAAAGATTTAATGAAGAACGCTTGTGAAAATGCCATTAAATTATTGGTGAATCCAAAAGCGCAGGTGCAGGTGAATTTCACATCCAACACGACTTCCTTAAGAAAAGACGAAAAGTCGGTTTTATCTAAAGTAAAAAATATCATCGCAGTCGTGAGTGGAAAGGGCGGTGTGGGTAAAAGCACTGTCTCTGCGAACCTTGCATTGGCTTTGGCAGAAGGCGGGGCTAAAGTGGGTCTGATGGATGCAGATATTTATGGACCAAGTGTGCCTATCATGTTTGGTGTGAGGGGTCAACGTCCAATGATGAAAGAGGAAGCAGGTAAAGGGGTGATTATACCTTTAGATCAATATGGTATTAAAATAATGAGTATTGGATTATTGGTAGATGAAAAAGATGCAGTGGTTTGGAGAGGGCCAATGGCAAGTAGTGCCATTCGTCAATTTATTACCGATGTAGACTGGGGGGAGTTAGATTACCTTGTGATTGATATGCCACCTGGCACAGGCGATATTCATTTGACCATTATGCAAACAGTGCCTGTAACGGGTGTTGTGATTGTAACCACGCCGCAACAAGTGGCTTTAGCAGATGCAAAGAAAGCCATTGCGATGTTTGGGCAAGCGAATGTCAACGTACCAATTATAGGTTTGGTAGAAAATATGGCCTATTTCACACCTGCAGAATTACCTGACAATAAATATTATTTATTTGGAATAGAAGGGGGACTTAAATTAGCTTCTGAATATGACTTATCCTTTTTGGGACAAATTCCTTTAGTGCAAAGCATAAGAGAGGGAGGAGACGAGGGGGTTCCAGCAATGGTTGGAGCAGATGCTGTTTCAAAAGAAGCGTTCAGAACTTTTGTAGGCAACGCAGTTAGACAGATTGCAATTAGAAATGCAAATTTACCACAAACAGCAACCATCACAGTAGCACCATAATGGGAAAGAAAATCATCATCGCAATAGACGGCTTTTCATCTTGTGGAAAAAGCACCCTTGCTAAAGCAATGGCAAAGGCATTGGAATATGTTTTTGTAGATACTGGTGCCATGTATCGAGCTATTGCATTGTATTTTTTAAGAAATAGTATACCATTCAATGACATCGCTGCTCAGGAAGCATTGCAAGCAATTGAATTAAGATTTAAATACAATAGTGCAAGTCAAAAAAGTGATATGTATTTGAATGGTGAAAATGTAGAGCAAGAAATTCGTGCAATGCAAGTAAGTCAAAAAGTGAGTGAAGTGGCAACGATTCCTGCTGTTAGGGCATTTGCAGTAGCACAACAAAAAGCGATGGGTATAGATAAAGGTATTGTAATGGATGGAAGAGATATAGGAACAGTCGTTTTTCCTGATGCAGAACTAAAATTATTTGTAACGGCAGATCCATCTATTAGGTTGGAACGTAGGTACCAAGAATTACTACAAACTAATCCTGCAATACTTAAAGAAGAAGTAGCTGCAAATTTGCAACAAAGAGATTTAATGGATAGTACAAGAACACATAGTCCTCTAAAACAAGCGGAGGATGCGATGGTGTTAGATAATACAAATTTAGATAAAGCGCAGCAATTTGAGCTAGCAATGCAATGGGCCATGGAGAAGATAAACTAATCCATCCAGCTATCCTTTACTTTTTCAAATGCAGCTTCTAATTGATAAAAGCTAAGGATCTTTTTTATAACAGATTCTACAACGGTGTCTGGACAGCTTGCACCACTTGTCATTAAGATACGAATAGGATTTGCATCTGGCAAGTAATGATGTACTACCTCTGATTCTTTATTTTTCCAATTGGTTTTTTCAATTTGATTGGCATCTATAATTTTACTTACGTCGTCTATAAAATAAGTAGGTAATGTTCGCTCACATAATTCTACTAAGTGCGAACTATTACTGCTATTTTTTCCACCCATCACAATAGCTAAATCTGCTTTTGTCTCAAGTAGGCCAATGACTGCAGATTGATTGTCATTGGTAGCATAACAGAGTGTATCTCTTGTATCTGCAAAATGAGCAGCTAGATTTTCAGGACCAAATTTTGTTAAGATGACTTGTTTTAGATAATCCGAAATCGCTTGTGTATCGGTTGCCAATTGCGTTGTTTGGTTGACTACGCCAATTTTATCTAAATGAATTTTAGGATCAAAATTGGGGGAGAAACGATTGATAAAAAAATCATAAAAGTAAGCTAAAGGTAATTCGCCACTGATGATTTTTGCCAACACTTTTGTTTCTTCAATATCGTTTACGATTAAAGTAGGTGTATGTGCCGAAGTATGTGAAAAAGTCGCCCTTGTTTCTTCATGCTTTGGTTTCCCATGTATGATAATCGAGTAGCCTTTTTGTGCAATCTGTTCACTACGGTTCCAAACTTTTTCTACAAAGGGACAAGTGGTATCATAGGACTCAATTGCAATCCCCTTTGCTTTTAATTTCTCCTCCAATTCTAGTGTGGTTCCAAATGCTGGAATAATGACAATATCATCCTTTGTCAACTCAGATAAGGGAATCAATTCTTGACCTAAGGTATCTTGTAAAAATTGCACACCCTTACTTGTTAAATCATTGTTCACTTGAGGATTGTGGATCATTTCACTTAACAAAAAAATCCTTTTTCCCTTATTTTCTTCAATCGTTCTGTAGGCAATATCAATTGCATTTTCTACACCATAACAAAATCCAAAATGCCTTGCCAGATAGATTTTGACCTTGCCAAAGTCGAGTTCGGTAGGGGTGAAATCTTTCTTGAGCTTATCGTCCAATTTGCGCTTTTGTTTGATCGCGACGATTAATGGGCTTCTATAGCCTGATGGCACTTCAAAATTTTTCATCTATTTCAATATTAACAGCTACAAAAGTACAATCTTCGTTGCTTTTTCCCCTATTTTAATTTAGTGCTTGTATCTTTGCGCCATGAATTATGTATCTGTAGAAAATTTGACTAAAAGTTATGGTATTATGCCCTTATTTAAGGGGATCAGCTTTAATATCAATGAGGGCGATAGAATTGCCTTAGTGGCCAGAAATGGTATTGGTAAAACTACGCTTTTAAGAATTTTGTCAGGTAAAGAAGTGCCAGATTCGGGTACTGCCAAAGTGCATAAAGATGTGCATTTGGTTTTATTTGAACAAGACCCTCAATTTATCGAAACTGCTTCGGTGACGCAGAACTTATTCAATCAAGCACATCCAATCATGAAGGCCATTAGCAATTATGAAATGGCGATGGAGACAGAAGATGAAAATTTGATTACAGATGCCATCATGGAAATGGAGGAAAATAATGCTTGGGACTTTGAATCAAAAGTAAAAACCATTTTAACGCAACTCAATATCCATCATTTAGAACAACCTGTTTCAAAATTAAGTGGTGGTCAAAGAAAACGTGTATCCTTAGCAAAAACTTTGATCCAAATTGGTTTCGAGCCAAAGCACGTTTTATTATTGATGGATGAGCCAACCAATCATTTGGATTTAAATATGATCGAATGGTTAGAAAATTATTTGGAACAAGAAAAAGTGACCTTATTACTTGTGTCGCATGATCGTTATTTCTTAGAAGCAGTGACAGATGAAATTTGGGAATTGGAAAGAGAGAAATTATACAGTTATAAAGGGGATTACGAAAATTATTTAGAAAAGAAAGCTGCAAGGATAGAATCTGAATTAGCCAGTATTGATAAAGCAAAAAATACTTTTAGAAAAGAATTAGAATGGATGCGTAAGCAACCAAAAGCAAGGACAACCAAGAGTAAAAGCAGGCAGGATAATTTTTATGAAGTAGAAGCGAAGGCAAAACAAAAGATAGAAGACACCAATTTGCAATTGGATATGAAAATGACCCGATTGGGTGGTAAAATTATAGAAGCAATTAAAGTGTATAAGTCTTATGGCGATTTAGTGGTGCTGAAAGGCTTTGATTATACCTTTAGTAAAGGTGAACGCATTGGTATAGTAGGAAAGAACGGTGTAGGGAAGTCTACCTTCTTGCAAATTTTACAAGGATTGACTGCACCAGATAGTGGTAAAATCAATGTGGGAGATACCATTGTATTTGGTCATTTTTCTCAAGAGGGGCTTACTTATAAAAAAGACATGCGTGTCATTGAATACTTAAAGACATTTGCCGAACAGTTTCCATTAGCAAGTGGAGGTTCATTGAGTGCGGCACAATTCTTAGAATTATTTTTATTCACCCCAGACAAACAATATACTTACTTAAGTGCCTTAAGTGGAGGAGAGAAGAAGCGATTACAATTACTAACCATCTTATTTAAGAATCCTAATTTTTTAATTTTAGATGAACCTACCAATGATTTAGACCTTCCAACATTGGCTGTTCTAGAACAATTTTTAATTGATTTTGCAGGATGTGTATTACTAGTATCACATGATCGTTATTTCATGGATAAATTGGTAGACCACTTATTTATATTTGAAGGGGATGGTGTGATTCGAGATTATCCAGGAAATTATACGCAGTTTAGAATTTTAGAAAAAAGCAAACAAAACTATGCTGCTGTAAGTTCTGATATCACCACTCAGGTAGAGCATGAGGTAAAGCCTTTGGCTTCGGCCATAGCAACAAGCCCAACTAATGATCTTGTAATAGACAACGCGCCAAAGAAGGTGGCTGAAAAAATGTCTTACAAAGAAAAATCAGAACTTGAACAATTGAATAAGTCCATGCCGGTATTAGAAATTAAAAAAGCAACACTCACCAACGAACTTAACAATACGACCGAAGATTATAATGCAATTACTGCACTGAGTGCCCAGCTGGCTTTGGTTACAGCCGAATTAGAAGCAGCAGAATTAAGATGGTTGGAACTAAGCGAAAAACTATAGGTCGTTCGTTTTTTCTAAAAAATGAGGCCTAGTGCACCAATAAATGAGGCCTAAGTTTTGCATACGATTTTATCGATGTAGGTAATTTAGTAAAACGATACAGATAGAAACACTGTATCCAATTTATATCTAAATCTTATTATCATTAAACCAATCGAACGAATCGCAATCTTCATTCATTTCAAAAAAATCTCACCCCATGCTTTTGAAAAAAAAATTGAGTTGTCAAATGGGTATTTTTCAAAACAATTAAAACATCTAGGTTCTGTTGGATCAGATATCTTAATTAGAATCCATGAGACCTATACTGATCTAGATATCTTATGGGTTTTAACAGGAGAAGGACAAATGCTAAAAGAGGATATGCTACATAGTCAAAAGATAGATAATTCAATTTTGGAAGATTTCACGAATAAATACACCAATGAAAATAAAAAATTGAAGAAACTCGAAAATGATTTTGATAAATTACAAACTTCATTATCTGATAAGGAAAAAATCATTGGCTTATACGAGTTTATGTTAAATGGGAATCCTCCTATTACCAGTACTAGCAGCAGTGTTGTAAATAGATTGGACGCATAGGTAGAAGAATACTTAAATGAATCAGTATAGCTATGTTTGGAATAATTAAAAAGAGCCGCTTCAAATGAAGCGGCTCTTTTTATGATTACTATTTTGTAATTACTATTTCTTACTTGCTATTATAATTATGCATAGGACGAAACTGGCTCACAAGTACATACAAGGTTTCTATCACCATGTGTATTGTTCACACGTGCAACAGTTGGCCAAAATTTATTTAGCGCAACATAAGGTAGTGGGAATGCAGCTTCTTGTCTAGTATAGGCATGTGCCCATTCATTAGCACAAATGACATGTTGTGTATGTGGGGCATTTTTTAAAGGGTTGTCTACCTTGTCAAAACGGCCAGATTCAATGGCTACAATTTCTGTATGGATGGCTAATAATGCATCACAGAAGCGATCTAATTCTGCCATGTCCTCACTTTCTGTAGGCTCAATCATGATGGTACCTGCTACAGGAAAACTCATAGTCGGCGCATGAAAACCATAATCTATCAAACGTTTTGCCACATCTTCTGCTTCAATTCCTGCAGTTTGTTTAAATGGTCTTAAGTCAATGATGAATTCATGAGCACATGTACCATTCTTGCTTGTGTATAAAATGGTATAGGCTTTTTCCAATCTTGATTTCATATAGTTCGCATTCAAAATGGCATAGCTAGTGGCTAATTCCAATCCTTTTGCACCTAACATTTTAATGTAGGCATAACTAATTAATAAAATACTTGCAGATCCTAAAGGTGCACCACTTACAGCGTTGGTAGCATCTCCGTTCTTAATATGACCAGGTAAGAAAGGGGCTAATTTATCATTTACGCAAATTGGTCCAACGCCTGGTCCACCTCCACCATGTGGAATTGCAAATGTTTTATGCAAATTCAAGTGACAAACATCCGCACCAATATTTCCTGGACTAGTTAATCCAACCTGCGCATTCATATTCGCACCATCCATATACACCATACCACCATATTGGTGGATCGTGTTACAAATATCCATGATGGTTTCTTCAAATACACCATGTGTAGATGGGTAAGTCACCATCAATCCACCTAGGTTCTCTTTATGTTGAATTGCTTTTTCTGTTAGGTCTGCTACATCAATATTTCCAGCTGCATCACATCCCACTACCACCACTTTAAATCCAGCCATGACAGCACTTGCAGGGTTGGTACCGTGTGCGCTAATTGGAATCAATACAATATTTCTATGTGCTTCATTTCTTGCAGCATGATATGAACGGATGGTTAACAATCCTGCATACTCACCCTGAGCACCACTATTCGGTTGTAAGCTACATGCAGTGAATCCAGTCGTTTGACATAAATAAGCACTTAACTCTTTTACAATTTCTTGATATCCGATGGTTTGACTTGCTGGCGCAAAAGGATGTAATCCGCCAAAACAAGGCCAGCTCACTGGAATCATTTCTGTTGCAGCATTCAATTTCATGGTACAACTACCAAGACTAATCATGCTTGTATTTAAATAAAGGTCTTTATTTTCCAACTGCTTGATATAACGCATCATTTGTGTTTCACTATGATGTGTATTGAAAACAGGGTGTGTTAAATAATCGCTTGTTCTAACTAATTTTGCAGGAATGGCTGGGTTTTTGATATTTGCATTGCATGCATTCGCAGTTTTACCGGTCAATGTTTCAAACAATTGTACAATTGAATGAATGTCTTTTACAGAAGTGGTTTCGTCAATACTAATGGACACTGTTCCGTTCGCAAAATAATTAAAATTGATAGCTTGCTTAGTGCCAAGTTCATATAATTTAGCCGCATCAAAACCTCTTAGGTGTAAGGTGTCGAAATAATATTCATTTACTTGTTGAATACCTAAGCTTTCTAATTGTTGCGCTAATCCCTGAGCCAATGCGTGAACTCTTGAAGCAATGGACTTTAATCCAACAGGTCCATGATACACTGTATACATCACCGCCATGTTAGCAAGTAAAGCCTGTGCAGTACAAATATTAGAAGTTGCTTTTTCGCGTTTAATATGTTGTTCTCTTGTTTGCAAAGCCATTCTTAATGCACGATTGCCTTGTGCATCAATACTCGCGCCAATCAATCTACCTGGCATCCCTCTTTTGAATGCATCTTTTGTTGCGAAATAAGCAGCGTGTGGTCCACCAAATCCCATTGGAACACCAAATCTTTGTGTGTTACCAACAGCCACGTCTGCGTTCAATTCGCCTGGACTTTTTAATACAGTCAATGCAAGTAAGTCGGCCACTAAAATCACCATGCCCCCTAATTGGTGGACTTGGTTAATAAAGCTGCTATAGTCTTGGATGGCACCATTGGCATTTGGGTATTGAAGGATCGCGCCAAAGAAAGTATTGTCTAATGCTGCAGTTTTAAAATCGCCAGTCACTAATTCCACACCAATTGGCGTAGCTCTAGTTTGTAAGACAGATTTTGTTTGTGCAAAAATCGCTTCGTCTACAAATAATTTAGGTTGACTAATTACATCTGACTTATTGATATGGTTAAAGATCATCGCCATTGCTTCTGCAGCTGCAGTAGACTCATCTAATAAAGAGGCATTCGCAATATCCATTCCAGTTAAATCGGTCACCATCGTTTGAAAGTTCAATAAACTTTCTAAACGTCCTTGTGCAATCTCTGCTTGATAAGGCGTGTATTGCGTATACCAACCTGGATTTTCAAATATATTTCTTAGGATGACAGAAGGTGTAATAGTTCCATAATAACCTTGTCCAATAAAATTTTTAGCTACAATATTTTTTTCACCGATTGCTTTAAGGGATTGTAACATCTCAAACTCCGTCAATCCATCTGGAATTTCCATTGGTTTTGTTAAACGAATATTTGCTGGTACAATTTTGTCAATTAATGCTGCTAAATTATCAACACCAACTGCCTTCAACATTTTTGCACTATCTAATGGATTTGGACCAATATGTCTTTGGATAAATTCTGCGCCACTTTGATTCATTTCGACGGAATTGAAAAGGTTAAAAATTGCCACAAAGATAGGCTTTTAGCGCCGCCTTTAAAAGGGATTGGTCACTAAACTTATTCGAATGGGGAAAGCTTGTGGATGAGGCCTAAATAGTTTACTTTTGTTATCTATTATGCAAGCAAATACTGAACACTTATTTGATACGCCCGCCCCAGAGCAGCTTAAAAAATTCCAGAACTTTCTTAAAAGGGTGGATAAGCGCGTTATTTTAAAGCAATTGCCAGATTTGCACGAAGCTGCATTTGAGAAAATCGATTGCTTAGATTGTGCAAGATGTTGTAAAAATTATTCCCCAAGATTTAAGATGCCAGACATTAAAAGAATCAGTAAATACATGGGTATGAAAGAGACCGCTTTTATAGATCAGTATTTAAGTATGGATGAAGAAGGTGACTATGTTACTAAAACAAGGCCTTGTCCTTTTTTAGGTAGTGACAATGCTTGTGGTATTTACGATCATCGCCCAACAGATTGTCAAAGGTTTCCTTACACAGACGAGGATGTTTTTTTCAAACGTATTCCAATTACAATGAAAAATGCAGAATTTTGCCCTGTCGTGCATGATGTCATGAATGCATTGATTGCGAAATAATTAATATTCCATTTCTTTTAATTTTGGTGCTTTGAACCAAGTAGTGAACACCACTAAAATGGTCATTACGCCACCAAATACCACAGAAGGAATCACACCCATTGCCCTTGCTGCCAATCCGCTTTCAAATTGCCCCAATTCGTTACTGCTATTGATGAACATAGAATTCACTGACATCACCCGGCCACGCATATGGCTAGGTGTTTTGAGTTGAACAATGGTGCCACGAACAATCATACTAAATCCATCTAAAATACCACTCATTAACAACGCTGCAAATGAGATCCAGAATATTTTTGAAACTGCAAAAACAATAATGCAGACACCAAAGCCAGCGACTGCAAGCAATAATTTTTTACCTTGTTTTTTCTCTACTGGGAAAATAGTAATGAGTACGATAATGAGCATAGCTCCAATATCAGTTGCTGCATTGAGCCAGCCAAAACCGATGGGCCCTACCTTTAAAATATCTCTTGCAAAAACGGGCACCATAGCGACTGCTCCACCAAAAAGTACAGCAAACAAGTCCAATGATAGGGCACCTAATAACTCTTTACTATTTAATACAAAACGCAATCCTTCTTTCACACTCTCCAAAGGCTTTTGTTCTACTACCGTTGGGTGCGGAGGTCTTGTACTAATTTTTTGAATAAAGAAAAAGCCTATTGCAACTAAGGTCACCACAAGGATTAAAGAACCATGAATACCAAAACCTGCAATCATAAAACCCACACTTGCATGCCCTACTACGGAGGCGCTCAACCACATCCCTTGACTCCATGTAGTTGCATTTTGTAATAAATTTTTAGGAACAATTTCACCCACCAAAGTGCCAAAGCCCGGACCAGTAAATGAACGTATGATGCCTGTACAAAAAATGATAAAATATATACCAATGGCAATTTGTAGGTTGCCTAATTGTGCTTTACCATAAGAGGAGGACAATAGCAATAAACCAATAGCACAAAGAAAATAAAACGAAACGCCTGTTAAAATAATTTTTCTTTTCTCGCTTTTATCAATCACATGGCCAGCGTATAAAGCAAGAGATACTGCTGGGATAACTTCAGCTAACCCAATCAATCCAATGGCAAAGGGCTCGTTGGTCAACTCATAAATCCACCAGCCAACCAATGTGCCCATCATCCTTAATCCCATGATAAACAAAAAACGCCCAATCATTAAATTCCTAAACTCATTGATCCTTAAAGCGGCAAATGGATCTTTGGTTATTTGTGGTGCATTTTGTTCCATAACTATTTTGATAGGGTGTGGCTAGGGAAGTGTAAAATAATGTTGTCCTTCCTCTAGGTCTTTGTCTAGTGCGTCAGTGATGACTTTAAAATGTTTCTCGTTGTATAAGAAATCTGCATTACTAGCATCTACAAAAATAGTTTTGATATTATGTTGTTTGATATAGCTAGTATAGGTCTCCTGTAATTTAAATAAGTATTCGTCGGGGATGGATTGTTCGAATTTTCGGTTCCTTTTTTTAATATTCCCTTGTAATTTATTGACTGGCGCATGCAAATAAATCAGAATATCCGGCTGGGTCAATTGTTGTACAAAAACGTCAAACATTTTTTGATACAATCTAAATTCTTCCTCGGGTAAATTCACCTTAGCAAAGAGCAAGCATTTCGTAAATATATAATCCGATACGGTTACATCTTGAAACAGGTCATTGGTCTTCACCATCTCTTGTTGTTGCTTGAATCTTTCTGCTAAAAAGAACAGTTCCAAAGGGAAGGCGTATTGTTTTGGATTCTCGTAAAACTTAGTCAAAAATGGATTGTCCGCAAATTCCTCTAAAACTAGTTTTGCATTATAATGTTGTGCAAGTAATTGTGACAACGTGGTCTTTCCTGCACCAATATTCCCCTCAATTGCTATAAAATGATGCTTCATAATGCTTCTAATGCTTGCGTTCAAAGATAAGTTTTGGATCCTTTACAGGTCGGTTTTTTTATGCACAACAGAGGCATCTTTGGAGGCTTTGTAGAGTGCTGCATTTGTTTTATGAAGGATCGGATGCACAAAATCAGGGGCTATCTCCACCAAAGGCGCCAATACAAAGTTGCGTTCTGCTAGTCTAGGGTGGGGAATCGTTAATCCAGGTGCTTCAATGATTGTTTGGTTATAATAAATGATGTCCAAATCGATGGTTCTAGGCCCAAGGGGTATCAATCTTTCCCTACCCATGGCTACCTCAATTTCTAAAAGCATGGCCATTAATTCTGGTGGGTTCAATACAGTTTCGATGCATAAGGCTTGGTTGTAAAATGCTGGCTGATCTTTAAATCCCCAAGCCTCGGTTTCAAAGATGGAGGATTGCTTTTGAATGGGGCCACATCTTTGTTCAATGCTATTTCGAGCATTTTCTAAGTTGACCAAACGGTTCCCTATATTGCCGCCTATCATGAGGTAGATATGGTTCATAGAAGTATGCTGAAAATGAACGCAAATATCCATAATTTTACAAGGCAAACTTTATTTTTTTGCTGCTATTTTAGATTTCTTTTAAATCAATCTTTTTATGAAAAGCTTCTTTACCTCATTCTTCGCTGCAATCCTTGCTTTATTTGTTTTTTCAATTGTAGGTGTCATGCTATTAATTGGATTGGGCTCGGCTTTTTCTTCTGATGAGCCAGAGGCTGTTGCATCTAATGCGGTATTAGTGATTGACCTTGCAGATAATTTCACAGAAAAAGAACTGTCAGGTCCGTTTTCAGAATTATTGAATCAAGGATCTGGAAAAGTACCAAGCTTAACATCAGTGATTGGATTGATTCAGCATGCAAAAAAAGATTCAAATATCAAAGGCATCTATATTAAATGCCAACAAAATTCAAATGGCTATGCTAGCTCAGAAGAACTTAGAAAAGCCTTGGTAGAATTTAAAAAAAGTAACAAATTTAGTTTTGCATACGGCGAGACGATTTCTCAAAAAGGATATTGGGTAGGAAATGTTGCAAACGGAATTTATACCCACCCACAGGGCGGATTGGAGTTCAGTGGTTTTTCTTTGGAGACCGTTTTCTTAAAAGGCATGTTGGATAAATTGGATGTGGAGATGCAAGTGTTTTATGCAGGTAAATTTAAAAGTGCAACGGAGCCATTTAGATATGAGAAAATGTCTGATGCCAATAAGCTACAAACAGGGATCTGGTTAAATGGATTATATGATCATTTTATCAATACAGTTGCTAGCGCAAGACAAATTGCACCTGATAAATTAAAAACTTTGGCCAACGAAGCAAAAATTCAATCAGCACAAGATGCATTGTCGAATGGATTGGTGGATGGATTAATCTATGACGACCAGTTGAAAAAAATGATGTCTAGAAAATTAAATGGGGTAAAAGAAAATGACATCCCATTTGTTTCAATCAAAGAATATGCCAAGTCGGTTCCTCTAAGAGGGTCTGGTGCTGGCAAAATTGCAGTGGTGTATGCAGATGGTGATATTGTGATGGGCAAAGGGGTGAAAGGGTCTATTGCAAGTGATGATTTTAGAATGATACTTCAAAAAATTAGAGCAGACGCATCCATTGATGCATTGGTCTTAAGAGTGAATTCTCCTGGAGGAAGCGCTTTAGCAAGTGATATTATCTGGAGAGAAATTGAATTGATTAAAGGTAAGATACCAGTGATTGTAAGCATGGGTGATGTCGCTGCATCTGGAGGATATTATATTGCATGTGGTGCTGATTCTATTTACGCAGATGCCAATACCATTACTGGTTCAATAGGCGTATTTTCGGTCGTTCCAAATATTTCGGGCTTCATGAAAAATAAATTAGGCGTAACTTTTGATGGTGTAAAAACTGCGACCTATGCAGACGCGCCAACATCCACAAGACCCCTTAATACCATGGAGCAAAAAATGATGCAATCTGGCGTGGATAGTATTTACAATACTTTTAAATCAAGGGTGGCAAAGGGCAGAAAAAAATCAATGGAGTTTGTTGATTCAATTGCACAAGGTCGTGTTTGGTTAGGTTCTGATGCAATGAATGTGGGATTAGTAGATCGAATTGGCACTTTAAATGATGCGCTTGCATCTGCAGCTAAAATGGCGAAATTAAAAGGCTATAGCGTTAAGCAATACCCAGAATCAAAATCATTTATCGAAGATTTTATTGAAGACTATAAAGATTATGTAAAAGTAAAATCAATTGAATCTGAAATAGGTGCAAGCCAATGGCAGATTTTACAACATTTAAAGACAGTGCAGCAAATGGTTGGTGCCCCTCAAGCACGAATGCCTATCTTTGTGGTTAAACAGCCTTAGTATCATGCGTTCATATAGTCAAATCAAAGCGATGCTTGCAATCACAAGTGCAAGTTTGCGCTCTATCTTGAGAAGCCCATCTGCGGTTGTTTTTAGTATTCTATTCCCGCTGATATTTATTTTAGTATTTGGTTTTTTAAGTAGTGGTGGAAATATCAATGTAAAAGTCGCACTCGCCCCAAATGCAGATACCACTAATTTGGTGTATGAAAAAGTGAAGTCCTTAGCAGGATTAAAATTTGTTGTAGCCGATGAGGCAATGGTGAATGCAGAGTTGGCTAAAGGCAGAATTACAGCTTTGATTGATATTCAGCCTACACAAAATCCTAACCAGCCTTATCAAATCCAATTAACGAGTTCGGCAGCAGCCAATCCGCAAAATATTCAGTTGATTAAATCCATCTTAAATGCAGTGATTGCTAATATCAATGCCGATCAATTTAAAGATGCGCCAACGATTGCTGTGGTAAAGAACGAAGTCATTGAAGTGCCAGGCAGAACTTATAGAACAATCGATTTTATTTTACCTGGACAACTAGGCTTTTCCTTATTAAGTGCAGGGGTTTTTGGCGTGGCATTTTTATTTTTTAATTTAAGACAACAACTAGTTTTAAAAAGATTTTACGCCACACCAATTAGACGTTTGTATATCATTTTAGGGGAAGCTTTAAGTAGGGTTATTTTTCAATTGATGACTGCGGTGATCATTATTGGGATTGGCCATTTTGCATTTAACTTCACACTCGTACATGGATTCGTCACTTTCTTGAATATCATGGCACTTAGCTTCATTGCCTTAATTTTATTTATGGGTTTTGGTTTTATTGTGAGTGGTGTGGCAAAAAATGAGAGTACCATTCCGCCATTTGCCAATTTAATTACCTTGCCTCAATTTTTACTAGCTGGTACATTTTTTTCAATTGATTCCTTTCCTAAATGGCTTCAACCTTTTTGTAATATTTTACCATTAACGCATTTTAACAATGCCATGCGTGAAATTGCATTTGAGGGCGCAAATTTATTATCAGTAGGCAATGAAATTGTAATTCTATTAGTTTGGATTGTCATTGTATATGCTGCTGCGTATAAAATATTTAAATAGGAATAAAATGAAACTGATTCGTTTTGCATTG
>Ga0114976_10000557_pt1 | contig 23396 bp, 27 predicted proteins | sample S_130805_EF_Meta_FD_87319 | JGI IMG/M metagenome (GOLD analysis project Ga0114976, IMG submission 87319) | Freshwater microbial communities from Lake Simoncouche, Canada to study carbon cycling - S_130805_EF_MetaG | ecosystem: Environmental > Aquatic > Freshwater > Lake | place: Lake... | reverse complement strand
ATGAGATCCCTAGAGCCTTTGACAAAATTGAACAGCACTATTTTTCATAGTGTAGTACCCATCCTTTGTTAGAAAATGTCATCCCTTACACTCAACTCTAGCGTGCGTATCGTCAGCAAGAGTGGTAGCCAGCAGCGCACCACCATCCGAGAGGTGATCAAGCTCGGTTCTGGTAAGGCCTATGAGGGCATCATCATGCTGGATGAGTGGCCAAGCCTGCTTGAGGCCTACAAGGCAGAGCAGATCAACCCTCGTGCAACAATGAAGGAGAGGATTATCTCTGCCACAAAGGATCTTCATAAGGCGCTGACCCGTCTCAGCGAGCTTCAGAAAGAGTACAAGGCCATGAACACTCAGCACGGCGCCTATCTCGGCACCCGCTCCAGATCTGTCTGGGTCTAATTGAAATAGTCAGGTAAAAATTGATAACAGTAAGCCCATTTTTCATCAGTACCCCCAGATATAAGAAATGTCAAGCATTGCTTCTATCTTCAACCCCGAGGAGATGGATGACTTCCTGCCCGTCGGCGCTCATCTCCTCCCCCAGGAGTTCCAGAACTTTCTTTACGAGTGGAACCTTACTATCACCAAAGAGACCGGCCACTGGCTGGGCGAGCCAAGGCGCATCTTTCAGAACACCTACCCAGATGTCTGGCGCCGGTGGTCAGATGAGAACAAGAGGTTGAGTAAGCTCTACGCCACTGAGCTGGCTGCGCTGAAGGCGTATCAGAAGGAGCATGCAAACGATAATGCAGACTAGATGCCTGTTTAGCCTATTCGAAAATTGAAGTTTACTATTTTTCATGCTAAAGTATCCCTCCGTTGTTAGAAAATGTCTAGCTCCAGTCAGTCTAACATTGATCAGACGCCTGTAACTCTAGCTTCTACGCCTCTTCAAGTGACCATACCCAGACTCACACGTCAGAATGCCTACGACTACAAGCATAACGTGGAGACCTGTGCATGCGGAACCTGTTACAAGGCCCGAGTGGACTCAGGTACCCAGGATGCCTATCTGAAGAAGTGTCTGGAGGCTAGCTTGATTTCGATAAAGAACGCCTCTAGTCGTCCAGCAACTGGAGACGCAGCCATCGCCATAGCATCTGCTGCATGCGGCCCTGGAGGAGGACCAGGCCACCCGGACTTTGCAAAGAACCTCTTTGCGGCAATGGGTACTCCGCATGACTCAAAGTGCCCACATGGGCTTCCGTTCTACGCCTGCATGCCCTGTAGCCATTAGGCAAGGTAGCCATTAGGAATAAAAGAAGTGTACAGATATTCAATAAAGAACCATTTTTATCTGGTTTTCAGAAAACAGATAAAAAAAGGTTACCGCCTGCGGGGATCGAACCCGCGACATTGTGGTCTCATACGGCTTGCACCAGTTAAAAGCCACACGCTCTACCAGCTGAGCTAAGACGGTTTATGCTTTCGCACAATTAGACTATGCGAGCTGGCCACTCAATTTTTACCCCGCCATTTTTTTAACAACCCGCAACTGATGCAGGTATATTGAATGAGATGGATAAGAGGGTGTCAGCATCTCTTGTATAAGTAACCTGACTAAAGTTAATCATGATCAGAGACCCATCCGGTTGAACATAGAGATCTACTCCCTTCAATGCTATATCATAAAATATGAAAGTCTTTATACTGCTCACTAAGAGCTTCATGTAGACATCTACAGAAAAGGGGTCTAAATGAGACCACGTAGACTCTTCTGAAAGAGGTCTACTCCTATCAAATTCCTCCACCATGTATTCTGAGACTCCTAGTACAATCTTTGGAACTCTCAGAATCCCAGCGTTGCCAGGAATCTCAGAAAGCAGTTCGCCAATTCTGACGTGGTCGGCCTTTTCTGAAGTGCTGTACTCCTTCAGAGTTATCAGATTCATTCTGCAATTAATGAAAAATTGCTGTTTAAGATGACAGCGGTCCTGGCTATCACTTACTGCGCCCTACAATGCCCTGAGAATGTATAAAGTCCTTGATCACCTCAGACTTCTCAGTCCAGTCAAGCTCAGTAAACTCTCGTGACCAAGGAAAGACAGGCATGGCTCTTAGTACTGCATCAATGTGATTCTTATAGCCAGGGTGCTTGGTCTCCATCTCATCCATTGCCCTCTGCGTAATACGAGACGGATGACCAGGATGAAGGCCGCACCCTTGCGGCGAGTCAAACCACCGAGATGGATGCTCATAGAGTAGCTCAATGCAGCCAATTAACTCCTGATGTTTCTTTTCCTCATACACCTTCGTCTCCTCCTTATGAATCATCTCCCAGTCTGCCTTGATAGGCATCAGAACTCTCTTCAAGTTAGACACCGTCGTGAATGGGTACTCGAACTTCTCGCATAGCAGCTTCAGGGTATCCTCTCGCCCATCCTGCTGTTGCCACGTATCACATCTACAAAGAAGGCTATCCACTGTCCACAGATCAATCTGCGCCTTCTTGTAGGTCTCGCGTGCAGCATAGCGCTTCTTCTTAAAGACCCAGGTGTCCCAGTCTTTCAGGGCGGATTGGTAGTCCCATAAGAGACCCGTCCCTGAAGCCCCGCTATGGCCAACTGTCGTCAGCTTCATGATCTGATCAGCAATCGGCCCTGAGAAAGAGTACTCGTTCCTGCTTTTCTTTGTGTAGTTCTTGAGCCACTCCTTTGCCCCGTCAACCTTCTCAAGGGCGGCCTTCAGGTCAGTATAATAGAAGGGACTGTGTTGAGGAGGCAGCCAGTCAAAGGTCTCAACTAACTCCTTCTTGTTGACTCCATGCTCCTCAGAATAGGCGGCCCATCCGCCAACGAGAATCTTCTGGCTGGACATCCGAGAATGAGAGTATTAAAAATAACAATCACCCACTACGTCAATTTTTTACTTCAACGCGGCGAATCCCTCCACATGAGACCATTCGCCCCCATCTCTTCTGGATGAGAAACGGGTACCATTCTCGTGGCCACGATCACCTTGGGTGGCTCCTTAAAGTCGTGACCACCAACCGTGATAGCCTCCTTTATCTCTTCCTTTCCCAGCCTATACTTCTGCCTGAGCTTGTCTGCAAGATTAAAGAGAAGCCTGCTCTTGGCATCATCCTTGAGATGAGCCATGGAGCCTCTCAGAAGAAGGAAGAGTTCATTCAACGATATATCCAGTTTAGCAGAGTCATCCATTCTATTTAGGTGAAAAAATGGTTAGTCCAATAAATTATCAATTTTTCATGTAGCAGATATTCACTTCAGCACAGCCGAGATCGTAGATGCCATCTGTGACGGCATGTTAAGAGTAGATCCCAGCTTTGTCCTGTAGATCTTCTCGGTCAAAGCAAACGGCCGAGTGAAGGATCCACAGCTCAAAGGACATGAGATGCAGCCACGGGTAAGTGTGCGCACCTCTCCAGGGACCGACTTACATCCCAGACACTTGTCATTCTCATCACGTGCCTGACCCTCCGTAAGCTCCAGAATATTCATGGTACCTGTCTCATCATCCTTGTCCGTGATGTAGATTCTGCACTCAAGGATGAAATAGTCTTCCTTGGGCACAATGCTAACGAAGTAGCCCTCTTCCCTCAGTGCACGGAGCTTGTAGTGAATCTTGTCAAGGTCGAACTTGTTCATTCTTGCAGGTACTAGATACTTAGAAAGTAGTGAGTTCAATTTTGGTATTTTAGTTTTCAAGGGTCTAAAAACCGGAAGGATATATACCATAGAGATGAGGACGTGCCTATCCAGTTTCAGCGACTTCTTTAAAGATCTAGCATGTGTACCACACGATACAGTAAAAAATGTGGAGGAGACTAAGCCGCCTGCTTGTATCAATGAGGTAAAAAATGATCCTCCTAAGGAAGAGCCTAAGAACACTCTAGATGAGAATGATGAGAATGATGAGAATGATGAGGTAGAGGAAGTAGATTCAGTCTACGACGATACGCCTACTGATGCTCCTAGGACAACTGCCTTGGAAGCATGCCTTATTCTTACACCCCTTATTCTTGGAATAGTGTATTCTTATGCGATGACCAGTATTATTTATAACAAGTGATACATATTAATCAACAATCATCTCATTACTTGCCCTTGCATAGTACACATTAAGCTCTGCATCTAGCTCATCCTGAGTCCTGTAGTCAGACCTCCAGATACTCTGGCTGGAATAAGGAACAAATCCCTCCGGTTCCCCTGTAAGACCAAGATCTCGCGCCTCATCCTCAGCAACCTGGATAAAGCCCCTCGAGTTCCAGGTTGCGTTGGTGTTACCATCCAGATGATAGTCATTCGGGTGGAATACATCGGATGATGCAAGCATCATCTGTACAGATGCAGAAGATCCAAGAGCAGTTAGTCCATCCGAATCCATTGTGCCAGTTTCAGTAATACACTGGCCTTGAGATACCTCATACAGGAGGTTATGAGCGAACAGGATTGCATCCTGACGCCTCGCCTCAGAGAACTGAACCAGAATATCAGAGGCGCTAGAACGGTGAATCCAAAGAATAGGCATGGTATGTAAGCATGGAGTGGCTTCGCCAAGTCAATTTTTTTATGCGTAAAAATGAAGCTAGATGAAAACCAAATAATATTAAGATGATTCGTTTAACCGACCCGTTTGTGAGAGCTACATGTGAAAAATTCAATATAGATGAGAGTCATGGACAAAAGCATTCTGCTCGAGTTATGCAGATTGCAGATGATCTGATGAATTCTATTCCTGATATAACTGAGGAGCAACGTCATATGGCTATGATGGCATCCGCGCTCCATGACCTCTGTGATCACAAGTACGTAGATGAGGAGGTAGGTGCATCTTTAATAAGAGATTGGTTAGTTGATGTTGTACGATGGAGAAGAGATATAGCAGATAGCTTGATTTCCATTATAACCACAATGTCATATTCCAAGCTAAAGAAGCAAGTTGATTCAAGTGGTAACCCTGTCTTTCCTGATCACGGGAAGTGGCAGGTTTCCTATGAAATCGCCAGACATGCAGATCTCCTTGAAAGCTACGTGGTTGCGAGATGTGTCATTTACAATAAGCATATTCACCCTGACTTAGAAGAAGATGCGCATTGGAAAAGAGCTAGAGAGCTCTTTGAGGAGAGGGTTTTCAGCTATGTAAAGAATGGTTGGATTACTCTACCAGGTGCTTTGGCACTGGTACCTTCTCTAGAGGCAGAAGCTCGGAGGTGCTTGGATGAACGCTGTATGGACTGGTGATGTATCTAGGCAGGTAAAAAATTGAGTCGCTGTAGTCAACTATAGCTAAGTGTGCCCTAGTAGCGCAATGGATAACGCGTCAGCCTTCTAAGCTGAAGATTGTGGGTTCGATCCCCACCTAGGGTATTACCTGTTAAGGGTATGCCATTAAGGCTTTTTTTGTCTTTATTATAAGCCAAAGAATGTCTTGTTTCTTACTCAAGATACTCATCCTCCTCATCCTGGCTGTAGAGGTACTCATTCTGCTGCTTACGCTGATGAGCAGCCCGCAGACGCTTGTTCCTCTTGGATCGCGACTCCACCTTGATCCAGCCAGTCTGGGGCTCGTGCTCAACTGCAGATGTCACGGCCGTATGAAAGTTCATCTGAGCAGGCACGGGGTGATAGACCGTGCAGCAGGGCATATCGCAGATGACCTTCTTACCGCGATACTTCTTCACATAGTTCTTGGGCATCACGTCAGCATGGCTGAACACTGCGCCCACCACTGGAGACCCATCGCGGTTCATCATCTGTACATGGCCCGTAGACTCTGCCTTCGAACCAAAGCCTCGTGCAATAGTCTTCATGGCCTCGTCCACTGCAGCATGGAGCTCAGCCTGGTGACTAGGGATGATCTTCTTCTGGATCTGAAGAACACTGAGGGGCGCGACCTTGATCTGCGTCAGGCTCAGAGGCTCCATCGTGCCCTTGACACTCTTCTGGTTCTTCTGGCTCATTTCTGCTGGGTGTAGTAACCAAGTAGGCATGAGGCCATTCAATTTTATACTTTTTAAAAAAAAGTATGTCAAAAACTTCTTTAGAAAAAAGCGCGCAAAAAATAACATCTTAAACTACAGACCATATTAAACATAATCCTCCATATTAATGTCTACAATCTCTTCTGCAAACAATGGCTCCAGTGGGCTAGCTGCACCAAATGCCTCCTGCCAAGTCTGGAGTACCAGCCGATACGAATCAACCAACTCAGACTTGGCCCCTGGCAGCGTCGGATTCTCAATCCATTCCGCAAGTCGCTTCTCAGCAACAGAAACCGTGAACGGGATGCGATCATCCCAGAGACTTCCACAGACATCCTCGTATGCATTACTAACGCTATCATTTTGAAGCTGGTAAATGACTTCGGAATCAATGCACAATGCAACGACACGAACAGTGATCCGCTTCCACTCAAGAACACCAACCAAGTGCGAGCCGACCTTAGTACAGAGCCGATTAAAGATTTCCCTGGTAATAGGCTTCTTATGACTAATAAAAGCATCAAGGCACTGCTCAAATCCAGGCTGAATGCCAGTGGCTCCCAGGATTCCGAGCATCTCAATGATCTTAGCTGAATCGGCCCCATGAAGCGGGATATCATCAAAGTTAAGCTCACCATCCTCGCTATCATCATCGTCGTCGTCACTGTCGTCTTCTGCAGCTGCACTAATTTCTGGCTTGTGCACATCCTCCAGCTGGGTCATATTCTTGCGGCACATTGGGCAAGAACTGTCCTTCTGAGTATGAAACCATTTGCTAAGACATCCCAAGTGAAACGCGTGTCCACAGGTTAGTTCCGCCTTCCCAGTGACGGCAGCATCCAGAGTACTATAACAGATCGGGCACTCACACATTCTTTTGTAAAACAGAGTTGGTGTAAAATATACGCCAACAGTATACTTCAATTTTATACTTTTTAAAAAGTATGTCAAAAATGGTATCTGTGAATGTAGATGTGAACCCCTTTTTCAATGTAAAGATACGTTATGGCTTTTTCTTCAACGTCAATCTCGTTGCAATCATTATCCAAATTATCCGCATGCTTCTGCTTTACCGCATCTACCGCCTCCTTATAGGTTTTGTAGGCATCGGCGTAAGCTTCTCCGTTTTCAATGATGACATAGATATTCATACTTAGTTATAAGTATGAATAAGTATGAGTTATTCAATTTTATACTTTTTAGAAAAAAGTATGTCAAAAATCTTGTAGTCTTTTTGCATTAGGCGTGTATGAGCGATACAAAGATCATCAGACCCAAGATTTGAAAGATAGACTTGGCCGGGCGAGCGAACTCAAACAGCGGTACTACACTATTATTCCACAGCCACATACCAATGAAAGCCACAATGCAAACTGCTAAGAAAAATGCCAGCAAAGAAGCTAAGGCTTCCGCATAAGCCGGCGGGGGCTTGTACGCTTCCGCACCTCCAGGATTCGTATAGCCCTCCACTGCAGCGCGCATTAGATTAGATAAGACCGGTACAGCCATTCTACTCTAGCTGATTTTTTTCGTATACAAGCGCCTCCTTAGTCTTTACAGTCTTCTTACTCTCCAAGAAATCCAAGAGACCCTTCGCTACCTCCTCAGACTTCAAATGCTCCGCAGCAAGTTTGACCATATCCTTCTTGTTGATCGGTGCCTTTCTCACACTCTTCTTATATAGAACACGCGCATTGGACGACTTCAGATCCAAGGCCGCGATACTGTGCTTCTTCATTGTCCCCATGATGGTCCCCTCCATGGCCGCACACTTGGCATTCTGCTCACTGATCTGCTCCAAGATTACACGCTTCTGCTCAAGCAGCTTACGCTTCTCCTCCTGAACCCGCTTCCACGCCGTTAGCAATGCAGGCAGATTCTGGAACTCCTGCTGCTCCTCGGGAGTCATTTGAATGTCAGTGTATGAGCTTTCAGTTGTACTTTTGCTGATCTGCGACATGCTTCTAAGATAGAATATCGCAGGCAGTTTAGGCCTAAAAATTAAACCTGTAAGTATGCCCGAATTTGCCATAGCATACTAATGACTCCTCTTGAAGTCGGCACATCCTTTCTCGAGACTCTATGGTTTTCCTATGCCTGTCGAATTGTAGAAAAGGCCATTGAGGTCTATAAGCTAGATGAGGACAAGGCCAATGAGATAAGAGCCAAGTTTCTCAAGCGCGGAGAGTTTATCGTAAAGGCTAGCTAATCAAGAAAAATACAACTTCACTCTATTCTGAATATGTTGTCTACAGACATGGCAGCTGATTGTTTTTTTAGAACAACTTGAACAAAAGGTGTGTCCACAAGGCACAAAGGCCATCACTACCACTTCCGTCATACAAACGCAACATAGAGGCTCTGCAGAATTCATCACACGCTGGGATGTCAGAACATCGCGTATAGCCGAGTATTTCTGAACGGTACTCATATAGTCCCAGTACAACTTCTCAACAGGGTGCTTCTCAAAGAGTTTTACGATATAGGTCTGAATCATCTCATGAAATCCTTCTACCTCTAGAGGGTCCAAGGTAGATACTTGAATTAATTTCTCGGCGGCAGAATCTAGATGTCTGCACTCTCTATAAAGCCGCTGATCAAGATTAATGAGTTCGTCTCCAGTTATCTTCATATAGTCAATGAGAGACTTGATCACATATGACCAACGCTGTAGGGGTGTTTCAGTAGCCTTAGACTCTTCTAGTGACTTGATATACGTGTTCAATTCATCTAGACCATTCACCTTGTTATCTACGATAAAGTCTTTCAGATAGAGAAGTGAAGCCTTACTCGTATCGAAGCCACTAGGGTTTGTTCCTGGTGTCAGAACCTTCCCGTATTTCATCAGAATATGACTGGCAAATTTTACCGTGTGTTTCTCTGGAAGAGGTGTCTGCATTAAAAAATCTATAATAAATTCTTGATGGTGTTGAATAATATCGCGAACCTTCTTACGCCAGACTCTCGCCTGTTGATTCCTCTCATTAATATCATTGAGGTGATAAAGTGAAACTGAGGTCACCGTCGATAATAAAGAATTCATCGGTGCTGTACCGTCTGCATCCGGGAAATCAGCTGAAGCAAATGCGGTACCTGGAACATATCCAGATTCTAACTCTGTTATATTATCTTGCATCTGAAAGATATCTGCAAGATAATATAAATGAATAATTGAGTATCAGCGCAGAATTATAAATCATCCATCGTGATCTCTTTCTCTTCCTCCTTCGGCTTTGTCACAGTAACCTCAGACAAATGATTCGCCTCCTCAGCGAGATTTTTAACACCTGCTGCTCTGACTGCCTTCCACTCCACCTTCGGCTTTGTTGTATACTCTTCCTCCTGATCTTCCTCAGCAGAATCAAAGAGATCATCATTCGTCGCCGCCGCTGCAATGGCCTCGGCCTTCTTATCCTCACCATTCTCAAAACTCTTTGCCATAGAAGTAATCGTATCAATGTGCCGAAAGATATGAGGATTGATTCCTGCAGTCTTCAACTGTGAGTACTGCTCTGCGGGATATTTTCCAAGAATATCGCCGCGATCAGAATGCTTACCCTCTAGCAGCTCCTGTTTAGAAATTAGATCGTCGCGATAACTGAGTAAGACAATATCTCCAACATAGAACCTCACCTTCTTTTTAATCCCCTCAGCAATCTTACAGATTCGAGTCTTATTATCCTGACAAAAAACGCTTGCATTCAGACTTCCCACCAGCTTCATAATACATCCCACATACTGATCAGACTCCTTTTCTATAAAGGTGACCTCTTCCTCATCGTTACCTTTCTTGAATTTCTTGTATCCTTTTCCTCCTCGTATGTTCGGCATCCTTATAGTAAAAAGGTCTAAGTGGTTTAGGCCTTATTAAAAATTTGCTTCTTAGCTTCCGCATAACTCATCTGGACTATGGGTGACTGAGGATCCTCGGGTTCAAGACGCACATCTACGATAGCCTCATCCGGTATTTCGCTAGCACCACCTCTATGCAGCCTTCCCGGACGTCTTAAGCTTGATTGTCTTCTTCGGCTTCTCTGCTTGTATGTCTGATTGCAGTGCTGCTTGCGATGATTCTTTGACCGTTGGCGACGGCTTACACTTGAGCTCTTTTTTCTTTGGTGACTCATCCTTCTGAACTGGCCTTACATTTTTCATAAGATCAAGCTTCTTTCCATTCATCGCCGCAAAATTAGTAAGCTGCTTCACATTCTCCTTGCCAGATGAGTTTGGCAAATTGTAGCTAGCAAGAGTGGCCCTGATATTTGCTGTGTGCGAACCATCCTTGTCTTCTGGAATCTCCAGAGTCGGCCTGCATTGACTACAGTGAAGCTCAGAATACGCTTCAGCTTGAGGCTTTTCAGATACTGGTAATCCCTTAATCTGCAACCTAGCATTATCCATCCTCTCCCTCGCCAGATCAGACATAATATGAGCGCATGGGACAGGTCTCATATTTACAGTTGAAATTGGTGTCTTCTGATCAAAGGGGATCTTGTGGTGGATACGGAGGGAGAGGGGGATCAGTTGCTCAAAATACTCTGGAACCCTAGAGGTCCACATCTTCAGATTTGTGCACTTCAGAGTGCTGTGACCCCTAACCTTACAACAACTGCATACGAGAGAGAGTGCTATAGGACAGACAGAAGGATCATGCTTCTTGTCAGTCTTGAAGATCTTTGAGCAATGATCACACATCTTTCGTTAGTTTATTTACCGGCTCAAGTGCGATTCAACTTTTTTTCGCATTTTAATCAAAAATTAAACGTAAGAGAGAACTAGATGAGTGCTCCTGCAGGTGGCGCTGGTTCTGCAGCAGCTGCAGCTCCTCAGATAATGATTAATACAACGAGTACCCTACCAGAAGCTCATCCTGATAAGGATGATGCAGACGCAAAGGCAGAAAGGGCCTGGAAAAGATACCTGTTTTATGTTCTCGGATATTGTGATACCTTTCATGACTTTGCAGATGCACGCAATACAATTGGCGAAGGGACATCTTTAAAACTTGGTGTTAAAGGATCAGTAAGAAGCGCATATGTTCTTAATAATATAATCAATACAATGGATGATATTAATTTTCCAGCCATATATGGAACAATAGGGGGTGGGGGTACATTTGAAAAATCAATGTATGCTACATTTACTAATTTCTTATTCAACCCCCTTTTTAGTGTATTAGATAGAAGATATAGTGATAATATACAAGAACATATATCAAAAATTCACGCAATACCTACAGGCATGGCATTTCAGCAATTTACAATAGGAAATGGAGATGTATATTTTGCGGATCTAGCTGGTGGAGGCGGAGGTGGATCTTCAGCAGCTGCAGTGCTTGATGACCTACCAACAACCTCTATCATAGAGTTACGTATACCTGCTAAAGTGTATGGTGATAGATGGCAAAATAAGTTTATAGATTTTCTTCATCATCTCTTTCCTAATTGTCTAACCAGTGGGAGGCTAAAAATAGTAGAGGATACTGCAACCTTTCCTAGAGAATTATTCACTTCTAATCCTGCAAATTTTGCAAGATTTCAGAAGCTAGATGTTCCTCAGACGCGCTGGGACCCAGCTGGGTTAACACAATTTAATGATAAGAATATGACAAACCTAGTAAAACCAAATATCAATGTTTCTGCACCATCCTTCAGATCTCTTGAGGCCTTTTCTACAGGCCCTGATACAATTTTTTCTAAGAATAGTGCGTATTTTATACAAGATGCTAGAACAAACTCATTAGTTTTGCCAGGACAAAATCCAGCAAGAATAGATAATCTACGTGCTGGCCCAACAGTAAATCACTTATTTATGCATATTATTGTACATTCAGATTTAACGCCTATTTGTGCGGCGTTAGATTCTACCCCTGCTACTATAGCTGCAAGATCCGAGTCAATAAAACGTGACGCTAAACGCCTTATTAACGCTGCCAATAATCCGCTCAAGGGATCTAAAAATATAACTCTTAAACTGCAACCAGGTGATGTATCTGATCCAGCATTACTCAGAAAATACACCACATCTAAGCGTACTGGCGACTATGAAAATACTAATGCTGCCAAGTATCATAATGCCGTTTTATTCTGTGGTGATGAGCCTGAATTTGTTTACGCAATGCTCAATGAACAGCCTGCTATCTATCACACTCATGAAGCAGGTGGGCATAAATTCCGTATCTATAATCCTAAAACATTCGGATTAACTACTGAAGAACAAGAAGTAAGGGAGAGAGATCAAGTTATAACTAACTATATACACAAAGCATTTGAACTGACACGTCTATTTACCAATGTTAAAACACATACTATGGCATTTTTTGACAGCATAACAAGAATATTTCCTGAAGCATTGACATTTCCTGAATCGACTGATTCAAGAGAAATCCAGCGGATATTAAAATACATTATTTGCATTGTTATAATAGGAAATACACCATTAATCAAAGAATTAAAAAAGTCATATACAACATTTGAAAGATTGACTGGCCCTATCAAAGAAAAGTTAAGTCAATACAACATTGAAGGTGTAGATAATGAGCATTTTCAACAACTAAAGAGTAGACTGTTAGCTGTAGTAGAAACTGAGAGTGAACTTAATAATCTTAAAGAGGAAATTGCAAAATTAGATGCTACTCTTAAAGCTCCTCTAAATGCTACTAATAGATCACTAAATATCAACCTTACTAATGCGACACCCAATAGTATGGATGCTTTTAGAGAAACCAATTCAAACCCATTATTCAAATTAAGTACTGGTCGAGGTTATACTCTGCAATCTCCTCTATTTCAAATTTTGAATAACTTAAACTCAGTAATTCCAGAATTAATAAAGAGTTATAATTTTATAGCTTCTCAAGGTGAAGCTAAAGGTTCAGCGCGAAGTATAAAGGCTAAGATGGCTTCAGAAAAGAATGAGATTATTAAAAAACTAAAAGGGTTTGGTATACCTGAGAGCTTTTATGAAAAATCTGAAGCCGATAAATCTGCAGAATACACTGCATCAGCCTTAGCTCTAAAGGCGGTGATAGAAGAATTCAAAAGCCAGGCGGGTGGGGTTACTAACAATCGTAGATATACTAGACGTAATATATCATCTGCAAAAAAATATCCAGGCACCCGTACTAAAAATAGAAAGCGCCAAGATAAACAAGTGCATTCTAATACAAATACAAAGTCACATATTAATCTGGATAAAGTCCCAGCTTCAGAACTATACAAATATATCAAAGAGTCTATTATAAAGTTGGGTGATGCTCCTTTTGGATTGACAAACGAACAGTATGCGAATCAGATTGTATTTCGTATGATAGTCATCGATTCGATGCATGAAATTATAGGAAAAAAGACCAATATATACGTAAATAAGCCTATAACTCCTACGAGACTGCGGAAACACCTACTTGATAATGCTATTTATTCTGAATCTGACGGTGAGATTAACCAAGATCAAGATATAGTTGAGATTATGACTGCTAAGAAACTTAAGCTACATGTACAATCAGGAGGGGTCTTATCATCTGAAGAAGATATACTACTATATAGAATTTACATTGACGGATTTATTCCTTTATGGGATACACTTCATAGAAATGGGACATTTAGTCCGAGAAATTCAATATTAATTTCAATTATTAATGGATCATTTATAGAACTAGTGATACCCTTACTAGAAGAGTTAGAATCAATAGAGGCAGTATCACCCGAAATGCGATCTATTGTTAACTCTGCAAAAACTGCATTAGGTAAAATCAACCGATTCATAGATTATTCATTCAATAATGAATATTATATTTATATGCCTATTAATTTTACTATCACATCTACTTTTGTAAATCAAGCCGATTTGAATGCAATAATTAACATGTCTGAAAAAGATTGCTTTAGTGTTAAGAGCGGCAACTATAGCGCAACAGATAGATTTATTAGAAGTATTGAAACCTATTTAAGTTTTCTAGGAAGTGTATTGAAAGTATCAAAGCGAGTAGTTGCATGGTCTGAGGCGGATGAAGGTAAATTTGAGGCCGAATTAGAAAAAATAGGCGCTCTAACCCAAGAAAATTACGAATCCCATATGACAAGTATAATTCCTTATATGAATGATAATATTAGTTTTATTTTACAATTACACTACCGCTTCTTTTATCAAGATACAACCGATACAATTATAGATATTAATCCTATAGATATAGAACAAATCGCTGATGATCAGCCCAGTGCAGGTGGGGGTGCTGCTGCGGCTACTTATGAGACTATGGGTGGCGGTAGAAGACATGTTGTAGGCCATGAGCGCAAAAAGGGTAAACGTCGCAGTTCGCCTAGAAGACTTTCTCTGAAGAATAGGTAGATAGATGTCGACTACATGCTTCCCACTGGGTAAAATGCAAGGTCTCACCTATGCACAACTCATAAAATATTCATTTGCAGTTAATATATTCAAGCAGGTTGAAGCCTACAATGCAAATGTGGCAACTTTACGTCTTGCTGGCAATTTATCCCAATCATACTATGATTTTGTAAATACAGATGAAAAAGCACAATACACTTTAGGATTTTCTCTCCTTGTTCAAAATGATCCAGCCTACGCTAATTATGTCCCCGTACAAAAAGTCTAAGGGGGTAATAGATGTCAGATACAAATAATATGACAAATTGCCCATGCTTGGTTCAGCAGTTTGAGCCCATTATAACTAATACTGTGGCTTTTCAGAATGCTGCCAATACAATCTACCAGGCAAAGGCTGCCACTGTCGCAGCATCCAAGGCTGGGACTCTCGGCAATGCCGCAAATGGTCAACCCACGTTTAAATCTGATTTCGAGCGTATGCAGTACTTAGTTGGGCGGCAAAACCAAGCATCCTGTGGTGTCCGCAAGAAGGTCTTTGCTAACCGGTACTGATAAATGCTTCTCAAACTCCTTCAAGCGCACTTGTGTAGACATCGCATGTCTTCGCAATTGCTCCTTCTTCTGTGTCTGCCAGTGGACATACCAGAGGCCCCAGGCTTCCACGATATGCGTTTTCATCTGGATCTCCGGGTCAAATGGCATTTGCTTAGTGGTATAGGTAAAAAATAGGTTAGATCAGAATATCAATTTTTACCTATGCCTTGCGAGATCTTGGAGCTAGGCTCTCCCTGAATGCGTTCAGCCACGTATCTGGAGGCTGGATCCACGTTGCCTTCTTTGTAGCTGCGTCGTAGGTTCCGAGCTTGAGATCTGACTGCGTGGTTGCTGCAGTGGTAGCCTGCTCAGGACGAAACGCGAACATATTAGCACCCTTCAGATAAACCGGGATTCCGTCAATGATCTCTACTCCGTGGCTGGGCATACTTATTTAAGTAGTTAGATGCGATTCATTTTTTGACCTTCAGTGGCCTAGAAGTCTACCTCTGTACTGAAGCTCATCTCCTCCTGGGTCTTACCCACACCCGCCTTGGAATAATTCGCATTCCTCTTCTCAAAGAAGTTGTCCTTGCCCTCCAGGGAAATACGCTCCATGAAATCAAAGGGATTTGCCGCAGAGAAGATCTTCGGGTAGCCAAGCTGCTGAACCAGACGATCTGCCACAAACTCAATGTACTGACTCATCAGGGTAGAGTTCATCCCAATCAGCTCACACGGCAGAGCCTTCGTGATGAAGTTCTTCTCAATCGTCACCGCCTCCTTCACAATCTTGTTGATCTGGCTCTTCTTGAGCTTGCCAGTAATCTTGGAATACAGGAGGCAGGCGAAATCCGTGTGCATCCCCTCGTCCCTAGAGATGAACTCGTTACTCGTCGTCAGCCCAGGCATGAGCCCCTGCTTCTTCAGCCAGAAGATAGAGCAGAAAGAGCCACTAAAGAAGATGCCCTCAACCACCGCAAAGGCAACCAGTCTCGTAGCAAAGTTTGCCTTCGAGGCATCCAGCCACTTCATAGCCCACTCTGCCTTCTTCTGAATAGCCGGCATCGTGTTGGCCGCCTCCAGAAGCTTCTGCTTCTCCGTCTTGTCATCAATGTAGGTGTCAATCAGCAGAGAATACATCTCCGAGTGAATCGCCTCCATGAAGTTCTGGTTCGCATAGAAGAAGCGTGCCTCAGGTGACTGAACCTCATTCTGGAAATTCAGAGACAGATTCTCCATAAGGATGCCGTCGCTCGCTGCAAAGAAGCCAAGTACGTGCTTGATAAAGTGCTGGGTATTCGCATCCAATTTAGCCCAGTCCTTCATGTCCTTTGTCAGATCAACCTCCTCCACAGTCCAGAAGACTGCAATCGCCTTCTTGGTCATGGCGAAGATATCAGCATGCTCAACGGGGAATAGAACATGGCGCCTGGGGTTCGGGGTCAGAAGAGGCTCTGTTACCTCTAGGGCTGCAGCAGTCGTCGTGTCAGCAGCGCATGCAGCTGCAGCAGATTCTAACAGATTTAGCGCAGGTGGCTCAAGCTTGGCAGCCCGGGGTTTTCGGCTAGGAGATCCCTTAATAAGTGGCTGCTCTGAAACAATAGTTGCGAGGTGCTGCTCCATTCTGGACCTGGACAATATAATCATTTCGGACATTTTATCCATTGACTAGTACCAAATGGAAACTTTTCTACCTAACCAATTTTTAGGCTTGGTTAACTAGATGGAAGGTGGTGCAATTATAGGAGAAGGCGCAGAAGGGTGTGTTTATGCTCAGCCACTATGGCCTTGTGCTGCAGATAGACCTAAAGATGGTGAAGCTCCTCAGGGGTCTGACCCCAGCGTTGTAGGCAAAATTGTTAGCAAGGGCGATTCTGAACATATTTATCTGGAAGCTGCAAGAGATATACTAGGCCAAGAGCTTTCTATGAAATTTCTTGCAGGTATCCGAGGCATGTGTTCTCCTGCGAATGATCAACACCCTCCCTCCCAGGATCATCTCGGCAATTACAAGCAATCCAAGGATGCACTTATGAAATGGGAGTCGAAAGGCTTTGCATGTGGCCAAATGAAGGGAGCACTAAGCAAGACAGGCATAACTGACAAGTACAATCTCATGTTCATTTCACGTTATCCCTCTACTCTTGAGCAGTGGGCAGAGACAGTAGGGAAAAAGAACATTCCCAAACCTTTCATCATAAAAGCTATCAATGATGCAGTCCCACCGCTCTTGAATATCCTACAAAAATTCTATAAACATCCGACCCTAGAACTAATCAATATGGATCTCCATCACAAAAACATATTTATCCGAGCAACAGGGTCTAAGCTGCAATTTGGCATCTCAGATTTCGGTCAATGCTATTTCCGGCGACTAAACGATCCCAACACATCAATACCATACTTTTCATATTATCTGGAACGGTTCTACACGGTCAGAATTCCCATGTATGTCGGATTCCGCCAGATTCCCTTTGAGACCCGACTCATTGACTTTTGCTTAAAAAACAAAATGGAAAACCACAATCCTGGCCAACTCATTGATTCCTTTGTAAATAATTCGAAGGTAAAAGAATATCAGGCAAGTTCCAACGATATTGTTTCTATGAATCTCGATATGTATTGTGCCTTTTTAATTAAGAAGCCACTCTTCATCCAGGCGGTTGAGATGATTCAATCTATAATCAAAAAAATACGGAAAATGCAAGCCGGTGTACCGCCCCAGTTAAATATAATGCCTGTAGATGAATTCATCTTTCTAGAATTCTGTATGACGCGGTTCTTGGCAGTTGCCCCCCTAGTTACAATCTTAGAACAAACCCTCTTTTTGTCAGAAGGTCTCTATGATCAGGCCAAACAGATTTCCAATGAGCGTATTAATGGGATTAATCCAGGGGCAAGTGGCGCAACAAAAAAGCCTGAAATCTATTACTTAACTGAATACATTAATCGCATTACTCTGGCCCCTTATTCGGGATCAATACAGGGGTCATCATTGATAGGCTCATTGAAGTCGGTAATGGCAGTAGATCTGACTGCGGTCTGGGCAGACGTACTAGCAGGCAAATGATTAATCTCGGCAAAGAACTCCTTCACCTTCGGATGTACCATAAAGGCATTCGGGGCCAAGTCCCAGATATAGAGGCAATCTAGTGACTTGACTCTTGACAAGGCGACATAGGCCTGACCGTACTCAAATGTGTTATCTCCAATATCAATCAATGCACAATCCAGAGTGGCTCCCTGAGCCTTGTGGATCGTGACTGCATAAGCGAGTCTGAGAGGAATCTGCTCCCTGTTGAACCCCTCTAGATCTTCACTCGCCCATGAAGCCCGTTCAATGATGATCACCTCGCCATTCTTGAATTTCACCATAGGCAAGGGTTCTGGTCCATCACAGAAGCGCTCGATAACACCTCTGGAGCCATTCACAAGGCCGTGCTCAACATCCTTATTTGTCAAGAGCATCACCTGTGCACCCACCCTCAGAGTGAGTTCTGGAACATAGGCACCATTCTTGTCCATCTTTTCTAAAGCCCTGGTCTTATCCTGTTCTGAAGCATGGACTGCAAATGCAGCAGGCGAATACACTGTCTTGGCCTTGAATGTCACGTCAGGTCCCTCACACTTCTTGAGCTGGGTCATATTGATCTGTTCTACGTCAGCGCGCCTCGTAAAGAGTAGGGTCGGCTTTATCTCCAGCTTCTTCCAGCTATTGTTCCGCCTTGTCTCTAAGATCGCAATGGATTCCTGGCTAAGCTTCCCTTTTCTCGCCTCCTCCAGAATCTTTAAGAATACAGGGTCACTCTGCCTGTGAACGGTGTTTAAGATTACATAGTCCTGAATAACAGTCTTCCATACTTCGGCTTCAAAGACAAACATGTTCTCCTGCTCCTTATTAACAGGGGGTAGTTGGTACATATCACCTACCAAGATCACCTGGAGTCCGCCAAAGGGTCTCTTATTCATATTCTTTCTGACACCGCGTCCAATCAAGTCAAGCTTATCCAAGAGATCAGGTGTCATCATGCTCACCTCGTCAATGATCAGACAATCCATAGAAAGCCAATTCTTCTTTGCCTTGAATGATTTCTTAATCTTGCTCACGATGATGTCGGCGCTCTCCTTACCAAGGCCAATTCCTGCCCACGAATGTAAGGTCTTGGCCCCTTTACCCAGGAGTAGGGCTGCACACCCTGTCATTGCCGTCAGAGCAACGTCCTTACCTTCCCTATTCAGTGCCTCCACAATGCTGCGTATTACATAGGATTTCCCGGTACCTCCCGCTCCTGTGAGAAAGAATGATTTCCCTGTTACAGCAAAGTATACTGCTCTTTTTTGATCTTCATCCATTTGGTGTACTATATAATGAGAGTCAGTGCGAAGCAATTTTTATAGTTGGCTAGAAAAGATGGGTGGCGGTCAATCAACCCCAGATCCACCTCCAGAACCAAGTGATACACCAACAGGAACTGATACTCCCTCTAGCACACGGACTCCTACAGGCACTAGAACTCCAAGTATAACTCCAAATATCTCAGATGCCACAACATATACAATGTCAGTTTCTGCCTTTAGATCTAGAAGTCCATCAGCCAGTTCATCATATACTTTATCAAGATCTCCTTTGAGATCTCCATCTACAAATCCAACTACCACCGCAATACCACTTATTCTTTGTGGGAATAATGCTAGATATGAAGGAATCTGGAAAACACACTACACTGCCGGTGCTGCGCCATATTCCATAACGAATTGCCTAACTATAGTCTATGCAGAGGTAGGCAAAATCATACAATTTACTGAAGTATCTCAAGACACCAATCCCTGTTGTGATAGTGTCTATATATACGATGGGCCTACTATCTCTTCTCGACAACTAGTCCATCTCTTTGGAACTTCAAGACAGTATCCTTACAATTGGACATCAACCAGTAATTCAATGACCATACAATTCACCTCCTTTACATCTACAACGCATAAGGGTCTTGTTGCCTCCATAAAGTTTTTGAGCGGTCCTTCTGCTACTTCATCGGCAAGTGCGTCTCAATCATCCCTGGAGTCTGCTTCTTTATCTACATCGTCCAGCACTTCGCAGAGTCCATCTATATCTGCTGAAGCGTCTTATTCGACCACTGGTTCACAGAGCGTATCTACATCACCTGAACTTTCATATTCGGCCACTGGTTCACAGAGTGTATCTAACAGTGCATCGGCAAGTTTTTCCCAGACCACTTCAGAAAGTGAATCTAGTACAAATTCACCGTCTTACTCCATCAGTATCTCAGAAACTCATTCTACCTCAGGATCACCCTTACCTTCAGATCCTGCTTCTCAGACTCCAAGCTATTCACAGAATTCTATCTCAGCATCCACTTCAGATTCTTCCAGTCCTTCTCCTACGTTCTCATCAAGCTCAGCCTCATCTAGTTCTGCATCAAGCTCACCCTCTATATCAGCTTCAGGCAGCCCCTCTGGATCTCCTTCTCAGTCAACCACAATGTCCCAGACAACATCTCAAATTCAAACGGCCTCTCTATTAGATACGGTGTCTCAGATGTCAACGGAGTCGTATACGTGGTCATTCTCCCAGGAATCTAGTCCATCGCCGAAACCGTCGTATACGCCCTATTTCACAGTGTCACCAAGTCAAAGTTATTCTATTAGCGGACCAACCCTAACTCCCAGCGCCTTTCCCACTGCGCGTCCCAGAGGCCCTCCACCACCCCTACCAAATCTGCAAAATATGAGCCTAGACAATTTAAAGGATCTCCTTTCAGATCTCTCTTATTACAACCCATCTCAGATCCAAGGATCTCTTAATAATGTCGGCTTTGCTGCCATGCAACAGTCCGGTGGAGAATTTGCAGCTAGTACTTCTGCATTTGATATGAAGATGAAGGCGATTGATACTAGCGCGGCAGCATCTATGCAAGTCGGTTCTACCAATCTCTCGCTACCCCCACTAGGCTCTCTAGGAACTGGACTCGCCGCGTCCATGATCCAATGGACATCTAACCCCTATTCAAGTCTGAGTTCTGAAGCGATAGATTCGCCCCCGCTTTCTCTGAATATCCTAGATTCCACAGGCAGTGCCATATCTGTGAAAAATCTGACCACGCCCATCTCATTTAACTGGGCTTTAAACACATCCGATCCCAAGTTCCATACACCCCCCTTCTACTTTGCAAGATGTGATACTAGTCAACTCTTTCAGAAATCTGGTGATACCCTAGCTCTCTCAACACGAGCAGTTAAGACGGGTACTGCTTCCTGGCTAGTACCCTGTCTTCTTGGTCTTTGGAAACAACTGAACTGTACGGATACGGGACCATACTCCATTCAGACATATCAGTGTCCAACGCCTATCTTCAGACCAAGCTGTCTTTATTGGTCTACTTCACAGAGCAAATGGTCCACTGACGGCTGTATAACGACACTAGTAAATGGAACAATATCATGTGCCTGTACACATTTGACAGATTTCACAACCCGTATTGACGCGATGGCCGAAGCAAATAAAGAGTTATTTGCAAATGCTGCAAACGTCTATTCCTTATCTGGTCTCCTGCTATACGCACAATGGTTTGGCATTTTCGGGGGTATTGCCGCTCTGACGATACTTCTTGGCCTCTTATCCATGCGCATTGACACACTGACTACGAAAAAGTATGTAAAGAGTCTATGCCAGGATACTACAATTAGAGCCGTCTTTGAAAATGCTCCCAATACTGCCATTTACACCTTTGACGCGAAATCCACTAAAGCCGGTACAAAACTAGAAAAGAAAAGGGTCCTTAATTCTTCTCTAGATAATTCACAAGTTAACACGAAACCTCTCAGCCTCTGTCAGCGTGTCATGCAACAACATAGCCGTGTACAATTCCTCTTTCGATATGATCCCAGGTTAGCACGTGTCTTTCGTCTACTTGCCCTATTTACAATCCAGTATCACTCTCTTTTCATAACTGCCCTTTTTTACGGATTCACATACGGTGCATCTGGAAAAGAGGGTATGTTATGGTATGATGTTCTTGCTCTATCCATTATCACAAGTCTTCTGAACTTCCCAGTTGTCTCCATTATTCTCTCATCTCTCGGTAAGATTGGTCTTGCAGAATTCAAATACAAGTTCCCTTTACTACACGAAGAATACATGCGCAGATCACGTTTTGAGAAGTATGCTCTAAAATATATTGAAAATAGGGAGGCTTCAAAAGGTACTGACGATACTACCGTTGATAAGAGTACTCTAGACAAGGCCGAGGCTTTAGCCGTGATGGATAGTGGTGGAGACGAGGAATCGCTACTAGATCTCGCTCTGATGTATCTCTGTTGTAAACCCCCTAAGGATGAGGATGACGAAGGGTCTGAAACTAAACTTCTTAATAGAATGAGCCAGAAGGAGCTACTTGTAAAGATGATCACTATTTTCAAGGCCAAGTATCCTCCATGTGAAGTCTATGATTCTTTCTGGAGTTATATGCCATGTCACACAACGGAGGCATGGCTATTTCTCATATGCTCAGGTGGATGGCTAGCTTGGTGTCTAAATTATCTCTTACTCTTTGCAGCTAGCCACCCTACATCTGTAGGCCAAGAAATCATCATTAGCTATGCTACATCTGAACTAACGACTGTGTTTATAACACAGCCTTTGACTATTTTAGTTACATACGGTATCTTCAAGTTAACACAAAGGTATGGTCTGTCATTACCGAAATTCATACAACGCTTTGTCATCATTAGAATAAAAAAGGGAGTACCACCCCTCTTTCACTTTAGTAACCCATGGTCTCATCTGGAAGCATCTTCTTTAACATCAAGATTTGCCTATAGTCTCTTTGTAAAATGCCCTGCTGCAGCCTCTAATACCAATGAACTTGCCTATGCACCCACAAAGGCGATTGTCCATAACGACGATCATGAGGAAGTGTGTCCAGTAGAGGAGCTCTATAAGGAGATCATGGGCGTCAAGGCAGACTTGGAGTTGCGAAATGTGTAAGATCAGATAAAGAATCTAGGAAGCCTACCCAAGACCTTCCAAATACTAACTGGAGTCTCATGGGATAAATCTAAGATTTCTCCCTCGGCCTTTGTTAACGTTACCTGTCCATCAATTGTGATTCGGCCATCTTTCTTTGCCGAGTCAGTGAGAGTCTTATTGATTTCCCAGAGAGAACACTTACTCGCCACCATATTCTTCTTAGCCCATGGTCTAGCTCGTTCATGGAGTTTAAAGGTCTGAGCCCAGACATCTGCTGCTATCGGATTCTGAATCTGCTGATCCAGAGAGATAGCTCTGCTATAGAGGTGCTTGGCATTGTGTGCAATTTGCTCAACCATTGTATGAATATTCTTCATAGAATCGTTGATTGTTCCATCGTCCTCTGATTCTATGTCAGACATCTATTGTAGTATATGGAAGTAGTTTGTAATTCTGAAGCAATTTTTTGACTATAGCTTCGCTTGTAGCTTCGCTTGTAGCTTCGCTTGTAGCTTCGCTTGTAGCTTCGCTTGTAGCTTCGCTTGTAGCTTCGCTTGTAGCTTCGCTTGTAGCTTTACT
>Ga0114976_10000554_pt1 | contig 23434 bp, 17 predicted proteins | sample S_130805_EF_Meta_FD_87319 | JGI IMG/M metagenome (GOLD analysis project Ga0114976, IMG submission 87319) | Freshwater microbial communities from Lake Simoncouche, Canada to study carbon cycling - S_130805_EF_MetaG | ecosystem: Environmental > Aquatic > Freshwater > Lake | place: Lake... | reverse complement strand
TATATTATGCCATGCTTAATTAACTCTTTCATTAGTTATTTTATTTTGCGCACAAAACTGCACACATTTAACCTGTTTTTCAATCTTTTCTGGTAACCTGTATACAAACAATTAAAGAGTTTGTGTATTTGATTTATAATATAAATATTAATTAAAACTAGCTGATAGTAGCTATCGGACCAATGGACCACACTAATCTCCTTTCTACGCAACCATCTTCTTATACAACTGCCCAAATACTAAATACAACACCGTCAAAAATCCTGCTAAGAAACCACCTAATAACAAAGATTGTAGCCAACCTACTTTGTCTTTTTCTAAAGGCAAAATAGGACGGTCTATTAATTGAACTAGTGGTGTTTCTTTTCTTAAACTCACTTTAGAGAGTTCCAATTGAGTCACTAATTGCTTCAGTATTTCTGTATTTGCTTGCACATCCACCTGCTTTCTCCTACTTGGTGAACTTTTTACATTAAAAGCAGGATTTAAATTATATACATTATCACTTTCAACTGCCACACCTGTAATAGCAGTATTCAATTCGGCTCTAATGCTATCAGCTTGCTTTTGTAAAATATCTACATTCAACCTCGATTTTTTACTTTTTGTTTCTATATAAAAATCAGATGTTTCTTTTAACAATTGCTCACAAAATAACTTTGAAAATAACTCATTTTCAGTTTTCACTGTCAAACTAATAATTGTTACTTTTTTTTCTTTCTGTATAATTGTTAAATTATACTTTTTCAAATCTGCAGAGATTGTTTCTAATATAGAATCCTGCTGCAAACTAAACTTTGTTCTATCGGCATTGACAGGAAAATTAATACTTACAAGTGAAGGCTTTTTGGACCAGTCATCTCTTAATTCATTTACTTGAATATAATAATCTGCTAAACTAATTTCTTTGCCTGCTACTTGTACTGGGTTAAGTAAGGTTTTTTCTACCACAAAACGACTCTTCATTAATTCAATAATATTGGTACTGCTAAATAAACCGCCGCCACCACCGCCTAAATCTAAACCAAAACTACTTGCCAAACCTAAGGCACCACCAAGTCCACCACCACCACCTTTATCCTCTTCCAACACAAAAGTAGTAGTTGCCAAATAGGTTGGTTTTTTAAAACTTGCATATACAAAACCAAGGATGCCACCAAGGGCTGCTATACCAACAATAAGTTTCCACTTCGTTTTTAAATACGCTTTCCATTCCTGTAGTTGTTGAATCATTTCCTTTAAAGAAATCTCATCGTTATCTATTTGCGGTTGTTGTTCAGTCATGTTATCTGTTTAAGATGGATACGGTGGCTATTGCTGATACAATTTGTGCAAGTACAGTTGTGAACTGAATCAAAGTTGTTAAAGGCTTATCTTTTTTCTCATTGGTTTCTGGCAATACCACTTCCGCACCAGGCTTAATAGATGGGTTAAACCTAAACACCCCAAAACGTTTTGTTCTTGCCGATTTTCCATTTGCATAAATCACATAAGCCCTGCCTCTTTTTGCATATTCACTAATTCCACCTGCTGCACTAATACATTCCCCAATGGTTAATCCTTCTCTGTAAACAATATTGGTTGGCCTTAACACCCCACCACTAATTTTTACGCGATTGTCCATTTTTGGAATAATAATCTCGTCCTTATCTCTTAATACCAAGTCGATTTCGGAACCTGGCTTTTCCATAATTTTATTAATGTCAATCGCAATTTGGTAAGTATCTTCGTTTAGGTCTTTAAACAAAAGATCTAAAGTATCTTTTAAGGTTTTCTTTTGGGCATTAAGTCCTGCTAAATTAGATTGAGCACTATTATTTCCTCCATTTAACAAAGCGTTGACGTTTTGTTTTTCTGCTTCTTGTTGTGCTTTAAACTTTCTGTTATAAGCTTCCTCAATAGATGTTTTTGATTCATCTGCTTTTAATGTATCTATCTGATACCTACTTCTTTTGATATAAGCACCTTCGCCATAAGCTTCCCCAATTAATCCACCTGCACGTTTAACAATATCACTCACTTTTTCTACACGAGAACTTAATGTGTATTTACCTACATTTTGAACCTGTCCAATAATGCTCACCACTTCTGGATTAGTGTAACCCACTTTTTTAGTAATGGTCACTACATCCATAGGTTGTAACACAAAATTTTCTTGTCCTGGATTAAAGCTTAAATCACCATTCACTTCTGTTTTTAAAATGGTTGCTACTTGGTTATCTGTAATTTTATCTCCATATTGAATCAAGCGAGCAACTTCTATTTGTTTGTTAGCTGCAAAAGTAAACCCACCCGCCATCAAAATTAAATCCTTCACAGTCATGCTATCTACATAGTTAAAACGGCCTTGGCTTCTTACTTCACCTAATAAATCTACTGTTAAGGCTTCTCTTAAATCTATGACCGAATTAATGTACAATTCGTCTTCTCTTTGTAAAAGAATATTTTCGGTAGGATCTTTTTGTAAAGCCTTAGATAAATTGATTGTTACTAATTCTTTTAATAAATTAGGCTTTAACCTAATCAATTGTGCTCTACCAATAAAAGCATCTTCTTTTAAACCATCTGCTCTTTGAACCAAATCACTAATGCGCATGCCTGCGGTTAATTCATACACATCTGGTCTAAATACAGCACCAGTTAATGTAACCCTATTTTGATAACGATCTAAAATTTTAGAAACTTGTATAATATCGCCCGCCTTTGGTAAATAGCTTGCAAATTCCTTTGCAGATAAATCTTTAACTGATTTTTCTTTATCGTTCTTTTGAATGATTTTAACCCAAGCAGTATAAGCAGTGTCGTCAAAACCACCTGCATATTGTAAAAACTGTTTGAAAGATTCTGTACCATTTAATTCAAAGATACCTGGACGTTTTACCTGTCCTTTGATCTCAATTCTGCCTGTATAAGGAGGTACTTTAATCACATCGCGGTCTTTTAAGCCCATATTCTGTGACTGATCCCCATTTTGCATAAACGCATAAAGGTCAAAAGTTTTAATTACTTTATTTTGACGAATAAGCTCTACCGATCTGAATGAACCAATATCACTTGGACCGCCCGCGACCATCAATGCATTTAATACATTGGACAAAGAAGATACATTGTAATTGCCGCTTCTTTGTGCACCAATAATAGTCACTTGGATGGTTCTAGTATCACCCACTGTTAAAGCCATTTTGGATTCACCTGTTCTTAGGCTTGGGTAAGCTGTATTGGCCATTTGTTGTCTAACCTTAGTAGTTGCCGCCTCTATGGATAAGCCTGCTACTTTAATACGACCTACATTTTCTATTAAAACGGTGCCCTCTTTGCTCACATCTAGTTCTGCACTGTATTCCTGTACCCCATAAACCACTAATTCTAACACATCATTGGTGCCCACCTCATAGTTTAAGGGAGTTGCTATATTTTCATTGTTTTTAAAACCCTGGTTATTGGCAAATAATTCATAACCATAAATCAATGGATTAATGGATGATGTGATAAAACTATATTGTTCTGCAGTATCTCTTGTCTTACTATCCCCATTATTAACAGTTCTTTTAGTTAGTGGAGAGGCTTTTTTGATGCCTGTACCACCAGATAACCTAAGTTTTAGCTTTGCAAACTCTGCAGACGACATCCCCTTGGCAATGGCCTGAGCTTCTACCATATCAATTGTAGCGCCCGATTTTTTGATTTGCGCTTGAATTTTTTCTATTTCTGCATCCGATAATGCGTCTACCTTTAAAGTAGTTAAGTCCTTACCGCCCAATAAGTTAGCGCCATTTTGAGCATGGATGACAGCACTGGTTAGCAAAAGAAAACAAAAACATAGAAAAGCACTTTTGATTAAATTCATATATTGAATTTTTTTGATTTTGAATATGGCATGGCCACTCTAAGTCCCATTTAGGACATAGTTTTTTGGAATTTTACAAATATAAAACAACATATCAAATTACATATAAAAAATGATGTAATCCTTAGTTAATTTAATAGAAGTAATTTAGTTTTAAAATTGGGGGGGATTTGAAGCAAAGATAGGCATAAATAGACATTTACAAACTAAATAAACGACTAATTTTCACCCGTTTATCATAATTTCAAAGCAAGTTTTAATCATTTTTATTTAGCTTTGTTTATCCCCCCAAAAAAAACAAAAATTAAACATTATTTTAGACTTCATGCAGAAGCCCAACCTGTTTTTAAAGAATATTAGGTATAGCCTAGATGCCCTAGTGGTATTTATAAGCTATTTTGTGACTGCTTATGGGTTTAACAAAGGGGTTGTGCCAGTCATTAGTCCTGTTTTTTACATTGTAGCTATTGGTTTATGGTGGTCCATGTCCCTATTTTCGAAGCTTTACACAGAAAGAAGATCCAATAAATTCTCCGAGGAGATTGTTTTTATCATTTACCATACCATCCTCTTTGCTGTTTCACTTAGCTCGGTGTTATTTTTTCTAAGCTTAAACCACAAATACTCTTCACCTTTTATCATTGTATTTGTCAGTGGTTGTTCCTTTTTAGCAATCGCGACCAAATATGCACTCAGAAAAAAAATACACTCCGCTTTATACCAAGGGGCTTACTTCGATCAGGTATTATTGATAGGTAATAACCAAGTGGCAGCAAATTTTATTGATACAGTTAATAAATACTACTATTATGGCTATCAATGTGCAGGCTATATTGCAGACAATCCCTCTTTAAACAATGAAGTACGTTATTTTGGTCAATTGGATCAATTAAATCAAGTACTAAAGAACAATATATTCAATGAGGTTTTTATTGCACTTTCTTATAAAGAGTCCAAACAAATACAAGAATGCATTCATATTTGTGATAACAATAATTTACGCGTAAGGATGTTGCCAGATTTAACAGATTTTACCACCTCCTCTGTCTTTGTACAAAATATTGGTCAGTTACCTGTAGTAAATATTGGATTTTTACCTTTAGATAAAAAAGAGAATAAATTGGTTAAACGAATTTTTGACATTGTATTTGCGACTGTCTTTTTTTTAACCATAGGAATATTTATTTTGCCTATCATCGCCCTCATCATTAAATTAACAAGTAAGGGGCCAGTCATTTTTAAACAAGAACGTTGGGGTTTAAATAACCAAAAAATTACTTGCTATAAATTCAGGTCCATGGTTCAAGAGAGTACTGACCTAGACGAAGGAGGCAATTACAATCAAGCATTTAAGAATGACCCAAGAATCACTTTGATTGGTAAATTTTTACGAAAAACCAATTTAGATGAATTACCGCAATTTTGGAATGTGTTAATTGGTAATATGTCTGTTGTAGGTCCTCGTCCTCATCCAACTCCTCTAAACTTAGAATCAATACCAACCGTTGACAACTATATGTTAAGACATGTAGTATTGCCTGGTATCTCTGGATTAGCTCAAGTGAATGGATGTAGAGGTGAAACTAAAACAACAGAAGAAATGCAACGTCGTGTAAACTTTGATTTATACTATATTCATAGATGGTCTTTTTGGTTAGATTTACAGATCATCATTCAAACAGTGGTGAATATATTTAGGGGTGACCAAAATGCGTATTAATGAAAAGTAAATTAATATATGTCCTTCTTGTTTTTTTATTCGGCTTTAGTGTTAAGCATATCCATGCACAAACAATATGGGAAAATAAAAACGCAGAAGCCCATGCTTACCTTTCGAGAATGGCACAAAAAGGTTTTATTCAATTACATGATATCATTCAGCCAATCGAAAGAACTAAAATTGCGAATGCATTAAACTCACTATACCAACAAAAAGCAAGTTTAACTGCTGTTGAATTAAAGGAGTTGCAATTTTATTTGCAAGAATACAATCAAGATATTGCTAAAGATTCCCTAATTAAAAATGAAGTTGGTTTTTTTGTAAAAGACGCATACAAAAGGCCAAGAATGTTTTTTATTCATACCAAGGATTTTTCAATGAATTTAGATCCTAATGTCAGTACAAATTTTATTGGCGGGTCTGGACTCAATATCACTCAGGTTAGCAATGGCTTGAATTTGTGGGGCAAGGTTGGAAAAAAATGGGGCTATCAATTACTATACAGAGATGTGACTGAATTAGGTACTGTTCGAGATTTTTATACCGTTAATAAATTAGATTTTAGAAGACAGGATGCAAAAACAGGTATTATTTTAGTAGGGCTGAATGATGACAAAAAAATCAATCACGCCGATATTCGTGCCACAATCAATTACAACTTTAAAAATGGATCTATTAGTTTTGGGAAAGACCAAATTGTTTGGGGTTATGGCGAAAATGGCCGTATTGTTTTATCGGACCGTGCACCAAGTTTTCCTTTAATTAGATTGGACTATCAACCCATTAAATGGCTGCGTTTTAATTATTTTCATGGCTGGCTTAATTCAGAAATAGTAGACTCTACTAAAACTTATCCAACCTATAACGGTGGGGTAAGTGGTGATATTCGCATTATTAATAGACAAAAATTTATTGCGAGCCATACCCTTCAGTTTAATCTAAAAAAGGGTTTGGACTTGGCCATTGGCGAAAGCATTATTTACAGTGATCAAATTGATCCTGGATTTTTGTTGCCTATTAATTTGTTTAAAATCTACGATAACAATAAAAGCAATTACCTCATTAATGCAGGCTCCAATGGACAATACTTTTTACAATTAAGCTCAAGGAATCAACTTAAGAACACCCATTTATATGGTTCCTTATTTATAGACGAAATAAGATTCGCCTCCATTTTTGATAAATCCAAAAGTAGAAACCAATTAGGCTATACCTTAGGCGCATCGGTAACCGATTATTTTAAGCCCTACTTAACCTTAGGCGCAGAGTATACCAGGGTTAACCCATTTGTGTATAATAATTTAATTCCTGCACAAACCTATACCCAGTTCAACTATCCATTAGGAGATTGGATGGGTAGTAATTTTCATAGGAAAATGATTTTTGCTAGGTACAATTACCTCCCAAAATTAAAATTCTATGCAAGAGTACAATTGATGAACAAGGGTGGAGAAGGTTCTGTGTATGACCAATACAATGCTGAGCCTCAGCCTAAGTTTTTATCGGATTATGAGCAAACCAGAACTGACTTCTTTTTTCAGGCAAGCTATGAATGGATGAATAATCTATACTTAAGAACTAGCTTTGAATACATTGATGATAAAAACACAAGAGGTAGAGGCGTTAAAAATAAAGAATCAATTATTCAGTTGGGATTTAGTTACGGATTAAATTAATACTTCATCTTCCGAAATTAAGTAGAGTCCCAGCCATGTCCAAAATGGAAAAGCCCCCATTGGACCTTCTAAAAAAACATCAAAACTGGCATTGATAAGAAAGGCCAATAAAATACAACCAATTAATAAACGCCTTCCTTGTAATTGCTTTTTAAATAAGGGTTTTATGATTTGTATTAAAAAATACATCCAAATCATAAATAATAATACCCCAAACCGTGACATGATATTTAGATGAAAATTATGCGGAGATCTTAAACTATCATCTAATGTTATGATATCATCATCGGTAGCTAAATTCATTCCAAGACCTTTGCCAATAAAGAAATTGGGTGATGAAAAACTATAGTCTATAATTTTAGCCCACCATACCAATCGCCAAACCACATTATTCTCAGATGTGGCATCTGTCGTGCCGCCTACAATGGAACTAAAATTATTTGTAATTTGCTCAAAGCCAACCGACCTGCCCTGAAAATTTTCTGTCACTTTAATATTAATATAGATTGGGGTTACTACGAGCAAAATAATGGGTAAATATTTAATCAATAACCTAACCCTAGATTGCAATTGGATATCCTTATTAAAATAAATAAAACAAACTAGACTGGCTAAAAAAGCAACAATTCCAGAACGGCTATATGAAGCCAAAATCAAAAAGTCTAATGTAATCACTAAGCTTAATAGTGCACGCCATTTAAAACTATATTTTTCAATGGAAAATAACAATAACAACGTGCTAATTAATAGCTGAACACCCATATCCCCATTTTTATACAATAAAATAGGAATGCCTCCAAAAGGTGTGACAGTTTCAAAAAAGGGTACAAAATACTGTAATAAAAAATTCAATAAAGCAATAAATGGGAACCATTTATAAATAATAAACAGGGTTTCAAAAATTTGTGCTGTTTTGTCTTTAAATAAAAAAAGAATGAATACAAACCAGCCATATTGAAATATAAAACTATCTCTTATTAGGTCTATTATACCATATTTTGAAAATCCTCTAATGATATAAATAAATCCGATGGCTATAAAAAATAAAAGAAGTTTGGTTGTTTTATTCCAAATGAGTTCTACTTTTTTTCTGTCCATCAATAAAAGTAGGATACCAAATAACCACAAAGCTTCTACTAAATAAGTATAAGCAACCCCCTTGTTTAAAAACACATACAAGGTCATAATCAATAAATAGGCCCTTAGGTATAAATTTTTAACGAGTTCCATTAAAGAGAACTTTTATTGAAACATTTAATTGTAAATTATATCTATCCGGTGTTTTAGAAGTGGGTTCTGACCAACGTGCTATATCATCCTCAATTCTTAGCCAACGCCAATTCATTGTTTGTGTATTTAAAATAGAAGCTGCAATAATGACATTTTTTTGTGGATTAATTTGTGCTTCTATTCCAGACATTAAATCAACCCAATAAGCATTAGATTTTCCATAACCTACATTGCTTAAATACACATAATTATAAAAATCATTATTATGCACTAGACGTTGTATGAATCCACCAATTTTATTAAGTCCCTTATTCCAACTTAAACTCATTGATTGGCTATTAGAACCTGGACCGATAGATGCCCCTAACATTTGTGCATTACTAGTATAGCCTTGTTTGATTTTAGGGCTTGTATACCAACTATTATATTGTGGTCCATCAAATGGAGCATTAGGTGTGAAAACTTGTCTAGGATCTAATAATTGTAATTGAGTAAGTTCTATCGAAAACTCTAAAAATGATTTACGTTTTAGATTAGGAAAAATTTTACGAGCACCTATTGTAAAGCCAGTCCTTGCAGAATCAGTGAAAAAACTTGTAGGCCATGGCAGTTGATTAGGTGTGCCTAATTCTAAATAAAATTCGGCATGGTCTTTAGGCATGACAAACCTTGCCATTAAAACCCCAATACCCATTTTTTCAGTTCCATTTGAAAGAGCATTACTGTCTGAATAAGCAATTTTAGAATAGGCAAATCCAAGATAAAAATTAGGAACCCATTTAGGTTGCCAGTTTAAAATAAAAGCATTTAAATTTCTAGTTGAATTACTTTTTGGAGCAATTCCGCCCCTCCAAATGGTACTCATAATACTATCATCTGGATTTTTATATTTGGTTGAATCTAATAATCCTGATATAACCTTAAACTCAAAATTCCCAATAGGTGTAACGATAGGTTTTTGCGACTGCAAATAGGCATGTCTAAAACCAGGTGCCGTGTTGGTAAACATTAAACTATTAAATCTAGCAGGTCCCCACCATATATTCTCTGAAGAAACACCAACCGCAATATTTGGATAGGATAATCCAATTCTAGATTGTCCTAAAAAATATTCTTTAATAGGCTGATGCCCAAATTTTCTAAAATGATCGATATTGTTTGCAGTAATAAGATAATATCTTGGCCACCAATTACCATCCGTCTGATTTCCTTTATCAACAAATTGTTGGGCGTTCTGGACATTGACCCATTCAGGTTGAACATTAATATCTAAAGCCTTCCATCTTACATTTACTCCGACACTTACACGTTCTTGTTGTCCAACAGCAGGATACAATGAACCATCATTAAAACCTATTGGTAAATAGTCATTGTTTTGGCGAATATCAGATATTTGAAAGCTTTTAATATATAATTTATTTGAATTTTTATAATTTACTCCATCAAGAAATTGAAAAGCACTAGTAGAACGTGTCATGAAAGAATAGCTTTTTATAACATTAGAATCTACTAAATTTCCCAATAATTGCATATTTCTTTGATGGTCCATTAGTTTAATTTCATCCAAGAAAGCATTTTGTGAATTTGCTTTAATAGAAATTAAAATGACTAGAATCAAGTATATTTTTTTTACCATAAGAAAATGGTGTTTAAAAATGCATAAAAATTAGTCACATTCTTCTTATCCTGCCACAAATAATTCTTAGAGTTGACATATTCAAAATTAGCACTGAATAAAATATTACGATAACGATACCTCGTTTGCAACCCAAAACTATAATCATCCCATTTTACAGTCCTTAATCCCAAATTAGCTATTTCAGATGTAACAACTTGGTTTGGATTTTGTGAAATATGATTGAAAATAATGCCAAATTTATTCCAAGCTCTATTCCAACTTAAATTCACCGTTTGCATATTATTTCCAAAACCACTTCCTGCTCCTATGGTTTGATTTTTATTAGTATACCCTTCTGTAACTCGACCATGTTCATAAAAATTTCCTGCATTACGCATCAAATAACTTGGTGTTGGAGCCATCCTGGTAACCTCTGCACCAAGGTCTAAATAATCTATATTATTGATATAAGATAATTTTTTTAACCCAAAAATATAGCCTGATGAGTGGGACATATCCACCATTAAATCTCTGAAATTATCTTTAGCATCATTATAGCCAAATTCAAAATATACTTCGGCATGATTTTTAGGAAATATCCAACGGGTATTAAATGCCAAAACTTGATCCCTATTAATAGTGTCGTTATAGGCACTTCCAAAAAATGAACCAATTACAGGTAAATATTTAGGTATGAATTTTATGATATTATTATCTGCATAATTCTGAAATATTCTTGTTATTCCAAAACTTATATTTTTCATAAAGGCTGGTTGGTAAGACATTGTAAAGCCACTAAAGTACCTTTCATTGTTAAGATAAGGTCTTTTTTTAAGATTTGAATTCTCATAACCTTGTGAGCTATCCGATTTTAATGTTCCTGATACCAATTGAAATTGAAAATTTCCTAAAAAACTTTTTAATGGTCTATTTGTAGCAAATGAATAGTGCAGAAAACCAGGAGCATTATTACTCATTAAGATAGAATTGTAAATACCAGGCCCCCACCATAAATTTTGAGTGGAAACACTTAGACTTAACCCACCTAAATCATATCTGATAGAAGACTGACCAGGTAAAATTTTCTTTACACTTGATGTAACTTCACCCCAGTTATTATTAGTCTCATATTTTCCATTTGCAGTACTTACATATTCAGGCCTTAACTGGACTTTCAAATTATTCCAACTAGCGTATACACCTCCACTTACTTGAAATTGATAGCCTTTTGAATAACTCATTGCACCATCATTCCACCCATAAGGATGATCTGTATTTAATTTTTGTAATAAATTAACTGGCAACAAACCTACAAATGAGTGTTTATCTTGGTATAAAACACCGTTATACTTAATATTTGAATCAATTAGATGTAATAATTTAGAATAACTTAAACTAGCATTCGAATTAAATGGTCTTATTGTTAATGAATTATTTGAAGGTATTTTTTCTAATAATTGTAAATTTCTTACCTGTTCGTCAATATCCATAAAGCCGACAGGAATAGCAATTGAAGCAGTTGTTGGCTGTAAAGATTCATCTATTTCTGTCTTTAATTTAATACGCAATGAATCATTTATATCTAAACTTTTAATTTCAGATTCTAGCTCAATTTTTTTAACTAAATAGTCTTCTTTTGTTTTATCTAAATTATAAACTAATAAATTAATATCTTGGACCTTATCCTTTAATTTATCAATTTTTAATTTTTTTAATTGTTTAAGTTTATGTTTAGATACCTTATTATTTACATTAGATCCTTTCCAAAAAACTATTTTTGAAAAATGAATTGATTTTAATTTTGGTAAACGTATTTTAATTGGATTATAACTGCCAGTATTAATAATTCTAGTTGGCTGTTTTGGTTTCTTAACTTTATTATCAATCGGCTTCTTTCTTGAATCCTTTTTATTGGATTTTCTGAGCGAATCTCTTTGTAATAAAGTAAATGGCTTAGAAATGAACGAGACAACTCCTTTTACCTTTGTTGAGAATTTATTTAAATTAGGAACTTTATAGGCTATACTGTCTTGCGCTTGGATATTATTAGCATATCCTGTCATTAATAAGCAGACACAAATAAAGAAAAGCCTTAATTTCATATTACAAAATTACGTAATAATTAGAGAAGCCCAATTTTTTTTAAAAAATGCTTAAAAGCAAACGCAGTAAAAAGAAAGGGAGACACTAATCTTAAACGCTTAAATCTGTATTTTATTACTTGATTTAGAGCAAATTGTGCAATTTTCAAATTATTAACTCCATTTGTTCGCATTGCCTTCAGATATTCTGCAAGAACCCCATATTCAATTTTGATTTCTTGTGCATATGTAAGCTTTGTAACAGTAAAAGGAAGGTGTTTTGCCCACTTTTTCTGTAATATCAGCGCATTTTGAAGCCAAGTTTGGTCTAATTTACCCGAGGAATGTTTTATAGTAATATTATAAAGACTTAAGATGTCGTATCCTAAATTTTTAATTTGTAATGAAATATCCATATCATAATAATGAAATCCATTAAAATTTATTTCATCAAATGATATGGTCTTAAACAAACCCTTTTTTATACAAAACCATAAACCATCTATTACAACAACAGGTAATGAGTCATTAATTATTTTTGTATAAGCATAATCCTCTTGGCCGCTAATATGTTGGCAAATCATACCACCACTCCACCATGCGCCTGGTAATGTTGCATAATATGGAGTACCCGCAACACCAACTGCGCCTATATTATTTTGTTGTAATTGATTAATTACAATAGAACCCCAATTAGATGACTTAAAAACAAGATCATCGTGCATAAAACAGAGCGTATCATAATTACTTAAAGCAACCCCCTTATTATAGGCAGAAAAAATTGAATAGTCATTCTGACTATTATCTATAACTATTATTTCATGTACAACACCAATAGTTTCTTGAATGTTATGTCTTAAAGCGGTTGAAATATCATTATCACGCCCGCATATAATTATTGAAATCATATACTATTTAACTCTTATTTTATCCAAGATACGAATTAACTGACTTTTATATATACTATTGGTGTGGATATAAAAATTTAATAAGCAAAACCAGCTAAATGACAAAATAGCAGTTAGTATCAAACGATAAATATAAAGGTCTGTAGTAAACTTTATAAGTATTAAAATAATTATATAAGGAATTGATTCAAATAATTGTTGGAAAAATATTTTATCATACCCTTTTAAATTAAAATACTTTGCAGAAAAATAAATGAATGATAAACAAACCGACAACTCTGTAATTAGGATAGTGATAGCTTCCCCGTTTTCCATATACTTTGGAACTAATAAAATAGATAGTATAATACTAACTAACATACCGATGATGGCAGATAATAAAATTGATTTATCTTTTGATAATGCACTCAAAACTTGAAATCCAAAAATACCAGATAAGCTTACAATTACGATTAGCGGTGCGGTTATTTGTAAAGGTAAAACCGCTCTATAGAAATTTTGACCTAATAATAAATAGATAATATCATCAGCCATTCCAGCTAAGAGTATAACTATAGGAATTGATAAACTTAAAATGAGTGTATAGCACTGTTTTACCATATTAGAAAACTTTTCTATGCCGCCATTATGGTAAAAATGTATCATTTGCGGGAAAAGTGCAACAGATATAGACCCAAGTACAGCTATAATTAGTTTAGTTAATTTTAAAGCTGATGCATAATACCCCACACTTTCGTTATTGGCTAAAAAACCTAATAAAATTGTATCCAATGAAAAATAGATGCTTATTGAAAATATTGTTAGAAACAATATAAACAATGGCTTAAGATGTTGTCTTAAATTTAATTTTCTAAATCTAACTTGTTTAAGATCTAGTAAAGAATATAAATACTTGAAATTAATCATTGCAATAATAGCACTTAAAGCCACTTGCATCTGCATGTATTTAATATAATCATACTTTGCCTTTATAAAAACAAGAACAAAAATGATAAATAAAAACCTAATTATAAAAGATCTTAATGCAATAAACTTGAATTGGTTCATACCAGTAAAAAACCATTCAAAATAAAACATTTGTAAAATGAAGTAGGCTATTGCCCATCCAAAAAGAGGCAGCTCTTTATGCAATGTTGGTACCCAAAAAACAATACAAATAAAGCATACCGATAATAAAATGGTTGTTATTAAATTAATACATGCAATTTCAAAAAAAACAACTGTTCTTTTTGCAGTATCTTCATGTTGTTTGGCAATTTCCCTGACTCCATAAATTGGTATGCCTAAAGCTGCAATAAGAATAAAGTAACGGGATATACTTTCAGCAAAATTTAAAAGCCCTATTTGATCGGGGCCAAGTGTCCTAGCCAAGTATGGAAAAGTAATTAATGGAAATAATAACTGGGATACAGCAAGCAGTACATTGTAAAAAATATTTTTCTGTGTCTGCATCTTAATTTATCTATAACTTTCATCTACAAGAAAACGATATAAATTAGCAAACAAGGTAGGGATGCGCTTTAATTTATATTCTAGTGGTATACCATACACATATTTTCTGTTGATCACATCTCGCACAAAATCAGGCTCAAATTTTGTAGGATTTCGATTCACAATATCCATACAATAAGCTTGTAATTCTGCAATCTCCGTTAAATTATCTTTGCCGTTTCTAAAAATTCGATTGTCTGTTCTGATTGGCCTGCAATGTTTCATACTCACTGCATGAACTACAGCAGTCTTTGTTTTATCAAGTAATACTTGTACCATAGGAATTAAATAAACATCTATGCCCGTTCCAGAAATACTTCTATTAAAATCCTTACCTGCTTCAAAAAATACTGCACTCGAATAAAAAGGTGCCATAATTTCTACCCAATGAGAAGACATCATTATACTCCCTGCTTTTTGTATAAATTGTCGATGATGATAATAACTATCGTGTGATAAGCTTGCCTGAAAAACATCTAATTGTTCCATCTCGGCAATGAATAATAATTTATTTAAATCGCTAATGCTTATAAAAATATCATCATCCAACAAGCCTATATATTTAAAATCAGTTACTGTATTTTGAATTAAATAGGCATAAACACCTTGTAAAATATCACCTTTGCATTCTGTTTTTTGACTTAAATAATATGCAGGTTGCAATCCATCCAATTGACTTTGATGATCTTGTCCGCTATAATCAAAAATAAAAAGGTCAAAATCAGGTTTAGTGTCTTTAAGGATATAAGACAAGGGAGACGAAATCCCATCCCAACTGATTACTACAATTGATTTTTGTATACTTGACATCATGCTTAACAAAAGTAAGCTAGAATTTGATTCCTAATACTAAATATCTTAATTATTATGATGCGTTTTAGTCGGTCAATAGTAGCTTCTTTTCTTATTGTACTATCTGTGGTTTGCCAAGTAGATATCAACTCTGGTTGGATAGCGCCTATTTTAATTGTTGCTTGATCTACATAATGTTTATATAAATCTACTGGATAGTTTATTTTACTAGACTGGGCCAATAAATGTTTTGCAGCTTTTAAATTTAAAGAATAGCCATATGCCCCATAAACAGACCTAATTAATGGAGTACCCATCTTATAATGTTTTGCAAGGGTTGTAGATGAAGATCTTTTTATACTTACGTGGTTATTCCATGCGCCAAAGAAAAATAAATCATACCCTGCTTCCACTGTAGGCATAGCTTGTTGAATCAGCTGAATGTCATTGATCTTACTATCCGATTCTAACACTAAAAAATGTTGGTTGGGGTTATTAGATTGAACTATCTTTTTCCAAATGCTTCGGTGGGACATAAACACCCCAATTTCGGAGGGCAATAATTGATATCCCGATCGCTTAAATGCATTTTGAATCAAATCATTGATAAAAGGCACTTTTTGTCCAGAAGGAAAAATTGGATCAATTAAAACCGAATCTGGTAAAGCTTTTTGGATCAAATTGACCTGTGCTTGTCTTGCATGCTCATTTTGTCCATAGATAATAAAAGCTGGGATTGGTTTTGTCATATTGCACCATTAATATGGAATAGTCGTAGACTGGTATTTATTAAATTCACAATAATACTGCCTAGCAACAGCATAAGGTGTGAAGAAAGCTTTTGAACCTCCGCCTGGATATAAAATAAAATGCTTTTTATTAAGTAGTTGACTTAGGTGGATTGGTAAACTATCTGCCCCTATAATAAAGTCTGCCTCTTGTATAAGTTGTATTAATTCCTTAAAATTATTATAGACCGTTTGATTAAAAATTAGATCGGTTTGCATTTGAACCTTAATGGGACGGCCTGTTTTATTTACTTGACTCACTCTTTTAAAATAAGCAACTTGCATGCTTGCCCCTCTTTGATTCACCTCTTTAATAATAGACTGAATAATTTCTTGTGGGATATTTCTTTTTGATATCCTCGCATCTGGTAATAACAAGAAATGCTTTTTTTCAATATTGTCGTTAATGAACTTTGAATTGGATTCATGCCCAAAGAAATGAGCATACTCTTGATAGACAAAACCTTTCTTGACAATGGCTTCGAATTTTTTTCCAGTGACTAATTGCAATACGCCTTTTTTGCTTGTCTGTTCTAAAATTTCCTCTCCTGAATGCAATAAGGCATTTTCGTTTAAATATTTTTTTATTTTTCTCGCTTGTTCTAAAGTACTTTTATCTAATAGATACCTATTAGTGAACAAATTTAATTGTCCTAGATGAATACCAAAATCTTCGAAACTAATGTCTATTTGGCTAGTGTCAATGACCGAGGACATAGCTTCAAACAAAGGATATAAGTGGTTAGAAGCAATAATTTTTACCGACATTGGATCTGCAGATAACATTGCAGATCTTACTGCAATTACAAAATCGCCATATGCTCTTAGTAAAAAAAGGCAACGCATTTACTTTATTGTAAGGTTTCTGTATATAAATAAATAGCGCAAAATATGCCAATTAAAACGCCTGCCAATATCCCACCTAATAAAAATATTAGCCAACTTTTAGCTTGATTTACAAGTGGATATTTTGGCATATCTAAGACTTGTATCACAGGGGTTTGATTGATTTGAGATAATTTTAAAGCTTCCAAGTTTTTTAATACCTCGCCATATAAAGTGAATACGATGTTTTTATCTTTTTGATTTAAATCGTCATTCACTACATAATTCTGCATGCCACTATTTACGTGAACAAGTGGTACTGTTTCTAATGATTTGTTGTATAATTTACTATGTAAAGAATCTGCTTTTTTTTGTAATCGTGCAATATTATTATTCATATTGCTTGTTTTAATATCTACATATAAATCACCAGTCTTTTTTAATAATCGCTCGGTGAAAAGTTTTGAGAAGATTTGATTTCGAGAAACAACTTGGATATTGATGATAGAGCTCTTTTTATTTTGTCTCTGAACCTCCAAATTATTTTTAACTACTTGCTGATAAACGACATATAAAATGCTGTCTTTTTTAATTTTTTCAACTTCGTTTTTGGGAATTGTATAAAAATTAAATTGAACTAATTGTGGATCTTTAGCCCATTTTTTATTGATGCCATGTGAAGCAGCATACAGGTCTGCTAAAGTTGGTGAACTTAAATTAGTGGTATCTACATGACTTAACAATACTGATTCTACAATCAATCTTGACTGCATAATATCTAAAATATTATCCCCTTCAAATAAGCCTGCATTACCTCCCGTTAAACTACCAAGATCAAAGCCGACGCTTGAAGCTAATGCGCCTAAACCGGATTTTGAACCTGATTTTTCTTCCACGATGAAGGTAGCTTCTGCTATAAATTTATCCTTTGAGAAATAACCATAGCCTAAACCTAAACATCCTGTAACGATAGCTATTTTTAGAATGAGCATATATTGCGAAAAGATATACTTGATACCTTTTCCCACTAAACTCATTAAATCAGAAAGTAATATCTTTTCGGACATATATAATATTATCTACAAAGCAATTGTTTATCAATTGATTGTAAAATTAAAGCTTTTAGGTAAGAAATAAACAAAATCAAGGAGTATCTAGCCAGCTTTCAAGCTCTAATAGTCAAATTCAACTATCTACTCAATCTATAAATCGTCAACGCCGCTCTTTTGATCAAAAATGGGAGTTGATTTAAGTGGATGGTTTCACCCGGCGCGTGCGCGCCGCGTCCCGATGCCCCCAATCCATCAATACAATCTACAAAGGCCGCTACATAGGAAATATCCCCCGCACCCCTCGATCCTGGATCGCCCGCCACCGTGGCGCCAACGCCCATATCCATTGATATTGAATTGATTACGCTTAAAACTTGGTTATTGCCCTCGGTCGGCGCCATACTTGGAATCCCGTCCACAAAACTGATTTTGGCACTGGTTTGGGCTAGGTTTTGCGCTACAATTTCCTTCATTTTGACCCTAGCGCGGTCTTTTTGGTCTTCCGTCAAAAACCTCAAGTCCCCAGTCACTGTCACCGCCGGTGAAATAATATTGGTTTTGGCAATGGCCGCGCCTTTTGAAGTGGCGGCATCGTATGTTATGTCCGATCCTCCAATAATGATACCCGGATTAAATGTCAAATATTTTTCCGTGCTAAGGGTTTCTCTAAACTGATTCAAGATTCTTGCTGCTTCATAAATGGCGCCATAACCCGCGCCTGGCGTGAATACCCCCGAACTATGTCCTGTTTTTCCGATCACATCTAGTTTCCATCCACTCGCGCCCCTTCTTCCCGTAGCCACTGAGTTCAGTCCATTCGCCCCTTCAAATGCCAAAGCGATATCTGCCTGCTTGGCCCTATTGATAAAATCGCCTCTTGTCACTTCTCTTGGATAACCCGCATGCTCCTCGTCACCTGTAAAATAAGCAGTGATGTCGGTGTTTTTTAATAAGCCCGCCTGCTCCAATGCTTGCAATGCCATAATCACCACCACGTCGCCACCTTTCATATCGTTCACCCCCTGACCCGTTGCAGTAGAATCGTTCAACATGGTAAACGGATTGGCTGGCATATCTGGTTCAAAGACTGTATCTAAATGTCCGATGAGGAAAAGGCGTTTTCCTTTACCTGACTTACGACTCGCCACCAAATGTCCCGCACGTCTAATAGAGTCCGGCATCGCAACCCACTCGGTTGCAAATCCTGCTTTTTCAAATTCCTTCGCAAACAAAGCACCCACTTTTTTCACACCCTCTATATTTAAAGTCCCACTATTGATATTCACCGACTCCTTAAGCATCTCAATCGCCTGCGGCATATGCGCATCAATCCAAGCCATCACTTGCTGTTCTTCTTTAGTTAAACCTTGAGATGCATTTGCTGCAGTCGTTTTCACTTTCTGCGCAAGACTTGTCATGGCAATGAGGATAGATAAAAGAATTAAGGATGTTTTTTTCATAGTGGGTATTTTATATAGGTAATTAATTACCTCACACAATTTAATAAAAAAAGGCCCAGTTAGAACTAGGCCTTTAATATTTTATTGAATCAACGATTAATTCCCAATAGGGATATTCACTTTAAAACTAAAATTACGGCCCATATTAAACACACCCATTCGGCCGGTGGCCTCATTCACTGGACCATACTTTAAACGGTTCAAATGATGTTGATACGCTACATCGGTGATATTTTGTCCCACCAAGGAAACGCTGAATAAAGTTTTATTTCGATATTGGATTTGCGTGCTATAGCCAATGTTCAATAAAGTATATGCTGGGGTTTGCGTTTCTGTATTGTATCCAGTAAATGGATGACTTTGCGCAAACATATTATCCAATTGTACATTGATAAAACTATTTCGAATAGCTTTTGATTTTTTAAAGAGTTCAATCCTAATTTCAGATAACCATCTTGCACTTGGAATTCCAGGTAAATTTTTAGAGTCATCTAATGCTTCTTTAAATTGTCCACGAATCAAACTCACACTATTCTCTACATGTAACCAATCTAATGGGTGTGGATGAATATCGATATTGAATTCTGCGCCATACAAGTGTGCATCTTTCTGTCTAAATGCAAAGGCATACAAGGCATCTCCATCTAAACTATGTGCATAGTCTATGATGATTGAATCTCCCCCACTGGCAGCTGTTAATTTTTGATAAAAGATATAATCGCTCACCGTATTATAAAATACATTTCCTGCAATACTCATGTGTTCATTGCTCCACTCAACAGCAGCATCAAATTGTAAACTCTTTTCAGACTTTAAAGATTCATTGCCATACTCAAATCGGTTAGTGCCTTCGTGCGCGCCATAAGATGCTAATTCTGCCATATTCGGTGCGCGGAACCCGCGTGCGATATTAAATTTCAAAGTCACTTGCTCACTTAGATCATGCGCCACACCAATCGCCCCCGAAATATTATTGAACTGTTTATTGCTTTCTTTTGGATCATACAAAGCAATACAAGCCATCCCCGGAGGACATACAAATTGTGCAGGGTTAATATAGTTCATATACTTTTGATCATAGCGCAATCCTCCACTCCAACTTGTTTTATCTGTTCGTTTTTGTGTGTAGTAAAATGCACCAATATCAAAACTGGTATAGTCTGGGACCAAGGCTTCCTCACCTCTATTGGTATTGGTTTGTCGCATGCCGTTTACACCAAAAGTATTTTTCCAATTATTTTTCTCTGCTTGTAAATATTGTACTGCGTAGTTGAATGTTTTTAAATCAAAAAACAATTCTTTTTCATCTAGGTCTAATACATTACCAAATTCCATTCTTTGGTTTTGTTGTAAACCAAAAGTGGCTTTCAATCTATCATTGCCAATATTAACATTATTATCTAAAGTATATTTAGTATGTTCAATTTTTTGCATCGGCGCACGAGGTGTAAACCATTTTTCCTCGGCAGCGTCTACAACGACTTCCTCTGCAATACCGCCCACATCTTTCAGCATCACAAATCGACCATCTGCGTCACGATCCCCTTCTACCACGCCTAGGTTTTGTGAAAAATTACTGAATGACAATTGCGAATAGCCCCAATTTTTTTCAATACCAATATAGCCTCCACCATTGCGTTCTAAAAATCTTGAGTTAAAAACAGTACCATCGTATTTATTTTTATAATCGCCTGCGTTCTTTGCACTATAATTGATCCCCCAAATAAATCCTTTTTGATTACCCGCAAGATCAAAGTGGTTACCCATCATTCGATTATTGCTTTGGTAATTAGAAAAAAGATTTCCTTTAATCACGCCTTCACTCACTGGCACATTGGAGATAATATTGATCACACCCGCTAAGGCATCCGAACCATAAATCAATGACGCCGGAACTTTCAGCACTTCTGTTCGGCTCACATTGTATTCATCAATTTCAATACCATGTTCATCGCCCCATTGTTGTCCCTCTTGTCTAATCCCATCATGCATCACTACTACACGGTTGTATCCAAGACCACGAATGATTGGTTTTGAAATGGCTGGACCAGTTGAAATTTGTGATACACCGGGTACTTTAGATAAGGCATCAATTAAATTACTAGATACACCACGGAATAGTTCCTCCTTTTTTATAATGGTCACTGGCGTTGGAGTGCGTCTTGTAGAAGTGGCTCTTAAAAAACTTGTGACAATAACATTGCCCCCTTCTAATACCGAACTATTTAAATAAAAATTTTGCTCTAAATTATTTTGTAGCTTGATGTTTTCTACATCTGTTGCATAGCCCATGTAACTAATCTCCATTACATGGGAGCCTTGCTCTATATTGATTGTAAAGACACCCTCTTTATTTGTAAGGGTGCCTTTTTTAATTTCTGGAAGATACACACTTGCGCCTGGTAAAATTTTACCTGTGGCTTTATCAAAAACTTTTCCTGTTAATGTAAATTGTTGCGCTATTGCGGCGCTTGTAAAAACCAATCCTACACTCATTAAGAGTGCAGCATATAAATATTTTTTCATGATTATTATTATTTGTTATTCAAACACAATCTGCATCTACTATCCGTAAATAGAGGGATGCCTATTCCAAACTAATCAACTTATACAGAAGTCAATTATATTTCTAACAAATAAAAGCAGGGGGTCCGCGAGAGTCGGAGACGATAGCATATTGCTCAATAGTAGCTGCAACATAATTTGTATTACGCGCTTTTGCTGTAATAGGCGTTGCAATTTCAATACTAAAATCGTAGTCCACAAAAGGAGTCGTGGCTACCTGAAAATCAAAACTACAATGCAGTGCTGAGTTTTCAATTTGCTCAATGGGCAAATCCTTATGTACTGAACAGCTATTGGGATCGATATGTTTCGCAACTAAATCGTGTATCGATTTTTGTGGCGTAATGCTAAATGCAAAAACCACTAGCATCGCTAGCGCAAGAAACTGCTTAAAGGTTTTATTAAATAGCATACAATAAAGTTACTCGTTTTAAACTATTTCATATTGCGATTGTTTATTAGGCAGGATCACTTAATTAGCTTAGTTTTGATGTTCAAACATTGAATTAAATATAAAACAACATACAATGAGTTTATTAGATAGCCTTAAATGGCGCTACGCAGTAAAGAAAATGAACGGAACTAAAATTCCTGCTCAAAAATTAAATACCATTATTGAAGCGACTCGCTTAGCACCTAGTGGTTTTGGTTTAACCCCTTATTCTATTATTGTAGTAGAAGATGAAGAGACAAGAAAAAAATTACTTCCTGCATTTTACAATCAAGCACAAGTGGTAGACGGATCGGCTGTCATTGTTTTTGCTGCTTGGAATACTATTTCTGAGAAAGAAATAGAACAGTACATGCAAGAAATTGCAGAGGAAAGAGGTGTAGCAGTAGATACTTTAAAAGACTTTTCTGGTGCCATCAACGGTTCATTCAAAAACAAGACACCTGAGCAAGCAAGAGTATGGGCAGATAAGCAAGCTTATCTTGCTCTAGGATTTACTTTAATAGCTGCTGCTGCTGAGGAAATTGATGCAACACCAATGGAAGGATTTAAGCCTGACGCAGTGGATGAAATATTAGGCTTAGCAGCATTAGGATTGCACAGCGCAGTAGCCGTGACTTTAGGTTACAGAGATGCTGCAAATGATTATTTATCAGGCGCTAAGAAAGTAAGAAGAGCATCTGAAAAATTAATCATCAGAAAATAGTTTTGAATTGAGTTTTTAAGCAAGTATTCGAAAAAAACGGCTCCTATTTTAGGGGCCGTTTTTAATATGCCTATTTTGAAACCAAACTGTGTGGAAGCTTTAAGTATCTATCCTGAGATTTTTTGATAGATGGTACACTGGTATGTAGATTTTTATCTTAATTTAGGTAAAATCAATTGTATGAAAAAAATCATAGGATCTGTTACTGGCTTTTTTATGCTAGC
>Ga0114976_10000551_pt1 | contig 23482 bp, 19 predicted proteins | sample S_130805_EF_Meta_FD_87319 | JGI IMG/M metagenome (GOLD analysis project Ga0114976, IMG submission 87319) | Freshwater microbial communities from Lake Simoncouche, Canada to study carbon cycling - S_130805_EF_MetaG | ecosystem: Environmental > Aquatic > Freshwater > Lake | place: Lake... | reverse complement strand
CGACCTCCGGGTCGAGGTTGTTCATGAGCATGCGCATCGGCGCCTCGGCCTGCCAGGAGCGGGCGGAGAGCGTCAGGCCACGCGGGCTGCGGATGATGCGGTCGTTGCGCAGGATCGTCATGCGTCGAGCTCCGGCAGGGGGCAGAGGGCGAGGGATTCGGGGGCGGTGACCAGCGCGGTCGCGGCCGCCATGTCGGGGGCGAGGTGGCGGTCGTCATCGAGCGTCGGCACTCGGGCGCGCAGCAAGGCGCGCGCGGCTTCGAGCGGCGCGGAGGACAGTAGCGGGCGATGAAAGTCGCAGCCCTGCGCCGCGCAGAGGTATTCGATGCCGAGGATCGCGCGCAGGTTCGCCGCCATCTCGAGCAGCCGCCGCGCGCCATGCGTCGCCATGGAGACATGGTCTTCCTGGTTGGCGCTGGTCGGGATGGAATCGACGCTCGCCGGCATGGCGCGCTGCCGGTTCTCGGCGACGAGCGCCGCGGCGGTGACCTGCGGGATCATGAAGCCCGAGTTCAGGCCAGGCTTGGGCGTGAGAAACGCCGGCAGGCCCGAGAGCGCGGGGTCGACCAGCATCGCGATGCGCCGCTCGGCGAGCGAGCCGATCTCGCAGATCGCCATCGCGATGATGTCGGCCGCGAATGCGACCGGCTCGGCGTGGAAATTGCCGCCGGAGATCACCTCGCCCGTCTCGGCGAAGACCAGCGGGTTGTCGGAGACGCCGTTTGCCTCGGTGGCGAGTGTCGCCGCGGCCTGGCGCAGCAGGTCGAGGCAGGCGCCCATCACCTGCGGCTGGCAGCGCAGGCAATAGGGATCCTGCACGCGGATATCATCGGTGCGGTGGCTGTCGCGAATGGCGCTGCCCTGCATCAGCAGGGCGAGCGCGGCCGCCGTCTCAGCCTGGCCGCGATGGCGGCGGAGCGCGTGGATGCGCGGATCGAAGGGCCCGTCGCTGCCGCGCGCGGCATCCGTACTCAGTGCGCCGGTGACCAGCGCCGCCCGCAACGCATCCTCGGCGGCGAAGAGGCCCGTGAGCGCGAGCGCGGTCGAGACCTGCGTGCCGTTCAGCAGCGCCAGCCCCTCCTTCGGGCCGAGCACCAGCGGCGCGATGCCGTGGCGCGCGAGCGCGGCGCCGGCCTCGCCTTCGCCCAGGAACTCGCCCACCCCCATCAGCGCCGCCGTCATATGCGCGAGCGGCGCCAGGTCGCCGGAGGCGCCCACGGAACCCTGCGCCGGGATCGCGGGCAGCAGCCCGGCGGCGAGGCACTTCTCCAGCGTCTGCAGCGTCTCCCACCGCACGCCCGAGGCACCCTGCGCCAGGCTGCCGAGCTTCAGCGCCATGATGAGCCGCACGACATCCGCCGGTAGGGCTGGGCCGGTGCCGGCGGCGTGCGAGAGCACGATGTTGCGTTGGAGCGTCGCCAGGTCGTCCGTGCCGATCCTGATCTGCGCCAGCTTCCCGAAGCCGGTGTTGATGCCATAGACCGCCTCGCCGCGCGCGAGGATGGCGGCGACGGTCGCCGCGCCGGCCTCGACCGCCGGCCGCGCCGCGGGGTCGAGCGCGGGCGTCGCACCCTGCAGGATGGCGCGCCAATCGGCGAGGCGCGCGGCGCCGGGCTCGAGGATCATCGGCCGCTCCAGATACGTGCGTGCAGCGGGTTCCAGCCGATGCGGTAGACGAGCTCTGCCGGCTCCGCGACGTCCCAGATAGCCAGGTCGGCACGCTTGCCGGGCGCCAGCGTGCCGATCTCGCCGAGCCGCCCGAGCGCGCGCGCCGCCTCGCGCGTGAAGCCAGCCAGGCACTCGCCGACAGTCAGGCGGAACAGCGTCGCCGCCAGGTTCATTGTCAGCAGCGGCGAGGCGAGCGGCGAGGATCCCGGGTTGCAGTCGGTGGCGAGTGCGATGCGCCCGCCGTGGCGGCGCAGCGCCGCGACCGGCGGCGCCTGGGTCTCGCGCAGGAAGTAATAGGCGCCGGGCAGCAGCACGGCGACGGTGCCCGCACGGGCGAGCGCGGCCGCGCCGGCATCGTCGAGATATTCCAGGTGGTCGGCCGAAAGCGCGCCGTATTCCGCCGCCAGTGCCGCGCCGCCGAGGTTCGACAGCTGCTCGGCATGCAGCTTCACCGGCAGGCCCTGCGCGCGGGCGGCGTCGAGGACGCGGGCGGTCTGAGCCGGGCTGAAGGCGATGCCCTCGCAGAAGGCATCGACCGCATCGGCGAGGCCCTCGGCCGAGATCGCCGGCAGCATGCGCGTGCAGACGTCGTGGATATAGCCGTCCTTGTCGCCATCGGCTTCGGGCGGCAGGGCATGGGCGCCGAGGAAGGTCGCGCGCACGTCCACGCGACGCTCGCGCGCCAGCCGGCGCGCGACGCGCAGTTGGCGCGCCTCGGGCTCGAGCGCCAGGCCATAGCCCGACTTCACCTCCACCGTGGTGACGCCCTCGGCGATCAGCGCGTCGAGCCGCGGCAGGGTGGCGGCCAGCAGCTCGGCTTCGCACGCCGCCCGCGTCGCGCGGACGGTCGAGAGGATGCCGCCGCCTTCGCGCGCGATCTGCTCGTAGCTCGCGCCCTCCAGCCGCAGCTCGAATTCGCGCGCGCGGTTGCCGGCGAAGACCAGGTGCGTGTGGCAGTCGATCAGCCCGGGCGTGACGAGGCGGCCGCCGCAATCGACGACCTGCGCGGCCTCGATCGCCGCTTCCTCGCCGACATGGATGATGCGCCCAGCCCGCGCCGCGACCATGCCGCGCGCGATCAGCGGTGCGCCCTCCTCCATCGTCAGGACCCGGCAGTTCTGCCAGACGGTATCGGCTTGCATGGCCTCGGCCTCGTCGATTATGTATAGACATATCAGCGGCGGCGGCCGGCTGTAAAGCACCACGTGGAGGGTCCGATGCGATTGCTGCTCGAGGAGGCGCTGCTGCCGGATGGCTGGGCGCGCGCGGTCGGCGTCGAGATCGAGGGCAGCCGCATCACCGCGGTGCAGCCGGCCGCCACAGCCGGCACGCGAATCGCCGGCCGCACCCTGCCCGGCCTGCCGAACCTGCATTCGCACCTCTTCCAGCGCGCCATGGCCGGCCTTGCCGAACGCCGCGGGCCAACCGAGGACAGCTTCTGGACCTGGCGCGAGGTGATGTACCGCTTCCTCGCCGCGCTCGACCCCGACGACGTCGAGGCGATCGCCGCCTGCGCGATGGTCGAGATGCTGGAACGCGGCTTCACCGCGCTGACCGAGTTCCACTATCTCCACCACGCGCCCGATGGCCGGCCCTACGCCGACCCCGCCGAGATGGCGGCGCGCATCGCGGCCGCCGCGGCCGAGACCGGCATCGGGCTGACGCTGCTGCCCGCGCTCTACAGCCATGGCGGCTTCGGGCCGCTGCCGGCGACCGAGGGCCAGCGGCGTTTCCTCTGCACGACCGACGACTACCTGACGCTGCTCGACTCCTCGCGTCGTGCGATCGCGGCCCTGCCGGATGCCCGCCTCGGCGCCGCCCCGCATTCGCTGCGGGCGGCCACAGGCGAGCAGATCACCGCCGTGCTCGCCGCCCTGCCCGAGGGCCCCGTGCATATCCACGTCGCCGAGCAGGTCGCCGAGGTCGAGGCCTGCCTCGCCTGGTCGGGCGCGCGGCCCGTGGAGCACCTGCTGGCAACGCAGCCCGTCGATGCGCGCTGGTGCCTGATCCACGCGACCCACATGACCGAGGCCGAGACGCGCGCGGTCGCCGCCAGCGGCGCCGTCGCCGGCCTCTGCCCGATCACCGAAGCCAGCCTCGGCGACGGCTTCTTCAACGCGACGCAGTACACCGGCGCCTGGGGCGTGGGGACGGATTCCAACATCGAGATCACCGCGCCGGGCGAGCTGCGCCAGCTCGAGTATGGCCAGCGGCTGCTGCACCGCGCGCGCAACGTGCTGGCGCGCGGGCCGGGCCGCTCGACTGCCGAGGATCTCTATCTGGCGGCCGCGGCCGGCGGCGCGCAGGCGGCGGGGCGCGAGATCGGCCGCATCGCGCCGGGCGCGCGCGCCGATCTCGTCACACTGCGGCCGGGCATCACGCTCGACGAGTACGTCTTCGTCGACGGCGCCCGGGCGGTGGACAGCGTGATGGTCGGCGGCGCGGTCGTCGTCAGCGACGGCATGCACCGCGCCCGCGGGTCTGTCGCGCGCCGCTACGCCGCCCGCATGGCCCGCCTGCGTGGCTGAGGCGCTGCACACCCGCATCGCGCGCGAGATCGAGGCGCGCATCCTCGCGCGCGACTGGCCGCCGGGCCACCGCATCCCCTTCGAGCGCGAACTGATGGCGCAGCACGGCTGCTCGCGCATGACGGTGAACAAGGCGCTTTCGGCGCTCGCCGCGCGCGGGCTGATCACGCGGCGGCGCCGCGCCGGCTCGGTGGTCGCGCAGCCGCCGGCCGAGACGGCGCTGCTCGAGATCGAGGATTTTTCCGCGCGCGCGGCCCGCGCCGGCGGCACCTATGCGCATCGCGTGCTGGCGCGCCGCACGGCACCCGCCACCGCGGCCGAGGGCGAACGCCTCGGCATCGCGCGCGGCGAGCCCCTGCTGCACCTGACGACGCTGCACGAGACGGATACGGTGCCGGATGCGCTCGAGCGCCGGGTCATCAGCCTCGCCACCGTGCCGGAGGCCGAGGCCGAGCGCTTCGCCGAGGCGCCGCCCGGCACCTGGCTGCTACGCCACGTGCCCTGGAGCGCGGCCGAGCATGCGGTCGAGGCCGCGGCCGCCGATGCCGCGCTGGCGCGCCACCTCGGCATCGACGTCCGCGCGCCATGCCTGGTGCTGGAACGCCGCACCTGGAACGGAGCACGGCTGGTGACGGCCGCGCGCATCGCCTATCCCGGCGCGCGGCACCGCCTCATCGGGCGCTACACCCCGCGCGCCTAGCTTGGCGGGCCGATTCAGACCGTCGCGCCCCAAGGCGCGCCGGTCATCGGACCGCTAGACCATGATCCGCGGTGACTGAAACGCGGACCATGGTCTAGCCTTTTGTTTTGTCGCGTGATTCACGCCTCCGGCTGTTCCAGCGTGCGGCGATCACGCTCTAGCCCGGGCTGCCGCGCTCGCCACCCCGCAGGCGCAGCGGCACGAAGCGCTGACCCTGCGGCGTCTCGATCAGGAACAGCGCGGTCGGGCGGTTCTGCTTGCGCAGCGTCTCGATGCGCGCCTGCACCTCGGCCGTGGTGTTCACCCGCTCCTGCTGCACCTCGACGATGACGTCGCCCGGGCGCAGCTCGCGGTCGGCGGCCGGGCTGCCCGGCGCGACCTCGACGATGACGACACCCTTCTGCTCGGGCTTGAGCGAGAAGCGCTCGCGCATCTCATTGTTGAGCGGCGCTACGCGCAGGCCGAGGCCCGCCAGCTCGGCCGGGCGTGCCGCCGCCGGCGGGCCGCCGCGCGGATCGGCCGAGGCCAACTGTTGATCGCTCGGCAGCTCGCCGACGGTGACGTCGAGGGTCACCTCCTTGCCGTCGCGCCAGACCACGACCGGCGCGGGACGCCCCACCGGGGTGTCGGCGACGATGCGCGGCAGGTTGCGCATCTCCTTCACCTCCTGGCCGTTGAACCGGAGGATGACGTCGCCGTTCTTGATGCCGCCCTTGAAGGCCGGGCCGTCCTCCTGCGCGCGGGCGACCAGCGCACCGCGGGCGCCGCCCGTCAGGCCGAGGCTCTCGGCGATCTCGTCGGTCACCTGCTGGATGTTCACGCCGAGCCAGCCGCGGCGGACCTTCCCGCCATCCTGCAGCTGGGCGACGATGTTGCGCGCCAGGTTCGACGGGATCGAGAAGCCGATGCCGATCGAGCCGCCGGTCGGCGAGTAGATCGCCGTGTTGATGCCGACCACCTGGCCATCCATGTTGAACAGCGGGCCACCCGAGTTGCCGCGGTTGATGGCGGCATCGGTCTGGATGAAATCGTCGTAGAGCCCCTGGCGGATGTCGCGGCCGCGGGCCGAGACGATGCCGGTGGTCACCGTCCCGCCGAGGCCGAAGGGGTTGCCGATGGCGAGCACCCAGTCGCCGACCTGGGCGCCGTCGCTGTTGCCGAACTGCACTGCGGGCAGCGGTTTGTCGCTCTCGACCTTGAGGACCGCGATGTCGGTGCGCGGGTCGGTGCCGAGCAGCTTGGCGCGCAGCGTGGTGTTGTCCTGCAGGATGACGTTGATCTCGTCGGCGCCGTCGATGACGTGGTTGTTGGTCACCACGATGCCTGACGGGTCGATGATGAAGCCGGAGCCGAGCGACTGCGCGCGCCGCGGCGTGCGCTGCTGCGGGCCGGGCGGGCCACCGGGCGGGCCGCCCTCGTTCGGGCCGGCGCCGGGGCGCTGGCGGTTGAAGAAGTCGCGAAAGAATTCCTCGAAGGGGCTGCCGGGCGGGGCCTGCGGCATCTCCGGCGCATCCGGGCGGTTGCCGCCGCCGGCGCGCGCCTGCACCGACTGGGTGGTCGAGATGTTGACCACCGCCGGCAGCAACTGCCGGGCGAGCGGCGCGAAGGAGGAAGGCGCGTTGCGCATCGGCACCGCCGCCGGGGCGGTCTCGCCAGCAGGGGCGGCGTTGGGGGCGGCCTGCTGGGCAAGCGCAGGCAAGGCGAACAGCGTGGCGGCAAGGGCGACTGGGATCAGGCGCATCGGATCATCCTCGGGGGGCCCATGAGGCTAACGTGGATCGGGGCCCGGTGCGATGCCCCGGGCCCCGGCACGGTATCGTTACTCAGCAGGCGGTTTCGGCGCAGGCTCGGGCGCCGGCGCGGCTGCCCGGGGCAGTGCCGGTACGGGTGCGATTGCCGGTACGGGTGCGGCTGCCGCTGCCGGAGCGGTTGCCGCCCCAGGGGACGCCCCAGAGGACACCCCAGGGGACACCGCGGCGGCCGCCGCGGCGGCCGAAGCCGCCGTCGCCGCGCGCTGGGCCGCCGCCCGGCCAGGCTGCGGGACCTCCCGGAAGTACTTGAAGAAATCGCTCTCCGGGCTCAGCAGCAGGCGGCTGTCGCCGTCGGCGAAGGCCTCGCGCATCGCCTGCATGGTGCGCCAGAACTGGAAGAACTCCGGGTCCTTGCCGAAGGCCTCGGCGACGATGCGGATCGCCGCCTGCTCGCCCTCGCCGCGCAGCGCATCGGCGCGCGACTGCGCCTCGGCCAGCAGCACGGTGCGGTCGCGCTCGGCGCCGGCGCGGATGCGCTGGGCCTGCTCGGCACCCTCGGCGCGCTGCTCGCGGGCGACGCGCTCGCGCTCGGACTGCATGCGCGACAGGATCGCCTGGGTGTTCTCCTCCGGCAGGTCGGCGCGGCGGATGCGGACATCGGCGACCTCGATGCCGAAGCTGCGCGCCTCGGTGTTCACGCGGCTGCGGATCTCGCCCATGATCCGGGCGCGGTCGTTCGACAGCACGGCGAGCAGCGGCTCGTTGCCGAGCGCGTTGCGCAGCGCGGAGGAGACGATCGGGCCGAGCCGCAGGCGGATGCCGCCCTCGGTCGCGCCGACCGTCTGGTAGAAGCGCAGCGGGTCGGTGATCTGGTAGCGCGTGAAGGTATCCACCACGAGGCGGCGCTGGTCGCCCAGGATGACCTCCTGCGCCGGCGCGTCGAAGTCGAGCAGGCGGCGATCGAACGGGATCACCGTCTGGATGAAGGGCAGCTTCCAGTTCAGCCCGGGCTCCCTGATGACCCGGATCGGCTGACCGAACTGGGTGATCAGCACCTGCTGCGTCTGGTGCACGACGAACAGCGAGGATGCCAGCAGGAACAGCGCGACCAGCAGGCCGACGCCGGCGAGGATGAGCTTGTTCATCGGGCCGGCACTCCGGCCGGGCGGGCGGTACTGTTCACGAAGGGCGGCGGCACGCTGGGTGCGGTGCCGGCGGGGCGCGGCGCGCGCGTGCCGGGGTCGCCGAGGTTCAGCAGCGGCACCAGGCCCTGCAGCTTGTCGTCGACGATCAGCTTCGGGTTGCGCTTCAGGATGTCTTCCATGGTCTCGAGGTAGATGCGCTTCATGGTGATGTCCTGGGCGGTGTCGTAGGCCGCGAGCACCGAGAGGAAGCGTTGCGCCTCGCCCTTGGCCCTGGCTTCCTGGCTGTCGCGGAAGCCCTGGGCCTCCTGCGACATGCGCTCGGCCTCGCCGCGGGCGCGCGGGATGATGTCGTTGCGGTAGGCCTCGGCCTCGTTGCGCTGGCGCTCGCGGTCGGCGGCGGCGCGCTGGACGTCGCGGAAAGCCTCGATGACGGCGGCCGGCGGGTCGACCTTCTGCAGCTGGACCTGGGTGATCTGGATGCCGGTCTTGTACTGGTCCATGATCGCCTGGATGCCGGCCCGCACGCTGTCCTCGATCTGGCCGCGCGCCTCGGTCAGCGCGGGCTGGATGGGCGTCTTGCCGATCACCTCGCGCATCACGCTCTCGGCCGCCGACTTGATGGTGACCTCGGGGCTGCGGGTGTTGAACAGGAAGTCGCCGGCATCGCGGATGCGCCAGCGCACCACGAAGTCGATGTCGATGATGTTCTCGTCGCCGGTCAGCATCAGCGATTCTTCGAGCACGTCGCGGCCCACGGCGCTGCGCGCCGGCTGCGGCGAGCCGTCGCCCGAGCGGAAGCCGACGAAGACCAGGTTCTCGGTGGTGACCCGCGGGGTCTGCACCGATTCGATCGGCCAGGGGATGTGGTAGTTCAGGCCGGGGGCGGCGGTGCGGTCGAAGGCGCCGAAGCGCAGCACCACGCCCTGCTCGTCCGGCTGCACCCGATAGAAGCCCGAGGCGGCCCAGATCGCGAACAGCACGACGCCGAGCAACAGGATACCCTTGCTGCCGCCGCCCGAGGGCACGTAGCGGCGCACCGCTTCCTGCGCCTGGCGGATCAGGTCATCGAGGTCGGGCACCGGGTTGCGGTTGCCGCCGCCACCGCCGCCGGGGCCCGGCGGCGGCGAGCCCCAAGGGCCGCCCGGTTGGCCGCCCGGCCGCGGATTGCCCCAGGGGTTGGGTCCACCTGTATTCAACGCCATGGAACTCTGAAACCTCCGCCCGTGCTCTGCCGCTTCCTGCCCCCGCCGGCGGGGGCATGGTGCCAGCCCGGGCGCCGCCCTATCTGTGGCCCCGACCCGTCCTGCGGCGCCCCAAGATGCGGCGCGGCCGGGCCGCGGGGGTTTGCCGCGGCCCGGCCGACCAATCCCGGGCCACCCCGATATCGGCCGGTTGTGGAGGCTTTTCAAGCGATGACGACGTCTTCCGGAACATCCGGCCTGGTCGAGGCGGTGCGGGCCGCGCTGGCCAGGCTGCAGGACCCCTCCAGCGGCCGCGACCTGGTCTCGGCCGGCATGGTCGAGGGGCTGACCGCGCGCGATGGCCTCGTGCAATTCGCCCTCGCCGTGCCGCGCGAGCAGGCCCGCGCGCTCGAGCCGCTGCGGCTCGCGGCCGAGCGGGCGGCCGCGGCGGTGCCCGGCGTACTGTCGGCGACCGCGGTGCTGACCGCGCATCGCGAGGCGGCGCCGGCGGCGCCGAAACCCGCCGCCCCTCCCCGCCCGCATGGCCACGGCGCGGCCGCGCCTGCCGGCCAGGGGCCGATGCTGCTGCCCGAGGTGAAGCACATCGTCGCCGTCGCCTCGGGCAAGGGCGGCGTCGGGAAATCCACCACCGCGGTGAACCTTGCGGTGGCGCTGGCCGCGCAGGGGCTGAAGGTGGGCCTGCTCGATGCCGACATCTACGGCCCCTCGCTGCCGCAGATGCTCGGCGCGCGCGAGAAGCCGCGTACCGAGGGCCAGCGGATCATCCCGATCCAGCGCTGGGGGCTGCTGGCGATGTCGATCGGCTTCCTGGTGGACAACGAGACGCCGATGATCTGGCGCGGGCCGATGGTGATGGGCGCGCTCGAGCAGCTGATGGGCCAGGTGAACTGGGGTTCGCTCGACATCATGCTGGTGGACATGCCGCCCGGCACCGGCGATGCGCAGCTGACCATGTCGCAGCGCGTGCCGCTGGCGGGCGCGGTCATCGTATCGACGCCGCAGGATGTCGCGCTGATCGACGCGCGGCGCGGGGTGAAGATGTTCGAGAAGGTGAACGTGCCCGTGCTCGGGCTGATCGAGAACATGAGCTTCTACTGCTGCCCGAATTGCGGCCATCGCGCCGATCTCTTCGGCCATGGCGGGGCGCGGGCGGAGGCCGGGCGGCTCGGCGTCGAGTTCCTCGGCGAGCTGCCGCTGAAGCTCGAGATCCGCGAACTCGCCGATGCCGGCACGCCGATCGTGGCGGCCCGGCCGGAGACGGAGGAGGCCAAAGCCTACCAGGCAATCGCGGCGCGGCTCTGGGACAAGCTGCAGGGCAAGGCCGCCGTTGGGCACGCGCCGCGATTCGTCGTGGAATAGCCCCCGAATTGCGACCGGCCCGCTCGCGCAGGCCGGGTTGCGACGGCGGGGTGAGGCGGGCCGCTCAGTTGGTGTCGTTCCGCTCGTGCTGCTCAACCGGCAGGCAGACCAGGCGGGTGCCCGGGCGGGTGGCCATGGCGGCGGCGGCGCCCTCGCAGTCATCGGCCGTGGCATAGGTGTGGAAGCCGACGATCGGCTGGGTCGCCGGCGCCGGGATCTGGGTGCTGGGCGCGGCGGAGGCCAGGCTGGCCAGGGCGGCGACGACGATCACGAAATCGGTCATGAGCTTTGGTCCTCATCCGTGGCGTCGGTGATCGGCGCCGGTGAGGGAACCATGCCCGAGGCCGCTGCCGGGCGCTGTGCGGCGGCGCACAGGTCAGAGCAGCGCGTCGATCTCTGCCGCCCGCGGCAGGGCGGAGGCGGCGCCGGGGCGGGTGCAGGCGAGTGCCGCCGCCGCCGAGGCCCGGCGCATCGCCGCCGCCAGCGGCGCGCCTCGATCGAGCGCGGCGGCCAGCACGCCGCACCAGGCATCGCCGGCGCCGGTGGTATCGATGGCGCGCACGGGAAACGCCGGCACCCGTATCGGGCCGGCCTGGGTTGCCGCCGCCGCGCCGGCCCCGCCGAGCGTGACCGCAACATCGATGCCGAGCGCGGCGTGCAGCGCCGCGGCGGTGCCGGCGCAGCCGAGCGCCTGCCCCAGCGCGGCGGCCTCGTGCTCATTGGCGACCAGCAGGTCGAGCGCGCCGAGCGCCGCGCGCGGCATCTCGCCGGCCGGCGCCAGGTTCAGCATCACACGGGCGCCGCGGGCCCGCGCGCGGGCGATCAGCGCGGCATTCTCGACGGCCGGGACCTCCATCTGCAGCAGCAGCGTGGTGGCGGGCCCGAGCGCCGCATCCTCGACCTGGGCGGCGCGGGCCAGCAGGTTGGCGCCGCTGCCGACCGCGATCTGGTTGCTGCCATCGGATGCCACGCAGACCGCGGCGCAGGCGGTGGGCGCCGCCGCCACCGCGAGCCGCGCGAGATCGACGCCGGCGGCGCGCATGGCCGACAGCGCGACCTCGGCCAGCGCATCCGGCCCGACCGCGCCGGCGAAGGCGGTGGCAGCGCCGTCGAGCGCCGCGGCGGTCGCCTGGTTGGCACCCTTGCCGCCCGGCAGCGCGTGGTAGCCGGGTGCCAGCACGGTATGGCCGGGCCGCGGCAACTCGGGCAGGGCGAAGACCAGGTCCGCGACGACCGAGCCGAAGACCAGTACACCCATCAGCCGCGCGCGGCGCGCTCCTTCAGGATCCCCCACCCGACCAGCACGGCGACCAGCGTCAACAGGACCGGCGCGGTATAGGGCATGAAGGGCGGGGCCCAGGCGAAGAGCGCCCAGCAGAGGCCCATCACGCCGGAGGCGGCGACGAAGGGATACCAGCGCAGCAGGGTGAAGCAGCCCAGCATGGTGAGCACGACCATGGCTCCGGTCATCGGCGCGGTGTTCCTTGCGGTCTGGCGAGAGGCTAGCGCGCGCGCCGGCGGATGGGAATCGCTCCGGCGTTGCGCCCCTCGCGACCCCGTCGGCAGGATCGCGCCCGGCCGCGATCGCCGGTCACCGCCGCGCGGGTGCCGGCCTCAGCCCAGCCACGCCCGGAGCAGGCCGGTGACCGCCGCCGGCGCCTCCAGCGGCGGCAGGTGGCCGCAGCCGGGAATCTCGATGTAGCGGGCGCCGGGGATGCTCGCGGCGATCTCGCGGGCGCGATCCGGCGGCGTCAGCGCATCCGCCTCGCCCACCGCGACCAGGGTCGGCACTGCGATGGCGGCGAGGCCGGGCCGCGCATCCGGCCGGCCAAGGATCGCCTGCTGCTGGCGCAGGAAGGCGTCGCGCCCGACCCGCTCGGCCATCGCGATCACGCCCGCGCCGATCGGTCCGTCGAGGTTCGCCGGGTGCAGCAACTGCGGCAGCAGCCGCGGCGTCACCCCCTTGAAGGCGCCGCTGCGGCTGAGCGCCATCAGCGCGCGCCGGCGCCGGCTCTGCTCCGGGCTGTCCGGCCGGGCCGAGGTGTCGAACAGCGCCAGGCGCGTCACCCGCCCCGGCGCCCGCCGCAGGATCTCGAAGGCGAGGTAGCCGCCCATGGACAGGCCGGCGAGGGCGAAGTGCTGCGGTGCGGCCGCCAGCGCCCGCTCGGCCATCGCGCCGAGGCTGGCATCCAGCGCGACATCCGCGATCGTGATCCGGGCCTGGTCTGCCAAGGCATCCGCCTGGGCGCGCCAGAGCGCCGCGTCGCAGAGCAGGCCGGGGAGCAGCAGCAGGTCGGTCATGCCCCGGCATGAAGCACGCCCCGGCCTGGCTCGGCAAAAGCCCCGCTCCGCGCTTGATTTTCCCCGGGAAGGAGCGCATACCGCGGCCGCACCTGGAATGGCGGGCCGGGATTCGGCCTGCCACGCGTCGGAGTCCGGCCGAGGCCCCCTGCCCGTCCGCCATGCCGCCGCATCCCGGCGAAGGAACCGACCGCTCTTGAACGACAGCACTGACCGGCCCGCCGACGCGGCGGCCGAAACCGAAGACCACATGGCTGCGGCGCCGGCCGCCGAAGCCGCGCCCGCGCCGCAGGACGTGATCCTGGCCGCCGAGGCCGAGGATGACGACCCGGCCGAGCCGGAGGCCTACGACGCCGAGGATAACGGCTCGGACGAGGACGACGAGGACGACGAGGCGGAGGACGCCGAGGAGGCGGAAGCCGCGGTCGAGGCCGATGCCGCGCCGGCCGTCACCTTCAACGACCTCGGCCTCTCCGAGCCGATCCTGCGCGCCGTCGCCGAGGCCGGCTACGTCACGCCGACGCCGATCCAGGAGCAGGCCATCCCGGTCGTGCTGATGGGCCGCGACGTGCTCGGCTGCGCCCAGACCGGCACCGGCAAGACCGCCGGCTTCACCCTGCCGATGATGGACATCCTGGCCAATGGCCGGGCCAAGGCGCGCATGCCGCGCAGCCTGATCCTCGAGCCGACCCGCGAGCTCGCCCTGCAGGTCGCCGAGCAATTCGTGAAGTACGGCAAGCACCTCAACCTGGTGCATGCGCTGCTGATCGGCGGCGAGAGCATGAACGACCAGCGTGCGGTGCTCGAGAAGGGCGTCGACGTGCTGATCGCCACACCTGGCCGGCTGCTCGACCTGTTCGATCGCGGCCGCATCCTGCTGGCCGACTGCAAGGTGCTCGTCATCGACGAGGCCGACCGGATGCTCGACATGGGCTTCATCCCGGATGTCGAGCGGATCGTGTCGATGCTGCCGCCGCTGCGGCAGACCATGTTCTTCTCGGCGACGATGGCGCCCGAGATCCGGAAGCTCGCCGACGCCTTCCTGTCGAACCCGAAGGAGATCAGCGTCTCCGCGCCCGCCTCGGTCGCGACGACCATCACCGCCGGCCTGCTCTGGTGCCGCGAGACCGACAAACGCGAGGCGCTGCGCCGGCTGCTGCGGCGCGAGGCGGTGAAGAACGCGCTGATCTTCTGCAACCGCAAGGTCGACGTCGACATCCTCTACAAGTCGCTCAAGCGCCACGGCTTCTCGGTCGGCGCGCTGCATGGCGACATGGACCAGCCGAGCCGCTTCGCCACGCTGAACAAGTTCAAGGCGGATGAGCTGCAGCTGCTGGTCTGCTCGGACGTCGCGGCGCGCGGCATCGACATCGGCGGGCTGAGCCACGTGTTCAACTTCGACGTGCCCTTCCGCGACGAGGACTATGTCCACCGCATCGGCCGCACCGGCCGCGCGGGCATGCAGGGCGCGGCCTTCACCATCGCGACGGCCGATGATGCGCGCAACGTCGCCGCGATCGAGAAGCTGACCGGCATGCCGATCCCGCGCATCGCGGTCGAGGGGCTCGACGAGGTCTCGAACGAGGAGATCGCCGAGGCGGCCGCGCGGCCGCCCGGGCGTGGGCGCGGCCGTGGCCGGCCCGGTGCCGGCGGGCGCGATGGCGGGCGTGGCCGCGAGGCTGGCCGTGGCCGCGACGGGCGCGACCGCGAGCGTCGGCCGCCCCGCGCCGATGCGCCAGAGGGTGAGCGTGGGGGTGAGCGTGGCCCGCGGCGCGAGCGGCCTGCCCGCGAAGAGCGTGCGCCGCGTGACGAGCGCCCCGAGCCTGCAGCGCGCGAGGAGCGTCCCGCGCGCGACGAGCGCCCTGCCCGCGAGGAACGCTTCGAGCGCGGCCCGCGCCCCGAGCGCGACCGGCCCCGACGGGACGACGACCGCGCGCCCCGGCGGGACGACGACCGCGCGCCCCGACGGGACGACGACCGCCGCGAGCGCTACGGCCGCGGCCGCGACCGGGACGATCTCGGCCCGGCGGTGCAGGGCTTCGGCGATGCCGTGCCGGCCTTCATGCTGATCCCCATCCCGCGCGCGAAGCGCGAGGCGGCGGTCAGCGAGGATGCGGAGGCCGAGGCGGCATAGGCCGCCCCGGCGCGCTCAGTAGCGTTCCGGCACGTAGAGGTCCGGCGGCAAGGTGCGGCGCTCGTAATTCGGGTCGAAGACGCGCTCGGGCAGCGTGATCGGCTCGTGCGGCACCTCCTCGTAGGGGATCAGCGAGAGCAGGTGGGCGATACAGTTCAGCCGCGCCCGCTTCTTGTCGTTGCCCTCGACGATGTGCCACGGCGCCTCCGGGATGTTCGTGCGGTCGAACATCTCCTCCTTGGCTTTGGTGTACTGCTCCCAGCGGACGCGCGACTGCAGGTCCATGGGCGAGAGCTTCCACTGCTTCAACGGATCGTGGATCCGCATCATGAAGCGGTACTGCTGCTCCTGGTCGGTGATGGAGAACCAGTATTTCACCAGGATGATGCCGGAGCGGACGAGCATGCGCTCGAACTCCGGCACGTCGCGGAAGAACTCCTCGACCTGGTCCTCGCTGGCGAAGCCCATGACGCGCTCGACGCCGGCGCGGTTGTACCAGCTGCGGTCGAACAGCACGATCTCGCCGCCCGCCGGCAGATGCGGGACGTAGCGCTGGAAATACCACTGGGTCTTCTCGCGGTCGGACGGCGCCGGCAGCGCGACGACGCGGGCGACGCGCGGGTTGAGGCGCTGGGTGATGCGCTTGATGGAGCCGCCCTTGCCCGCGCTGTCACGCCCTTCGAACAGCACGACGATCTTCTTCCTGTGGAAGCTGACCCAGTCCTGCAGCTTGATCAGCTCGCTCTGCAGCCGCAGCAGCTCGCGGAAATAGAGGCCGCGTTCGATGCCCGGCTTCTTCGTGACGTCGCGCAGCGCGCGCAGCGCCTCGGGGATGCGGGTGTCGTCGATCTCGTTCTCGAGCTCCTCGTCGAAATCATCCTCGAGCTCGAGGTGAAGCCAGGGGCGCTCGTCTTCCGTGCGGTCATTCGGCATCGGCCGTGATCCTCCAGTCTTCGCGAAGGCTAGCGGCAGGCCGTGACTCCCGTATGACGAACCCGTGACACTTACACCGCTTCCACCTCCGCGACCCCCGGCAGCACCTTCATCGCCTGCATCAGCTTGGGCGAGACGTTGAAGCCGCCGGGCAGCGCAACCTCCACCTCCTGCCCCTCGCCGGTGCGCGCGACCAGCGTGACGCGCCCCTTGCCGCGGCCCTCGCGGCCGAGCAGCACGCGGATGGGATCGACCGCGGCCGGGCCGTCCAGCCAGAGCCGGATGCCCTGGCCGACATTCTGCGCGGCCTTTTCCAGGCCTTCGATGTCCTGCGCGGTGAGCCGCATCATCTCGCCATCCATCCGCACCTCGACGGTCAGGATGATGGCGTTGCCCTCTTCCAGCAGTTCGCGGCCGCGCGAGAGCACTTCCGAGAACAGCGTCACCTCGATGCTGCCGGTCGCATCCGAGAGCGTGACCCAGGCCATGCGGCTGCCGGTCCGCGTCGGCCGCTCCTTGCTGTTCACCACCGTGCCGGCGAGCTTGATCCGGCTGGTGCCGCCCTTGGCGCGCTCGGCGACCTTGACGATCGGCACGACGCCGAGCCGCGTCAGCACGGTCTTGTAGGTATCGAGCGGATGGGCGGAGAGGTGGAAGCCGACCGCCTCCGCCTCGTAGCCGAGCTTCTCGAGCTGCGGCCAGTCCGGCATCTCCGGCAGGCGCAGCGGCTCGGGCTTGGCGTCGGCGCCGCCGAACAGCGCGATCTGCGCGGAGGCACGATCCTCGGCGGCGGCCTGGGCGCGGCGCAGGATCACCTCGGCGCCGGCGACCAGGCGCGCGCGGTTGGGCTCGAGACTGTCGAAGGCGCCGGCCTTGGCCAGGTTCTCGATCTGCATCTTGTTCAGCAGCTTCGGGTCGACGCGATGGGCGAACTCGGCCACCGAGGCGAAGCGGCCGACGGCGTTGCGCGCCGCGACAAGGTCGCGCATCGCCTGCGCGCCGACCCGCTTCACGGCGGCCAGCGCGAAGCGGATCGCCTGCTTGCCATCCTCGGTCTCCTCCACCAGGAACTCGGCGCCGGAGCGGTTCACATCCGGCGGCAGCACGGCGATGCCGAGGCGCGAGGCCTCCTGCATGTGGCCCGACAGCTTCTCGGTCTTGTCGAGGTCGAGCGTCATCGACGCCGCCAGGAACGCGACCGGGTGGTTCGCCTTCAGCCAGGCGGTCTGGTAGCTGACCAGCGCATAGGCTGCGGCGTGCGACTTGTTGAAGCCGTACTCCGCGAACTTCGCCATCATGTCGAAGATCTCGGTCGCCTTGGCCGGCTCGATGCCGTTCTTGACCGCGCCTTCGGTGAAGGTGGCGCGCTGCTGCTCCATCTCCTTGGCGATCTTCTTGCCCATGGCGCGGCGCAGCAGGTCGGCGCCGCCGAGCGAATAGCCCGCCGCGACCTGGCTGATCTGCATCACCTGCTCCTGGTAGACCATGATCCCATAGGTCTCTTCCAGGATGGAATGGATCGAGGGATGCGGGCTGTCCCAGGGCTCGCCGTGCTTGCGCTGGCAATAGGCGGGGATGTTGGCCATCGGGCCGGGACGGTAGAGCGAGACGGCGGCGATCAGATCTTCGAAGCGGTCGACCTTCATCTGGCGCAGGCAGTCGCGCATGCCCGCGCCTTCGAACTGGAAGACCCCGGCGGCGTCGCCGCGCCGGAGCATCTCGTAGGTCTTCGCGTCATCCAGCGGGATGGTCACGATATCGACCGTAATCCCCTGCCCTTTCAGGATCTCGACCGCCTTCTCGATCACCGTCAGCGTCTTCAGACCGAGAAAGTCGAACTTCACGAGCGAGGCCTGCTCGACGTATTTCATCGAGTACTGGGTGATCAGCATCTCCGAGCGCGGGTCGCGGTAGAGCGGCACGATCTCGATCAGCGGCTTGCGGCCGATGACGACGCCGGCGGCGTGCGTCGAGGCGTTGCGGTAGAGGCCCTCGAGCTGGTTGGCGATCTCGAGCAGCCGCGCCACCTGCTCATCCGAATCACGCATCTGCTGCAGCCGCGGCTCGCCATCGATCGCCTGCTGCAGGGTCACGGGCTTGGCCGGATTGAATGGGATCAGCGAGGCGATGCGGTCGACCTGGCCATAGGGCATGCCGAGCACGCGGCCGACATCGCGCACCGCCGCCTTGGCCTGCAGCTTGCCGAAGGTGATGATCTGCGCGACGCGGTCGGCGCCGTATTCGCGGCGGACGTAGCTGATCACCTCGTCGCGCCGGTCCTGGCAGAAGTCGATGTCGAAGTCCGGCATCGAGACGCGCTCAGGGTTCAGGAAGCGCTCGAAGAGCAGGCCGAAGCGGAGCGGGTCGAGATCGGTGATCTGCAGCGCCCAGGCGGCGACCGAGCCGGCGCCCGAGCCGCGACCGGGACCGACGGGAATCGCGTGCTGCTTGGCCCATTGGATGAAGTCGGCGACGATCAGGAAGTAGCCGGAGAAGCCCATCTGCTCGATCACGCCGAGCTCGTAGTCGAGCCTGGTGCGATGCGTCGCGCGATCGGCCTCGGGCATGGCCAGCGCATCGAGCCGCGCTTCCAGGCCTTCGGTCGCCATGGCGCGGACGGTCTCGGCCTCCGTCATGCCGGGCTTGACCTTGGGGCTGACCGGCAGCTCGGGCTTCTTCGTCTCGGCCATGACGGCGCAGAGGCGCGCGATGGCCAGCGTGTTGTCGCAGGCGTCGGGCAGGTCGGCGAAGAGCGCGCGCATCTCGGCCGCCGGCTTGAACCAGTGCTGGTCGGTGACGCGGCGCCGGTCGGGCTCGGCCATGGTGCGGCCCTCGGCGATGCAGAGCAGCGCGTCATGCGCCTCGTGCATCGAGGGGGTCGCGACGTAGACGTCGTTGGCAGCGACGATCGGCAGGGCGAGCTTGTCGGCGAGTGCCAGCAACGGCGGCTCGACCGCGCGCTCGACCTCGAGGCCGTGGCGGGTGATCTCGACCGCGACGCGGCCGGGGAAGCCTTCGACTAGCTTGCGCAACAGCGTCTCCGCCGGCGCGCGGCGACCTTCGGCGAGCAGCCGGCAGACGGGGCCGAAGGTGCCGCCGGTCAGCAGGAAGATTCCCTCGGCGTGCTCGAGCAGCGTCGCCAGCGTCAGGCAGGGCCGCCCGGTAGTGTTCTCCGCGAGATACCCGAGCGAGCTCAGGCGCTGGAGATTGTCGAGGCCCTTCCCGTTCATCGCCAGCGCGACGAAGGGATCGGGCGGCTGCCGCTCGGCCTCGGGCCGGTCGTCGCTGGCCGCGCGCGAGAGGAAGAGCTGGCAGCCGATAATCGGCTGGATGCCCTTGGCCGCGCAGCCCTGCGAGAATTCCAGCGCGCCGAAGAGGTTGCCGCTGTCGGTGAGTGCGACCGCGGGCATGCCATCGGCGGCGGCGAGCGCGGCCAGCTTCTCCGCCTTGATCGCGCCTTCGCTCAGCGAATAGCTGGAATGGACGTGGAGATGGACGAAGGCCGAGTCGCTCATCCGGCGATGGTAGCAGTCAGTCCAGCGTGACGCTGCCCTCGAAGACCGGCACGCAGGTGCCGCCGACCGTCGCGCGGATGCCCTCGGGCGTGCGGCGGGCCGCGGCGTGGAGCGTGCTCGGCCGGCCCATCTCGACACCCTGCCGGATGGTCCAGGCGCCGGCGTCCGCGCCCGACAGGTTCAGCAGGAAGCCCGCCAGCGGCGTCGCCGCGCTGCCCGTAGCGGGGTCCTCCCAGGTGCCGGTCAGCGGCGAGAACATCCGCGCGCGGATCACCTCGCCATCGGGGCAGTAGAGGTACAGCGACAGCCGGCCGCCGAGCGAGGGCGTCGCATCCCGCAGGCGCCGGAAAGCGGCGATGTCGGGCGTCGCGGCGGCGAGCGCCTCGGCGGTGACCTCGACCAGCACGCGCGGCCCGCCGCCATCGACGGCGACCATCGGCGGATGCCGTGCGGTGACGATGGCGGCAGGCGCGATGCCGGCACAGGCGGCGACCGCCTCGACCGGCATGGCGTCGCCGACCGAGAGCGGCTGCGGCGCGGCGATGGTGATGCGCCCCGGCGCGACGCCGATCTCGACGATCCCGGCCGGCACCTCGAAGCGCAGCGCGCCATTGACCGCGCGATCGGCCAGCACCTGCGCGGTCCCGACCATCGGGTGGCCCGCGAAGCTCATCTCGGCGACCCTGTTGAAGATGCGCACGTGCGCGGTATTGGCCGGATCGGCGGGCGGCAGGACGAAGGTCGTCTCGCTGTAATTCATCTCGGCCGCGAGTGAGAGCATCTCAGCGTCGGTCAGGCCGCGCGCATCCGGGAAGACGGCAAGCTGGTTGCCGCCGAAGCGCTTGTCGGTGAAGACGTCGAGCGTGCGATAGGCGAAGCGGCGCATCACCAGGCCGGGATGCGCGCCGGGTCGACGGTCACGCCATGGCCGAGCGGGCCGTGGCCGCGGCCATAGCCAGGGGCCGCCTGGATCGCCGCGCGGACATAGGCGCGGGCGCGGGCGACCGCATCATGCAGCGACATCCCCTGCGCCAGGCCCGCGGCGATCGCGGAGGCGAGCGTGCAGCCGGTGCCATGGGTGTGGCGCGTTGCGATGCGCGGGCTCTCGAAGCGCGTCGTGCCCTCCGCACTCGCCAGCAGGTCGACCACCACATCGCCGTCGAGGTGCCCGCCCTTCAGCAGCACCGCGCGCACGCCCATGCCCAGCAACTCGACCGCCGCCTTCGGCATGTCGGCGGCGCCCGCGATCTTCCGCCCGAGCAGCACCTCCGCCTCCGGCAGGTTCGGCGTGATCACGGCGGCGAGCGGCAGCAGCCGGGCCTTCAAGGTCGCGACCGCATCCGGCTGCAGCAGCGGGTGCCCGCCCTTGGCCACCATCACGGGGTCGGCGACCAGCGGCACACCAGGCGCGCTGGCGATGATCTCGTCGCAGACCGCCGCGATGGTGGCACTGTCGTGCAACATGCCGGTCTTCAGCGCATCGGCGCCGATATCCTCCAGCACCACCCGCATCTGTTGGCGGATGAAATCGGTCGCGATGGGCAGCACGCCGTGCACGCCAAGCGTGTTCTGCGCGGTCAGCGCGGTAATCGCCGTCGCCGCGAAGCCGCCGAGCGCGGTCACCGCCTTGATGTCGGCCTGGATGCCGGCGCCGCCGCCGGAATCGGAGCCCGCGATGATCAGAACGCGGCCGCTCATGCCGGCTGCTTCGTCCGCGCCGTGATCTCGCCCGCCAGCGTGGTGACCACGTCGTTCACCATCGCCTCGTCCTCGGCCTCGGCCATCACGCGGATGACCGGTTCGGTGCCGCTCGGGCGGATCAGGATGCGGCCCTTGTCGCCGAGCCGCGCCTCATGCTCGGCGATCAGCCGTTGCACGGCGGGATCGGCCAGCGGCGAGGCGCCGACATAGCGGACATTGACCAGCTTCTGCGGCAGCGGCGTGAAGCAGCGCGCCACCTCGCTGGCGGGGCGGTCCTGCTCGACCAGCACGGCCAGCACCTGCAGGGCCGCGATCAGCCCGTCCCCGGTCGTGCCGAAATCCGGCATGATGATGTGGCCGGACTGCTCGCCGCCGAGGTTGCAGCCCGCCTCGCGCATCCGCTCGCCGACATAGCGGTCGCCGACATTGGTGCGCATCAGGCCGAGGCCGCGGCCCTTCAGGAAGCGCTCGAGACCCATGTTGGACATCACCGTCGCCACCACATGGCCGCCGCACAGCCGCTCCTCGGCATGCCAGGAGGCGGCGATCAGCGCCAGGATCTGGTCGCCATCGACCACCGCGCCGGTCTCGTCCACCAGCACCAGGCGGTCGGCATCGCCATCCAGGGCGACGCCGAGATGCGCGCCTTCCTCCCGCACACGCTCGGCCAGCGCCTGCGGGGCGGTCGAGCCGACGCCTTTGTTGATGTTGAAGCCGTCCGGCTCGTCGCCGATCGCGATCACGTCCGCGCCGAGTTCATACAGCACGGTGGGCGCGACCTTGTAGGCGGCACCATGGGCGCAATCGACCACGATCTTCAGCCGGTCGAGCGTCTTGCCGCGCGGGAAGCTCTGCTTCGCCGCCTCGATGTAGCGGCCGGGCGCATCCTCGAGCCGGCTGGCGCGGCCGAGTTCGCGCGGCGGCACCAGCGCGACGGTGAGGTCGCCTTCCATCAGCGCTTCGATCTCAATCTCCTGCGCGTCCGACAGCTTGAGGCCATCCGGGCCGAACAGCTTGATGCCGTTATCCTCGAAGGGGTTGTGGCTGGCGCTGATCATGACACCGAGATCGGCCCGCAGGCTGCGCGTCAGCAGCGCGATGGCCGGCGTCGGCAGCGGCCCGACCAGCACCACATCCATGCCGGCGCCAATGAAGCCGGCGGTCAGCGCGGGTTCCAGCAGATAGCCGGAGATGCGCGTGTCCTTGCCGATGACGACGCGGTGGCGATGGGTGCCGCGGTTGAAATACTCGCCGGCGGCCTGGCCGAGCCGGAGCGCGGTGGCGGCGTCCATCGGCGGTTTGTTGGCGGTGCCGCGGATGCCGTCGGTGCCGAAGAAGCGGCGGGTGCTGTTGCTCATACGCGTCCCGAATCCCGTGCGGGCCTGCATTAGCGAAGCGAAGCCTTCCGGTCCATCACGCTTCTGTGCCTCGGACGGCGGCGCGCCAGACGGCCAGCGCCTGCACCGTCTCTGCCACGTCGTGGACGCGCAGGATGGCGGCGCCGCGGCTGGCGGCAAACAGCGCGCCGGCGATGCTCGGCACCTGCCGGCGGCCGGCCTCGGGGATGCCGGCCAGCGTCCCGAGGAAGCGCTTGCGCGACAGCCCGACCAGCACCGGCGCGCCGAGGCCGAGCAGCAGCGGCAGGCGTTCCAGCAGCGCGAGGTTGTGCGCCGCCGTCTTGCCGAAGCCGATGCCGGGGTCGAGCGCGACCTGGCCCGGTGGCAGGTCGAGCGCGGCGAGGCGCTCGGCGAGGTGTTCGGCGACCTCCGCCACCACGTCGCCGTAGGTCGCACGCGCCTGCATCGCGCGCGGATCGGTGCCGGGCATGTGCATGACGATGACCGGGCAGCGCGCGTCGCGCACCAGCGGCAGCGCGGCGGGGTCGTGGCGCAGGCCGGTGACGTCGTTGAGGATCCGCGCGCCGGCGGCGAGCCCGGCCGCCATGGTCGCAGCGTGGCGGGTATCCACCGAGACGACGGCACGGCCGGCCATCGCCCGGATCACCGGCAGGATGCGACGCTGCTCCTCGGCCGGCGTCACCGGCTCGGCGCCGGGCCGGGTGCTCTCGCCACCGATGTCGAGGATGTCGGCGCCGGCGGCAAGCTGCGCCTCGGCATGGGCGATGGCGGCATCGGCGGCGGCGACACCGTCGCCCGAGAAGCTGTCGGGCGTGACGTTGACGATGCCCATGACCAGCGGCCCGCCACCGGCGCGCGGCGCCAGCCCGGCAAAGGCCGGCGCCGGTCCCGGCCAATCCGCCGCCGCGGCGGGCACGACGCTATCCCCCGAACGGAAGAAGGTGGCCGCGAGCCCCGCGGCCACCTCCCGTGCCAATCCCGCCTCGATCAGGCGCCGCGCCGCCGGCCCCTCGACGAGGCCCAGCGGCTCGACGAAACGCAACCTAGGTCGCCGGCGCGGGACCCGGGTTCAGCCCCCCCGAGGGCCGGGCCGGGCGGCCGCTGCTTGGCACGCTGCCGCGGCCCTGCTGCACCGGCTCGTCCGGGCGGTTCCGGACGATCGGCTCGCCGCGGATGATCTGGCGGAT
>Ga0114976_10000547_pt1 | contig 23587 bp, 23 predicted proteins | sample S_130805_EF_Meta_FD_87319 | JGI IMG/M metagenome (GOLD analysis project Ga0114976, IMG submission 87319) | Freshwater microbial communities from Lake Simoncouche, Canada to study carbon cycling - S_130805_EF_MetaG | ecosystem: Environmental > Aquatic > Freshwater > Lake | place: Lake... | reverse complement strand
TAAAAAGCTTCATAAAAATATAGACAATATAACACCAAAAATGCTAAATCGTCTCACTTTTTTGGAGGAAAGCAAATATTAAAATAGAAGTTAAAAATGACAATTTAGAGCAAGCTCTTAGGGCTCTAAAAAAAAAGTTACAAAGAGAAGGCGTGTTCCGCTTACTTAAAATTAAAAGTCATTTCGAGAAACCCTCTGAACGAAAAAAACGAGAGAAAGACGAAAATACAAGAAGAGTTAAAAAATTTAAGAAGCTAAAAGCGCGTTATTAAACTACAACAACTAGAGTAAAAAAATAGCCATCAAAATCAAAACAAAAATTATAGCAACTGATATATAGACTGTTAATCTTTTAAAATTAGACCAAGTTTCTTTTTGAGAACCTATATCCATAAAGTTTTAACCCTGGCGTGCTTTAAACTTTGGATTTTTTTTATTAATAACGTAAAGTTTCCCTCTTCTTCTAACTACTTTACAATTGATATCTCTTTTTTTAAGAGATTTTAATGAGCTAACTACTTTCATAAAGACCTTAAATATATATTTAAAGACACTTTGTAAAGAAGAGTTAATTATTATTCATTAAAAAATTATTTATATAATCTTTAAGTCTAATTTTTGCAGATAATCTTATAATTTTGTTATTCAAATTCATCTTAGTTAAGGCCGATGCGAAACGCTCACCTTTTCTAGGGGGTAAATATTTAACTTTAGTTTTAAAGAAATTAGCAAGTTCAATAATGCTATAAGATTGTTTGCTTGCAATAGAATAATGTTTACGCTTATTTTTCTTCCATGCAAAAATACAGGCTTTGACTGTGTCAAAAACATGAGTAAATCTTCTAACTTGTGTTCCAGGTCTAACTACTGGCAATTTTTTTCCTTTTTTAAAACAATCTTCAAATATACCAACAACAGTTGCCATATCACCTTTGCAAATTTGTTTTTCTCCATACACATTATAAAAATAAACCACTTCATATCTAAAATTAAACCACTTCTTTAAATTCTCTAAAAGTTCTAAGTTCTTAGCTTTTGAAAAAGCATAAGGAGATAAATTCATATCTTCCCCTTTATTTCCTAAACTTGCAGAGGTTGCGGAATAAATTAACCTAATTTTATTCTTTAATGCAAATTTGAATACATTGGAGCTTCCTTCTATATTAGAGCTAAAGCATTCATTGATTTTTTTAAAGCTTTGATAAATTCTCGCAAATTCCCCAAAATGAAAAATGGAATGAATTTTACCAACATGATTTTTTAATAAAATTTCAATATTTTTAGTACTTCCCTTTAAATATGAAACTCTTTTATTTTTGATATGATTTTTAAATATACCGGATGAGTAATTATCAATGCTTAAAATCTTAAATCTCTTATATTTTAAAAGTTCAAATATTAAATTAGATCCTATAAAACCCGCACCTCCTGTAACAACTAATATATTTTTCATTAAAATTTAAGAAGGATTTATAAAGCCTGGCAACGACCTACTCTTCCGTGCCTTAAGACAAAGTACCATTGGCGCTAAAGGGCTTAACTTCCGAGTTCGGAATGGGATCGGGTGTTACTCCTTTGCAATAATCACCAGGCATGGTTTTATACATAAATAGTATTCCTTTGTAAATATTATTGAAGTTTCAACTAATTAACTAAAATTTAACAAAAGTAGATAATTTAAAATATAATGCTATAAGTGAAAACTTTATCGCGGGGTGGAGCAGTCTGGTAGCTCGTCAGGCTCATAACCTGAAGGTCCTTGGTTCAAATCCAAGCCCCGCAACCAACATCTATTACTTTAAAAAATTTTTTTATTTTATTACTTAATAGCAAATTTATTATTATTCAATTTTTTTGCTATTTCTTTTTCTATCCACTTGTAGGTTATTTCTAATCCCGATTTTAAGCTAATTTCAAAATCCCATCCAAGTTTTGCTCGTACTAGATCGTTATTACTTGACCGACCTCTTACTCCTTTTGGCTTATCTAATAGATAATTTTTTTCAACTTTATAATTGCCAATTTCTTCAATGATTTTTATCATTTGATTAATAGAAACCTGCTCTTCTGAACCTATATTCAAAACTTCACGACAATTACTTTCAAATATTTTTTTTGTCCCTTTAATGCAATCATCAATAAACATAAAACTTCTAGTTTGTTCTCCATCTCCCCAAACGTCAATTTTTTTTTTTTCAGAATTTTTAGCAGTTATTAATTTTCTGCATAATGCTGCAGGCGCTTTTTCCCTTCCACCATCAAATGTTCCCATTGGACCATAAACATTATGATATCTTGCTACTCTAGTCTCTAGACCATAATCTTCATAGAAATGTCTGCACATTCTCTCACTAAATAATTTTTCCCAGCCATATCCATCTTCAGGCATTGCTGGATAAGCATCGGATTCTTTTAAACCATCAATAAAATTTTTTGTTTGCTTGTCAGCATTATAAACGCATGCACTAGATGAAAAAAAATATTTTTTAACTTTATTAACTAAAGAAGCTCGCAATAAATTTGTATTAATAAGAACTGAAAGCATACATTCTGCTTTGTTGTTTTCTATAAATCCCATTCCACCCATGTTACAGGCCATATTGTAAATAAAATCAACTCCTTTGGTTACCTGAAGACAGGTTTCATATTCCTTTAAATCTAATGAAAAGTTTTTATTAGAATCAAATATCTGAAACCAATGCTCTAATGGCTTTACATCTGCGCATACCACTTCGTGACCATCATCTAATAATGATTTAACAAGATGACCCCCAATAAACCCCCCTGCTCCACAAACTAAATATTTTTTTATCATAATTATTAAAATTTAATATAAGTTATATTTAGTTAATTTGAATAAGAAAATAACTTTAAAAAAAGATTACTACAATTTACTTATAAATTTAAAAATTTTATAAATTAAAAGTTTAATACTATTCTTGTTGATATTAAATGAAAATTAATAAACTGCAATTTAAAAAATTATTATGCGATTAAAATTATTGATAAAATTAAAAAACCTTTTTAGGTACCAAAATACTTCTACAGATTTGAATTTTATTTGAATTAATGAATAAAATTCACTAATTAATCTATAACTTTATGATGATTATAGATTTAATAAAAAAAATTATTTTAATATGCAGTACATTTAATTTTAAAATGTTATTTAGAATATTTTTAATTTCCGTTTTAACAATTTTTTTAACATCGACCTTAATAAAAGGAGGTATAAAAATATTTCAAGGCACCGAGGGTCAAGATTTTCAGTATTCACCCTCTAAATTATTCTGGGAAGGAACAAATCATTATGAATATATTTTGAATAAAAAAGATGAATTAACGAATAATAAGAAAATTATTTTATCGCAAAATGGAGAATATAGTCATATTCTGTATATAATTTTTTATCCATTTACATTAACCAACTTTGAGACTGCAAAAAAAATATGGGTTGTATTTAATTGTTTATTTGCTGCATTATTACCATTGATATTAGGTAAATATCTAAAATTAAAAAATACTGAAATTCTAATATCTATATTACTATTTCTTTGCAGCTATCCGGTAAGAAGCACAATAGGAAATGGCCAGCAAAGTCTATTTATTTTATTATTTTATTGCATTCCATTTATATTTAATTCAAATTTTGCAGCGTTACTTGGTGGCATAGCATATACTAAATATAACTTGGGAATTTCTTTATTTTTTTATTTTTTAAATAATTACAAAAAATTACTTCTAAGTTTAATTCCTTCATTATTTGGGTGGATATTTTATTGCTATTACAGCAATAGTAATCTAATAAAAAATATTTTCGAAATAATCCAGCTTACATTAACAGTAACAGGCAGGCCAGAAACTTTATTTTCATTTGTAAATAAAATTAGTTATGTAAATCAATTTAATAATAGCAGTATATTAGTTTACTTACTTGAAATGATAATATGTTTAATTTTAATATTTAACATCAACAAAAAAATTCATAATCAGTTTTATAAATTAGCGCTTATTGCATTAAGTGCTATAACTTTTTTTCCTCACTGGGGCCATGACTATGTTTTTTTATTGCCTTTAGTTCTTATTAGTTACAAAAATTTTTACAATATACTAGGTAAGATAAATATTTTATTTATAACTTACTTAATTTATCTACATGGTTATATAATTAAATTTTTTAAATTATTTGATTTTAACTTTTTTGAAGAAATTAGAATATTTACAATTCCTAATTTATTATTTCTTTTACTATTGACTAATTTATTTCTATTCAAAAAACTTAAATTTATAAATAAATAATAATTAATAGAAAGAAATTCAAATTTATTAACTGACTTTTAATACAGACAATTATATGGTTTTTTATAGATATGTTAAAATATAATTAATTTAAAATAATAATTATGATTATGGAAAAAATTACATTTTTAATACCAGTTTATAATGAAGAAAAAACAATATCTAAAGCAATAAAAATTGTTTTACGTTTAACAAAAATTAAAAATAAAGAAATTATTATTATAGACAACGGTTCTACAGATAAATCGCAGGCAATTATAAAAAAATTTAAAAATAAATCTTTAAAAATAATAATGAGAAGAAAGAATCGCGGCTATGGAGCCACTATTAAACAAGCTCTTAAAATTGCAGAGGGAAAATACATGTATATTCATTTTTCTGACAATGAATATGACATTAGCCCGGTCTTTAAAATGATCCGACTAGCAAAAAAATATGATTTGGATGCTGTATTTGGCTCTAGATTAAAAAATTATAATTTTTTTAAAAAAGTCTCGCTGTTAAGAATGAAACCAAGTTATCTCGGAACTTTAATAATTACTACTCTTTATAATATTTTATATGGAAAAAAATTTACTGATGTAATTGGATCTAAATTTTACAAAGTAGCTTCTTTAAAAAAAATTTACAAAAGTGATTCTAATTTTTTCAATTATGACTTTATTCTAAAAAACAGACTAATATCTGGAAATTTCAAAATTTTAGAAGTTTTTACAAATTATAAACCAAGATTTACAAGATACGGTACTGTGAAATATTATCATATCTTTCCAGCCGTTTATGAAATTATAAAATTTAAATTATTAAATATTATATTGAGATAAATTAAAATAAATCATTTATCAACAAAAATTAAAGATAGTATTATATTATTATTTATATAATTAATATTTTTGACTAACTTAAAAAATCATTTTTCAGAAATTATATGTATTATTTTTTTAAAAAAAAATTAAGTATATTAAATTTTTATTTTTATAAATATAATAATTATTTAATATTTATATCGTTTATATGCCTAACTATTTTAGCATCACTAATATTTTCTTATAAATTTGCTTTGTATTTTCCTACAGTAATAAATAATAACTTCATACAATTAGGACAAATTCCATTTAACCACGGCCAATTAATTCATAACTTGCTTCATAACTATAGTTATAAAGTTCAATTACATGGAATTGATTTTTATTTAGACAGAATGCCGCTACTTTCATTTCTAACAATAATAATTAGCAAAATAAGTCTAAATATTTATTTTTTTTTAATAATAAAAAATATTCTTTTCTTTTTATTATTTTTTTATGTTTGCAATAAGATTAAGTATATTTTTTATAACAATCCTTACTTTTTTTTCTTAATAACGCATATTATTTTTTTTAATTTTTTTAATTGGAAAACTTCTTTAAACTTTGTATTTGAAGATGCATATATATCGATTTTGCTGCCTGCACTTTTTTTAGTTTTAATAAATGAAAAAATAAAAAATCAAGCAACACTAGTATCGCTTTTTTTAGTAATACTTTTATTCACAAAGATAACAATGCTTTATTTAGCAATTATAATTAGCATTTTATTTATAATAATAAACAAGAACAGATTAATTTCCAAATATCTACCTATTTTCATTTTAATTACCGGAATGATAGTTTGGGGTATATTTGGATACAACAAAACCGGTAGAGTGCCATTCTTAAATAGCATGTCTTCGACTAATCAGGATGGGTTAGCTTTAGTTTTTAATGAAAAATTCAAAGATACTTATCCAACAAAAATAATTGATTCATTAGAACGAGAAATGGTAAATCACTTTCCGCCTTTTAATAGAAAAAATGTACCTTTATTCAAAAATGAATGGCAATATTACGATTACTTCAAAGAAAAAAATATCAAATTTTTTAATGAGAATAAACTAGAAATTATCAAAGGATTAGAACTTAAAATAAAGTTTTTACTCTTCAATATCTATAATTATGGCTCAACAGAACATCTAAATGAAGGAAAAATCGAAATCTTGATTTCTCATGTGCTAAATAGGATTGTTTTTTTGTTTTCATTATTAATTTTTTCTCTAAAAATCATGAAAAAAAAAATTCTTAAAGAAGATGTTTATTTTATTACTATAATAATAACCAGTTTAATGCCGCTAGTAATTGGTTGGATAACTTCTAAACACCTTGTGCCAATATTTATTATTTGTCACATCTATTCATTATTAAATGCTTACAGAATTATTTATAAAAAGTTTTAAAATATTAATATATCTAACTTAAAATGTAACGTCGATCAGATATATTTATAAAAATTTATATTTTAATTAATATTCTGTAAGTTATTTAAAACTTGTTTTAGACCATAACCTAAACTAATTTTAGCTCTCCACCCGTATTTATGCGCAATCGAACAATTTAACAATTTTCTAGGTGTTCCGTCAGGTTTTTTTTTATCTAAAATAATAGATCCATTATAATTCAATTCTTTTGCAACAAATTTTACATAATTAATAATAGTTTTTTCAACACCACTGCCAACATTAATTAATGAATGCTTAGTTTTTTTTTTAAGAAAAAAAATACAAGCATCAGCTAAATCATCGACATACATTAATTCTCTTTTAGGTCTTCCACTTCCCCAAATAGTAATTGATCTTTTGTTATTTATTTTTGCATTGATAATTTTAACAATTATTGCTGGAAAAAAATGCGAAGTCATGGGATCAAAATTATCGTTAATACCAAATAAATTTGACGGCATTAAGCATTTAAAGTTAGTTTTGTATTGAAAATTATAACTTTCACACATTTTAATACCCGCAATTTTTGCTACTGCGTACGGTTCGTTGGTTTTTTCAAGCTCACCTTTTAGAAGATATTCTTCCTTAATTGGCTGAGGACAATTTTTAGGATATATACAACTAGAGCCGAGAAAAACTAATGATTTTATTTTATATTTATAACATGAATGAATAATATTATTCTGAATAGATAAATTATCATAAATAAAATTAGCTTTAAATTTATCGTTTGCGTATATCCCGCCTACTAAAGCGGCAGCATTAATAACCCCATGAATTTTATTTTTTTTAAAAAAAGAAAATACTTTATCTTGATCACGAAGGTCTAGTTTTTTTTTTTCGATGGTTAATAAATTTTTATAACCTAAAAATTTAAGTCTTCTAAGTACTGAAGAGCCAACTAAACCATTATGCCCAGTAATAAAAATTGTTGATTTGCTATTTATCATTAATAATATTATTTAATTCTTCAGAGACCATTTCTTTAATTAAGTCTTGAATACTAACTTTCGGTTTCCACCCTAATTCTTTTTTAGCTAATGAAAAATCTCCTTTTAACGAATTAACTTCTGTGGGTCTAAAATATTTTTCATCAATTTCGATTATTACTTTATTTTGCCAAAAGCATTTTTCATTTTTTCCCTTTCCTTTCCATATAATCTTCATTCTCAATTCTTTTGCAGCTAAATTAACAAAATGCTTAACAGTATATTGTTTACCAGTTGCTATTACGTAGTCTTTAGGTTTTTTCATCTGTAACATTTTCCACATTGCGCTTACATAGTCTCTGGCATGTCCCCAATCTCTTTTTGCATATAAATTACCCAAAAAAAATTTATTTAATTTTCCTCTAGAAATATCGCACAATCCTTTTATAACTTTTTTTGTTACAAATGTTTCTCCTCTTACAGGACTTTCATGATTGAATAATATTCCATTGCATGCAAATATATTATAGGCTTCTCTATAGTTTACTGTTACCCAGTGAGCATACAATTTAGCGGCAGCATAAGGACTTCTAGGATAAAAATATGTTTTTTCATTTTGTGGGGGACTTGATGCACCAAACATTTCTGATGTGCCCGCCTGGTAGAATTTAGTTTTATTTTGTAGTTTTAATGTTTTAATTGAGTCTAAAATTCTAAGGGCACCCAAAGCATCAACGTTAGCTGTATATTCTGGAACTTCAAATGATACCCCAACGTGAGACTGCGCTCCTAGATTATAAATCTCGTCTGGTTGCAATTTCTCAATATTTTTTAACACTGATAAAGAATCAGTTAAATCTCCGTAATGTAAATAAAAATTTATTTTTTTTTTATGAGGATCTATATATATTTCATCAATTCTAGATGTATTTAAAGAAGAACTTCTTCTTTTAATGCCATGTACGATATATTTTTTTTTTAATAGAAATTTTGCAAGATAAGAACCGTCCTGACCAGTCACACCATAAATTAAAGCTACTTTTTTTTTCATATTCAACGAACTCTTTCTAAAAGCTTAAAATAACTTAAATAAACAATTATTACTATCGGTGTTTTTTAAAATTAATACAAAATCAATCTTTTTAATTATATCTTTTAAATTTTTTAGTTAAATCTATTATATTCATTAAATCTACTAATTTATCATTGAAAATATTAATAATTTATAATTTATTAAATTTAATTATTTTATAAAATTTCTCCTAAAAATTTTAATAAAATCTAATATAAAAATTGGACAAACATAAAAAAAAATTAAAGTTATTTTAATTAAAATGGGTTCTTTAATAATATTTCTATATTTTTTAATATTTTTAAATGTCACTTTTTTTCCGCAGTACTTTATAGATAAAAATAACCAAGAAATTATGTTTTTAAAAAAAATTTTTTTATAAATTTTATCTAATTTATCCTTAGAAAAATTAGGATAATTTAGAGTTAATGGAATAAAATAACCTGCATATTCTGATTTTAATCTTATTAAAATAGTTTTTGGTCTTCTAATAAATAAATCTGCGTTTCCTACATGATTATAAATAAATTTTAAATTAGATACTTTCCAATTATTAAATTTATTTATTATTTTTAGGATAATAAAATTTTGAGGGAATTGAGTTGTTAAAAGATTTTTTTTTTCATCTTTAAAAATTTTATTTATCAAATCTGTCTTAACTATTTGACAGCTTATAAAACCAATTCTGTTGAGATCATTATCTATGTCAAAAGATCTAAATGAATGAGATGAAAAATTTTTAAACTCAATAAAGTCTTTTTTATTTTTATAATTATGAAATGAAAATGTTATTCCAGAAAAGTTTGAGCTTAAATATTTAAAAATTTTTTTAAAATTAGTAATATTAATCCTATCGTCATCTCCTATCATTAAAATATACTTTGAATTAAACCTGTTAATAAATTTCAGATATTTATATTCAAAATTACCTTTTTGATAATAAACATTAAAATTTTTAATTATTTTATTATAATGAAAATATATATTTTTTTTTTCATTTAATATTTTTTTATTTTCGCTCCAATCAACTACTCTAACATCTATATTTTTTTTATTTAATCTGACAATATCATCAAGTAAATTTTTTACACAAAGTCTATCTCCGGAAAAAATTAATATTGTTAAAATGTTCATATTAAAAAGAAGTTAAAAAAAATTTTTTTACTCTTTTTATAAAATATATTGTTAAAACCAATAATTTAATAAAAAAAAAAAGATTTAAAATATTTGTCCATTTAAAAATTTTAATTTTTTTTTTTGAAATTAAGTACGCTGTATTTGTTACCCCCCCGCCTACAGTAGAAATAATTATTTTACTTTTAGATAAGCAAAATAATTCTGTGATAAAATCTATACCTCTTGTTTGTCTTAATTTGCTTATTTGAAATCTAGATTGATTAAAGTAAACTTTATTTCTTTTTTTTAATTCATTAATAAATTTTTCTTTATAAAATTTATCATCAGAACATATAAATATATTATTTATTTTACTTTTTAATTTTATAAAATTGTTTATATTTTTAATCATATTTTTAATTTGAAATTCAAAAATCATTTCTCTAAATTGAATATTTTTAAAAAAATTTTTTAGATTCACAGTCCTATCAGTAGATCTTATATGGATACCAATAAAATCTTTAGGGAGATTTATCTTGCTAATTATTTTTTGAGTTTTTTTATTTGGTAAAAAACTTCTATAAGATAAATCTGCAATTAAATTAAATTTTTTATCTTTTTTTTGGTCAATAAAATTAGTTGATTTTAATTCTCTTAATTTACTAACGTAGTTATATGGATTGAATAAAATTTTTTTTTTAGGCTTTTTTTTTAGTTTAATTAACTTAAAATTTTTTACTAAACAATGATCTATAAATAAGTATGGAGATTCTTTAGTTTTTTTTTCATATATATATAATATTTTTTTTAATTTATTTATTTTAATTACTGCTAAAAAAAAACTTATAACTTTTAACTTACTACTAAAACCATCGGTGAGCTGGGATAAATCTATATACATAAATATTTTAAATTGGATTTAGAATCACTTTAGTAAAAAAAAACCATAAATATTTCCCAAGGATCTTAAAAAATACTTTTTATTTAATGATATAGATTTTAATAGTGACATAAAAAATCTCAATGATGATGCAATATAAAATAGCTTTTTGGACAATTTATGTTTTTTGATTATTTTATATCGATTAACAATCTCAAAGACTCCAAATTTGAAACTGCTTCTATCAATATTGCTTGGATGTTTGAATTTCGATTTTGAAGATAATAATATTTTTTTGTTACTTCTCAGCAAATTCAAACTAAAATCTAAGTCCTCTAAATAACTATACTGACCAAATGTCTCATCAAATTTTAGACCTCTAATATCAGCAAATTTGTAAATGCACATTGTCGTAAATACCCAGTCACCTACAGTATCATTTTTAAGATTCATGATTTTTGAATGCCAACCACTTTTTGCTATTTTCCCTGGTGCAGATGGATAAATTTCAAAATTCTTAACTAACTTAGATTTTTTTAGGTTTTCTAGAAAACTATATTTAGTATCTTCTATTTGGTTAAATCCAAACCCTCCAATACTATCAATATGTTTATATTTTTTTATACATTGATCCATTTTAATAAAAGTATCATCTAAAAGAATTACATCATCATCCATGAACATTATGAAAGTATTATTTTTAGCTTTTCCTAAACCAAAGTTTCTTTGATAAGCAGTCGATGCTTTTGTTCGATAATAATAAAAATTATTTTTTCTACATTCATTTTTTATTTTTTGGGAGTGGATAATATTTGAACTATCAATAACAATTATTTCATTAAATTTTAAATTTAATAAAATTAATTTTTTTAATAATGCTATTATTTGATCAGATCGATTTTTGGTAGGTATTATTAAAGAGGTTTTTCTTGTAAACATTAAGATACATTATAATTTAAAATATTATAAACTATGCTACTAAATAAATACAAAAAAAATTTATTTAATAAAAAAAACGCTATAATAATTTTTTTTATATTTATTGTCACAAACTATGTATTTTTTAACTATCGAATTATTTTTAGAGAAAATGGCTATATCCTTGGAGATTGGGTAATAAATTATAGTGGTGGATTTGTAAGAAGAGGACTATTAGGTCAAATTTTTTTTTCAATTTCTAAGTATTTCGATATTTCAATTAAGCATATTATATTTTTTTTTAGTTCAGCCATTTATATTATATCAATACATTGGTTTTATAAAATTATAAAAAATAAATTAGATAATTATTTAGTTTTAATTTTTATACTATTGCCTTTTACTTTTTTATTTAATTTTTTTTATCCTCTTAGTGTCGGAAGAAAAGAAATTTTAATTTTTTTTTTTTTTTTTTTTTATTACTTAATTTTATATATAATATTTTATAATTTTAAATTTAATTTATTTATAATTTTACTATTTATAATTATTTTACTTACTCATGATCTAATATTTTTTTTTATTCCGTACTTATTTGTATTAAAATATTTTCATAACAATAGAGGTATGACGAAATTCAATCCAAAAGATTATTATCTAGAAATTTTAATTTTTTTGCTTGGATCAATTTTAATACTTCTTATATTTAACATTAGTCATTTGCATAATAACAAAGTTTTATGCGATTCACTTTTGGATGTTAATCTTACATCGAGCACATGTTGGGCTATCAATGATTTTAAGAGCAAAATCATTATTAACTCTTTATTTTCTTATTTTGTTGAAAAGAAATATTTTATTAATTATTCTTTTTATATTTTACTTTCAATATTCCCTCTATTTTTATTAGTTTTGCAATCAAGTAACCAAATACATAAAAAAAAACAATTATTTCTATCGGTTTTTTGTCTAATTTTTTCAACAGTATTTTATATGCAAGTAAACGACTGGGGTAGATACTTAAATGTAACTTTTTTGGTTCATTTTTTAATCATTTTAAAGTTTATTGAAAAAGATATTCAAAAAAAAAAAATTGAAAATAAATTAATTAAAAATATTAGTTTAATTTTTATTTTTATTTATTTGACAAGTTGGCATATGCCACATTGCTGCAATCCTAATTTAGGCGCCGGATACAAAGATGTTTATAATAGAATAATATTTAGATTGAATGACAATTCAACAGAATCTACCAAATTTAATGATGGGCCAAGACAATTTTTAAGAAAGCTTTTTAATATTACTCAAAATTAATTCTCTCTCTTTCTATAACTAAAGGGAATTTTCTTACTTGGGTTAAAATAAAACCTACATACTCACCTATAATGCCTAATAATAAAATTTGAAAAGAAATTCCAAAAAATAAGCCTATAATTATTGGAGCCAAGCCTAGTTGGAAAGAATCCCAAAATAATAGTTTATAAGTAAAAAAAAATATTCCAACAATACAAGCCACTACACTAAATATTAAACCAGTAATAGTCATTAACCTTAAAGGCAGTTTTGAGTGCTTAATGATACCGAGCATAGCTATGTCAAAAAGAGTAAAAAAATTATTTTTAGACTGACCATACTTTCTATTCGGCTGATCAAATTCAACAACGTCAACCTTATTAGTAATTTCCATAATTAGACCCCTAAAATAAGGATAGGGCTCATCTATCTTTTTAAGCTGTTCTATAATTTTTTTATCAAAGATTCCTGATCCCGTTGTTTTTTCAAGTAATTTTATTTCACTTAAAAAATTTAGCATTTTGTAAAAAAATATTTTTAAATACTCTAAAAAAAAATTAGCATTACTATTTTTTCTTTTTAACAAAACTACATCAGAACCCTCGTTCCATTTCTCTAACAATTGAACTATTAACTCAGGTGGGTCTTGATAATCTGACCACAATAAAATAACAGCATCTCCTTTTGCTTGCAAAACACCATAATAAGGAGATCGTATATGTCCAAAATTTCTTTTATTAAATATTGCTTTAACTTTTTTATTTTCTGAACATAATTTTCTAATAACTTTCTGAGTATCGTCTGTAGATGCATTATCAATAATAATATGTTCATATTCATAATCTAAATTCTGCATTTGAATTGATATTTCTTTAGATAATGAATAAATATTTTTTTCTTCATTAAAAGTTGGGGTAACAATGCTAATGAATTTTTTCATTTTTTCTTTTTAATATATTAATTGTTTTGATTATAGAGCCTAAACTACTATACTTAGTATTTAACTTAAGTTCTTTTTTTGCTTTATCAATATTTGGAATATATTTATCACATATATTTTTTGAAAATTTTTTGTTTTCAAAATTTATACCTAAATTATATTTTTCTGCCAGTAAACTTGCCAATTTGCGTATGGAAACGGCGTACTCAGAACCAACGTTATAAATTGGGCAATTTTGATTTGAATGAATTAAAATTTTTAATAACCAAATTATCAAATCTTCTTCATGCATATAAGAACGCACAACTTCATGGTCGGTCTTGATATTTATGTTTTCTTTATTAAGAATGTTTTTAATATAATTACCCACAACATAATTAGAATCTCTTGGTAAGTACTCACCTACAAAACTAAAACATCTAGCGACAGAAACTGCCCCACCAGCTTTTGCAAATTTTTCAAATAACTTTTCATTTTTTCTTTTAATTTTTGAATATTCTTTTTTATATCCATTTTTAAAATTAATTTTTCGATTAAATTTTAAATGATTCTCCTTAAATCCTAAATTATTATTAGATTGCATTCCATAAACAGCTCCAGAACTAACATAAAGTATTTTGCTTTTCTGATGGTATTTTTTTGCCATACCTAAATATTTTTTTACTGCCTGATGATCGTCATTATAATTTTTTAAAATTGCACCATAAATAACGTAGTCTACAATTGGTAAGCTTTTTATTTTTAATATGTCAGAATTAATTTTAATTATTTTAAATTTTTTTTTTAACTTTTTTTTATAAATTCCTAATTTTAATTTACCTCTACTTAAAATAAAGATCTTTTTAATTTTTATCTTTGAATGATTATGGTCTGAAAAGTACTTTAATATAGATTTTCCAAAAAATCCTGTCCCTCCAATAATTAATAAGCTTTTATATTTCATTTTTTAAAATATTAAAAAATTGAATATTTATTTAAGATAATTCATTAAATATTCTTTTGAACCAATTTTTTTAATAACTTGAGATGAAATAGAATAAGAAATAATATTAGTTTTGCAATTTTTTCTGTTAAGCGACTCATTTAACCACGACTGAAATCCTCCGTCCTGAAAATGATCCTCGATTACAATAATTTTTGTATATTTTTTTAAAAAATTGTATTGAAATTTTTTATATTTCATCCCCCAAAGTGGTAATGAATACAAAGAGAAATTAATTTTTTTTTTAAATTTATTAATTGTATGTTCAATAACTGAACCTGTAGTTAAAAAAGAACAATTTAGATTATTATTACCAAATATTTTTAGCCACTTACCAGGATTAATATTTGGAATTGACTTGTGAATTTTAAAATTAGAACTCTTGTCTAGTCTAAGATAAGATGGCTGTGGATTAGAAACTAGATATTTCATACAAGCTTTTAATTCCATTACATCACCAGGAGAGGCAATGAGCATGTTAGGAAGGCTTCGCATTAAGGAATAATCCTGAAGTCCATGATGAGTATACCCTAAATTCCCATATCCAACTCCAGAACCAACAGAAACAATAGTAACTGGAAGGTTATGATAATCTATATCGTTTCTTATCTGTTCAGCACATCTGAATGTAGGAAAGTTTGCTATCGAATAAACAAAAACATGCTTACCAGCCGCGGCTAATCCAGCTGCATATCCCATCATACTTTGTTCTGAAATTCCAGCATTGTAATAATTATTTGGAAATAATTTAACAAACTTTTCTATTACTCCAAAACCTAAATCATTTACTAATAAAATTATATTTTTATTTTTTTTAGTAGCAATAATCAATTCATCAATAAAAATATCTCTCATTATTATTTTAATTCCTTGAGAGCAATATCAAGTTCTTTTTCATTTGGGAATTTATAATGCCACAAAATCGAATTTTCCATAAAGCTAACTCCTTTGCCTTTAATAGTATTCGCTATAATTATTGTAGGTTTTTTATTTTTTTTTACCAAAAAAGATCTATAAATTTGATTAAAATTGTGACCATTAATATTTTTTACATTACAACCAAAAGATTTAAATTTTTTATTCAAAGGCTCCAATTTTAAAACATTTTTGGCAAAATCTAAGCTTTGAATTTTATTATAATCAACAATTATAATTAAATTATCTAATTTATGGTGCGCTGCAAACAATAAGGACTCCCATGTGGTGCCTTCATTAAGTTCCCCGTCGCTTATCAATACAAAAATTTTATTACTAGTTTTGTTAATTTTCTCCGCTAAGGCTCTTCCTGTTGCATAAGGCAAACCATGCCCTAAAGATCCTGTTGAAAAATCTACCCCTGGAACTTTATGACTTACGTGAGATAGTAAAATTGTATTATTTTTACCATAGGATTTTAAAATTTTGTCAGAAAAATAACCAAATTTTTGTAAAACACAATAATAAGCCAAACAAGCATGTCCCTTACTTAAAATAAAAATATTTTTTTTTTGAATAAAAAATTTATATAAAACAACTAAAATTTCTACAATAGATAAGGAACTTCCAATATGAGATGACTTTGCAGAATTGCTTAACTTAAGTATTCTAATTCTTATTTTTTTAGCAATATGCTTTAATTGCATTTAAATCAATTTGAAAAAAATTTTAATTTTATTTATTGAATATTCTAAATGTTCATTTGATAAACCTGGATATAACCCTATCCAAAAAGTATTTTCCATTATTAAATCTGTATTTTTTAGATTGCCATGAACTTTAAAATTCATATTTTTCATATATGGTTGTTTAATTAAGTTTCCCGAAAATAACAATCTAGTGCCAATTTTATTATCATTCAAATATTTAATCAGATCATTTCTATTATATTGATTATTTTTTTTTAAAGTTATTGGAAATCCAAACCAAGATGGTTCAGAATTTTTTTCTGGTTCTGGTAGTATCAAAAACTCTTCAAGATTTTTAAGATTATTATATAAAAAATTAAAATTTTCTTTTCTTTTTTTAATAAAACCTTCAAGGCGATCTAATTGGGCTAAACCACAAGCTGCCTGCATATCAGTTATTTTCATGTTATATCCAATATGGGAATAGGTATATTTGTGATCATACCCAAATGGTAGATCTCCTAATTTCCAACCAAATCTTTTATTACAAGTATTGTCTTTTCCAGGTTCACAATAACAGTCCCTTCCCCAGTCTCTAAAAGATTCTGCAATACGCTCTAATTTTTTACTATTTGTAAATACGGCACCACCTTCGCCCATTGTGATATGATGCGCTGGGTAAAAACTTAAAGTTGCAAGGTCACCAAAAGTCCCAATATTTTTACCATCAAACTTTGAGCCTAGGGCATCACAACTATCTTCTATTAACCAAAGATTGTATTTTTCGCAAATATCTTTAATTTTTTTTACATTAAATGGATTACCCAGGGTATGAGCTAACATTATTGCCTTTGTTTTCTTAGTTATGGCTTCCTCTACTAAATTTTCGTCAATATTATAAGTAGGAAGCTTAACATCAATAAAAACTGGAATTGCTCCAAATTGAATAATTGGATTAACGGTTGTTGGGAAGCCTGCTGCGACGGAAATAACCTCGTCTCCTTTTTGCAACGCTCTTTCTTTTAGTTTATGTGAAGTTAAAGTGGAAAAAGCTATTAAATTTGCTGAGGAACCAGAATTGACAGTAAGCAAACATTTAACACCAAGAAAATTTGCTAATCCTTCTTCAAATTTTTGATTAAATCTTCCTGTTGTCAGCCAACCATCTAGTGAAGCTTCAACCATGTTTTTAAGTTCTGAAGTGCCTATAACTTTACCAGACACCGGAACATCGCTAACACCGGGAATAAATTCTTTTTCTTTAAAATTAATATTAGAATAACTATCTACTAAATCTAATATATTTTTTTTTATAACTAAAGTTCTATCTTCGTTCATTTATTATTTAAAATAATTTATTATTTGTTGTTGACAAATTTTTAAAACATTATTTTTAATTAAAAACTGTTTGTGCCAATTAGATATTAGTTTTATAGAATCAATAAGGTTATATTTAATTTTCCAGCTTAATGTTTTTTTTGATCTATCTGAATTTAACATTAATAATTTACTTTCATAATAATTATTTGAAACATTACTTTTTTTAATGACTTTTACAGAATTATTAAACTCTTTATTCATTAAATTGACTACATAACCAACTGATTTATTATTAGATTTTTCTGGACCAAAATTCCAACAATGTTGTTCAAATGTATTCTCTTTATAAAGCTTCATTAACAGCAAAAGATATCCATACAAAGGATCCAGAACAAATTGCCATGGCCTTATAGAATTAGGAGATCTTAAAAATAAATTTTTATTTTTAGAAGAAAGAGAGCGAAAATAATCTGGCAGAATTCTATCTATAGAAAAATCGCCCCCACCAATGACATTTCCTGCTCTAGCAGTAGCTACATTTATATTTTTTTTTTTTAAAAATGAATGATTATAAGAATCTACGATTAATTCTGCACAAGATTTAGAGTTACTATAAGGATCTCGACCTCCTAAACGATCATTTTCCCTATAAAATGATTTTTTATTATTATTAAAGTATACTTTATCAGTTGTAACAATAAGAGCAGATTTAATAAAATTTAGCTCATTCAAAATATTAAGGACATTGACAGTTCCTAATGTGTTAACTTCATAGGTATATTTTGGGTGATCATATGAATACCTAACTAAAGGTTGTGCCGCCATATGAACTAAAAAGTCAGGAGCGAATTTTAAGATTGATTTTTTTAATTTACTATAATCTCTGATATCACCAATTATTGATTTATGAATTTCTTTATCTAAATTCGCTAAATCAAAAAGATTTTTCTTTTCTTCTGGTCTTAAGGAGTAACCAGCAACTTTTGCTCCTAGCAAATTTAATAAAATGGAAAACCAACTTCCTTTAAAACCTGTATGCCCTGTCAAAAATACTTTTTTATTTTTCCAGAATTTTTGTAATGATTTTATTTTATTTTTCATTCCATGTTTTCCATGGCGCTTTGCCGGAACTCCATAAATCTTCTAAATAAATTTTATCTCTCAGAGTGTCCATTGCGTACCAAAAACCATCAAATTTAAAAGCATTTAATTGTTTATTCTTAGCAAGAGTTTCCAATGGCTCTCTTTCAAAAACACAATTGGGCTTTGTTATATATTTAAAAATTTTTTTACTTAACACAAAAAAACCGCCATTGATCCATCCTTCTTCTCCTTTTGGTTTTTCAACGAATTTATTTACTAAATTATTGTTTAATTCTATTGCGCCAAACCTTCCAGAAGGTTTAACGGCTAAGATGGTCGCAAGTTTTTTATTTTTCTTATGAAATTGTATTGTTTTTTTTATATTGGCAGATGTTAATCCATCTCCATAAGTTAAACAAAAATCATCACCTACATATTTTTCAATTTTTTTAATTCTATCTCCTGTCATAGAGGTCGCGCCTGTATCAATAAGAGTTACATTCCAAGGCTCTGTGTATTTTTTATGTACTTTAATTTTATTACTTCTTACATTAACAGTTACATCGGTTGTGTGCAGGGAATAATTAACAAAATATTCCTTTATTAAATATCCTTTGTAACCACAACAAATAATGAAATCATTTAGGCCGTAATTAGAATAAAGCTTCATAATGTGCCATATTATAGGTTTTCCACCAATTTCAATTAATGGCTTAGGCCTTACAACGCTTTCCTCTGAAATTCTTGATCCAAATCCACCTGCTAATATTACAACTTTCATAATTAAATTTTTTTATATCAATAAATTAGTAGTTTTATTATTTAACACCTGAAAAGCAAATTTTATTTTTTAATGCTATTTAAGGCAGCTACTACTAAAATAATGTAAAAACCACTTATAGCAAAAACTATTCTATTTAATGTAATTGGGACTAAAAATTCCAAATTAATTGTTGTGTGAAGAAAAACGGCAAAAACAAGTGAAAAAGATAAAAAAAGAAAAGTATAAAAAAATTTATTTAAATTTAGAAAATCAGATTTATACCTTAATATAAAAAACGATAAAATTATCACCATCCAAATAGGATATTTTATAAAAGATATTAAAAAATATTTTGTTATTAAAAATATTTTTTCAAACAAATGAAATAAATTTAAGTTATTTAAAATTTCATTATTAATAATTTTTTCATTAAAACTAAGATAACCAAAATAATAAATTTTAATAAAGACAAAAATTAATAAAAAAGATAAAGAAACTGAAAAAAATAAAAATTTTTGAATTGAATTTCTTTTTCCATGCAATAAAAAAACAAAACTAAGAAGAATAAAATAAAAAAAACCTTCTTGTTTTGTCCATAATAAAATATTTAAAATCAAAATAATTAAAAATTCAGGGATAAATGATTTTTTAAATAGATAAATATTTTCTGAAAAATAAAGCTTAAAATAAGAGTAACAAAAAAATGAAAAAAAAATTAAATATTCTTGGTAACCGCCAAAAAGATAAAAGTTAATTGATAAAAAACCTATAATAAACAAAACCAACAATTTCTCAGTTAAAGAAAATTTATTTGATAATTTAGAAATTAAAGAAAAAATTGATGTAACAAAAATAAATATAAAAAAAATTCTACCAAAGTATTCATATTGCAAATAACTATTTTTCCAAAAAAAAGCCCAAATATAACTGCCTAAATGTGGGTAATAATTTTGTGGGACATTTTTTAAATCTTTATATTCTCCACCCTGAAAGTATACTTGCGCTTTAAAAATCCAATGTCCCAATCCATCCCATTCTAAAAAGCTAGTTTTGGCAATTACGCTTGACATTGAATAAATGAATACAAAAAAAACTAAAGAGATAGAGATGTTTTTTTTAAGTAAAAATAAAAAATTTTTATAATTTATTATTATTAGAGACAAGGAAAGTGTTGTTGCAATTAAAAATAAATAATTTAAATTTACTTTAAAAAAAGAAAATAATAAAAATAAATTAATAACTATAATTAAATTTAACAATAAAGAATCTGCATACCCCAGTTTCAAATTCAGATATTGTTTTTTAAAATAATAAAAATTAAGAGGAAAATTTAAAAAAATAACTAGACTTAAAATTGACAATATAATCGATAAAATTTCAATCATTTTTTTTTAATAAATAACATTGGCCCTCTTGATAAATTTTACTAAAATTTTTTTTTGTAAATTCTGCTAAATTATTCTCTTCAAAATTTAATAGAATTAAATAATTTACTTCATAATTCTGTCGAAAATCATAAAAATAGCCCATTGCTGATGGAAAACCTGAGTTATTGTATACTGTCAAATTTTGTTTTACATCTTTGAAGGTATCAAAAATTTTTTTTATAAATCCATACCCTTGTTTTTCACAGTATCCGCTAGATTTAAGAACTCTGCTCTCATAATTATTTTTTAAGATTATATATGTATTTTCGAAAGCACCAAAAGTATAAAAAATAAAAATTAAAAAAATAATTAAATATACTTTGTCAATAATATTTTTTTTATTCATTATTATTTTTCTTAATTTTTATTAAATGAATAATAGTAAATACATGCAAAGTATATCGCTAAACTAAGAAAAAAAACTAAGAAAAAATTATTAAAATATTTAAATAAAATAAATGGAAGTGTTAGCAAAATTTGAATTATCAAAAAGGTAAATAAAAGGGGTTTTCTACTAATTATAATATGATGAATATGATTTCTGTCAGCTTTAAATGGATGCTTTTTATTTAAGATTCTTAAAATCGCAAGTCGCAATAGTTCAATGCCAGGTATCATCATAATTAAAAAAATTTCGTCGGTGTAAAAAGTACTATTTACATTATAAGATTTAATAAAAAAAAACCCTATAATATAACTTAACAATAAGCTTCCACTGTTGCCTAAAAACATTTTATTTTTAAAATTAAACCACGAGAAAAATAATAAAATTATAATTAAATTACTAAAAAATACGTAATTAACTTTATTTAAAATAAAAATTAAGAAAATGAATATGGTATAAAATGCTGCCTGACAGTTTATGCCGTCTAACATGTTATATGCATTTATAAATAATAAAAAACATAAAATTGTAATAGGGATTGAAAATATATTTAAAAATATTTTACTTTCAGAAAAAGAAAAATTAAGATTAGAAATTATAATATTGCTATCAGTTAATGATAGTAGGTAAATCGAGATCGATAAAATTAATAATTTTTTATTAGCACTTACATTGTACTTATCATCTAAAAATCCCAGTATAAATAATAAGCTCACCGAAATAAAAAATAAGTTTATTTCATTTTTAGATTGAAAAATAAGGTTACCAAAAAAATCTAAATAACTAAAAATAATAAAAGCAAATAAATTAAAATAAATAATCAAGCCACCCAACAATGGAACTCGGTTCTTATGATATTTCCTTACATCATCTGGAATGTCATAAACATTATAAATTCTTGCAATTCTAGAATAATTTAAAAAAATCAATAGATTTATTAAAAAAGTAAAAAACAATATATTAATCATTTTTTTATATTTTTTGTGTTGATAAATAAAACCCTAGCGGAAAATAAGTGATTATTAATAGATAATTGCTAAAATAACTACCTGAGGGTATCAGTGGAATCATGGACGTTAAAAATCCCAATAAAATGAAATATTTACTATAAGTAATAGAGTCTTCTTTTTTACTTTTTACTATAGCGAAAAAATAAATAGTAAACTTCTTTAAAGTATACAAGAATAAGAAACAGAGAAAAAAAAAACCAACAATCCCCAGTTCTGCCAAAAACTCAAAAAAAATGCTATGTGGATGAGTATTGCAGGCATTAGTTGATTTTATTTTTTTTATTAACGCATTCTGATCCGAAGTACTTGAAAAATTATCAAGTATTTTATTTATATTTTTATTATTATATTCTTCAATAAAATCTTTATATTTTTCACTAGAGCATAAATTGCGAAAAGATTTAAGCCCATGTCCAAGAAATTTTTTATCTAAAAACATTTGATAGGCGGTTACTATATGAAGCTCATGTCTATAACTAAGGTAAAATTTAGATTCCTTAAACTGATTTATTGTATGACTGCTGATTCTATCTAGGCTAGATGAATTGTTTAGAGAAATAATAATAACTACGCTTACTATTGGTAACAAAAAATAAAAAAAATGCTTTTTATTTATTAAAAAATAAAAAAAAAGAAAAAATATTAAATAAAAAAAAGATGTTCTTTCGCCGCTTAAAATAACTAACACGAAGGATATAAAAATAATAATTGTATTTAATAAAATTTTTTTCTTCAACTCCACAAGATAAGATAGGCCAATAATTAGTGGTAGTAGTCTTGCTACATAACTGCCCATAATTAATTCATCTCCAAAAAAACTTGAAATTCTATCTCCAGGATTTATTTTTTGTCCAATTATATTAACTTTAAAAAAAAATTGACTCAAAGAATCTGTGAATAAAAAGATTAAGCATAATAAGAAACAATAATAAGTAAAATTAATAATTAGAGGATATTTTTTCACGAAATAAGAAATAAAGAAAATAAAAAAGATAATTCTTACAAAAGTTAAAGAAGTTTGAAATGAAGTTTCTGGTTGAAATGAATTTAAAGAATTTAAATTAATATATAAATAAAAAATTAAAAAAAAAAAAAAAAATTAATAATAAAAAAAAAAAAATAAATAATTTTAAAAAAAAAAAAAAAAAAAAAAAAAAAAAAAAAAAAAATTAATTGAAAAAAAAAAAAAAAAATAATAAAAAAAATAAAAAAATCAGAGAATAGTAATTTTTTTTCACTAAGAATTAAACTTATAACCGGAAACAACAAACCT
>Ga0114976_10000544_pt1 | contig 23637 bp, 21 predicted proteins | sample S_130805_EF_Meta_FD_87319 | JGI IMG/M metagenome (GOLD analysis project Ga0114976, IMG submission 87319) | Freshwater microbial communities from Lake Simoncouche, Canada to study carbon cycling - S_130805_EF_MetaG | ecosystem: Environmental > Aquatic > Freshwater > Lake | place: Lake... | reverse complement strand
TTCCTGCAATTCTTTTTGCAGTCATTAGATTTGTTTTTCTAGACATTTCTTTTATATCTCGAACTAATTCAGAGGCGATAGCTTCCACGTTTTCTGTTTTTTCGTCTAGAGAGTTAAAGCTTTCAATCATACCAAACTTTTCCATTGATTTCATAACAGCGTAATCATAGTCATCCCTCATCATTTCTTCGTCTGTAGCTTCACCTCTTTTTTTGACAATTTTTATCAACTGAATTATATCATCCTTTCCGTCAAACTCAATATCTTTTATGTCATAAGGATTTACTCTCGGATATCTTTCAATAAAAAGTTTGTCAGCTTCTTTTTTAATTCTTGCATCATCAACAATTCTGTTGGCTTCATTAGTAGATCTGCCACCTTCGTATTCATTTTGATATATTTCACGAAGCTCCTGCCACATATTTAGATATTTTGCAGGAATTTTGTCAGGTGTGTACATGCGAGAATTTGAACGAGATGTTCCTACTGATTCTGGCTTGTAATTTGGACCTGAATAATATTCCATAGATTCCTTTCCCTTATTAGGGCCGTTTACACAAATTACGTATGTAATCAAAGAATTACGATCTAAATGTCCCTCTAAGATATCGCACTCAGGATTATGATTTTTATGAGAATTAAAAACCAAGTCATACCATTTAGTGGTAGCAGCTTCGTTTAAGAATTCGTTAAAAGATTGTATGTTTCTAAACTCCATTATTTTATGTTTTATTTTATTGAGTATAAGCAAAAGTTAAAGGTTCCTGGCTGCTTTTGATAAGAGCCAATTGGAATTTTAGCGCCTCTTCTCTTTGACAGGGCAACAAAATCCTTATATGTACAAGGAACTATTTCTATAATTTCTTCTTGATTAGCAATTATTTTATGAGTTTGATCATCTACAATTTTAAACTTTGTTCTAAGTTTAGTATTAGGATCAATTCCATAATAAACATTACGATGTTTAGTTACCCCAATAAAACTATCTGGGCTATCATATATTGACCAGCCATGTTGAGTTTTTCCAGTCGCTGGCGAAATATCACCGGCTTTAATTACATAAAGTGTTTCTACACCTGTAAGTTCACCAATAAATTGATAAATATCGTTTTGGAATGTTTGAAATAGTAGGTTTAATAGTTCTATAAATCCTGCAATTTTATCTGGATTTGTACCAATTGTTTTTGCAAAGGTTCCTTTATCTATGCTAAACATTAGTGTCTGGTTGTAAGTTTCAAACTTAAGTGTATTATTGTCTCTTGCGTCTATAGTTATAGCTAATCTAAGCGAGCCACACATAACTGATAAATTACCTATATCATTTATACGTCCATCTAAGAACTTATTAAAATACGGTTCATCTGAATAATACTCAGAATCAAAAGATTTAAATTCTAATTCGTTTATTTTAAATGACCATTTCTTTAATAGATTAACGCTATTCTTATTTAGATCATATTTTGCAATAAATGCAGGAGAAAAGGTTTTCTTTTCTAGGATTACACTTTCATTTACAAATTCTTCGTAACTCTTTACCATTGTCATACTAATTTATTTTTTTTATATATACTTATTACTGATACTTATTTCTTATAGGCTAACATACCCCTAATTTGATTTAGTGGTGCAAAAATTCCCGTGTACTTGTAAAGCTTACCTTTAAATATAAATGTAATACCTTCGGTTGGCACAATTGATTCTAAACCGCCTGCTGCAGCAACTCTTGTTAATTCATGCTCTAATTTTTCTACATCAGATTCATCACCGTTGGTGCGTATCTTAGCAATTACAGAACCAATTTCTTTACGCATTTCTTCAGCTGCTTGTGTAGGGTTGGCTGAGAGAAAGGCTGAAATATTTTTTATCATCTCGGTGCCAATTTCTAAAAATACGGATTCAAGTGGCGCAAATACTTTACGCTTCCATTTCTTAGCCATTTGTTTTTCTAATTTAAAAAACCAATCAGCATTATCACCCAGGTCTTTTTTAATTTCGGCGTATGAATAGGATTTATCAATATCAGCAACTCGTCTAGCAAGGCCATCAATAGATTGTACAGGCAATTCTATTCCTGCGGAATCAGCTTCGGATTGAATAATGTTGCGACCCATACCTAAAGCATAGTCACCCACAGTGCTGTTTTCCAAACAGCCGCTTTCTTTCATAACTGCAGCTAACTTGCTTTCATAATACGTAGCCCTGGCTTTTGTATTAGGTAAAGGTTTTGCAGCAATATCTTGCGGTCCTCTAATATAAAAAGTTTCTTGCGCTGCAGCGTTTGCGTCAGCAATTATTTTTCCTAAGTCTCGCCCTGCCTGTTTGTCTTCACCAATTGAAACACCATCTTTATCGTATTCAATTACTCCGTGAAACACCAGCATGTTTAGCCCGTATGGCACTGTGTTTTGCGTGGCTGGTGTAATAATTTCAACAGATGCAAACTTTTTGCCTTCTTCAAAAAATCTAGCTTTATCAGCCGCAGACAATGCAGAAATTCCAGCTGAAAGATCTTTCATAGCTGCGTTAAACGCAATTTCAATATTGCCTCTGCCTGCAAAAAATTCAGCGATAGATTTTGTATTTAGCGCGTTCTCTCCAGCATTTTTTAGATGGCCTTTATTTCTGGCTGCGATTAGGGCTCCATTCTTCCATGATATTGAAAGCTGTTGGCCGTCTGTGTTATGAACTAAAATGTTATTGGCAAAATATCTAGAAAAATTATCAATAGTAAGATCATAACAATCTTGTTCTATTGATATTTTTTTAATTGATTTGATTTTTGATATACTGTAAGATTTCGTCATTATTCATTTTGTTCATTTCACTTTCCCAAATATAAATTACTTTATACCCGTTAGATTCTGCTATTTCTTTTTTATATTTATCAATGTCCCAAATATCTTTAGCTGTTAATTCAGTTTTTGGAAATTTAAAAACATCGGTTTCTTTGTATTTATTTGGATTTGCATGCCAATAATCTCCATTAACTTCTAATAAAAAATTTCCTATTTTAAAATCATAAAATTTCCATTTTGATTTATTTTCAAATTTGTAATTTATTCTAAATTCAGGTGTGTAATTTAATTCTGTTAATTTTAAAATTTCATCAATTCTAATATTTAATTTTGAAATTTTACTTTTATGACCGTAGGATGAAATAAAATCATCTATGCATTGCCAAACGTTTTCAACACCATATCTATCTAATACTGTTTTATTTCTTTTATTCCAAGGAATTGTTCCTTTAGATAGAGCATTTATTGCTCCAAAACGCGTAATATTAGTGGATTCTATTCTTTCTTTGTATTCTTTAAGTTTACGAGTTTCTTTAATAGTTCTTATTTTTATTCCATAATAGTTAAGAATATAGCACATTGACTTTAAATCTAAACCATTAACTTCTTTGCACAGCATAGGAAGGGAATATTTATCTTCGATATAAAGTTTTTCTATTAAAGATTTATTAGTAACTATTGGGAAATTATAGCTGATATATGTAAATTTCCAATTAGGATCATCGCCAAAACAGTTTTTAACATGTCTAGGATTTATAGATTTTAATTCCTTTTTGCAGGTAGGGCAAATTCTCATGCATTTTTAATTTTATATATCAAAAATTAAAGTGCCTGAAAAAACACTTTAACTTACTGAAAAAACCGTAATTAAGTTTTCCCCTATAATAAGGTCTTCAGCTTTTACATCACCTTTGCCGTGAACAAATATTCTATGGTTAGGTGTAACAGTTATTGCATTGCCATCTTCTAATTCTATCTTTAGCCATTCTTTTGAACTTTTATTTTTTACCCAGTTTAAAATTTCGGCGTATTCAACTTCATTAGTAACTTCGTTAAAACTTAAAACCATATCAGATATCTTGTTATCAACAATTTCTTTTATAGTTTTTGTTCCATTGTCTTTTAATTGAATTAATGCATCAGAAGATAAGCACTTCTCCGAAACAAAGTTTTCTGGGCCAAAGGCTCCATTGACAGTGGCCATCAGCATATCTTTTAAATCTAAAAAAGTTAGCTCAATATCTTCAAATGGGTGCTGCAGGTGTCCGTAGGCACCGCCTTCATATAATGCATCAAATTTGCGCTCAGCATCTTTTGTCGTTTGCTCAGCTAAAAAATTACAAAATTGCAAATATGAATACAGAGGCATCTTTACGCGTTTTTCTCCATATCTTTTTTACCAGCAGCTGTAGCTCCCTTACCTGCAGTCCAGTCCTTTGATATTTCTTCAAAAAATTCTGACTTTTGCTCAGGCGTTAAATCGGCAGGCGACTCAACATCAAACTTTTTTAGCTTAGCTGTAAAATATTCTTCATAGCTCTTTTGTAATTCAGACTTTGCTGCAGCTTCTGCTTCATGCAGTTGGTTAATGCTTGTTGTAAATTGTTTCATATTTCTTATTTGTTTTTTACGCTATTATATTGTTGGATTTATCGTAGTATTCTCTTGTTTCTTTATCCAATTCTTTTGACATTTCAGCCGACGTTTTATTTACAGCCTTTGCTAACCTATCAACAATGGCAGAGTCAATCTTAAGACGCTTATCGAGTGCATATACATATGTAGTAATACATTTGTTTATCTCTTCAGCTATTGCTTTATCTTTTTCTGCCTTCATATACATATCAAGCAAATGTATTCTAAAACCAACCAGCGTTTCATCTGCGTAATTTATAGATACAATTTGATTTTGCGGAACCACTGGCTTAACCATTAGATGCTCTGCAATAAATTGAGTATACGATAACATATAACAATAATTTATTGTATATATCTCGGGATATTTAAACTAAAAATTAACTCTATATTTTTTAAACGGAAACCCTTGCTCGTTGTATACCTTTATTCTTTCCTCCCCGTGTTTCAGCAAATAGTTTTTATTGCCCCCTGGGAGGGAGAAGTCATCAACAAAGTCAATAATATTAACCCGTTCTTTACCTGCCTTTAGACGCATACCACGGCCAATAGATTGACGTATAATTCTCTCTGACTTGTATGACTCTACAAAAAACACATTATGTATATTGTTTATACTGATACCAGTAGAAAAGCAACCGTAACTTGCAACCAGGATTTTGTCGTCGCCGTCTTCCATTCTGTTGATATAATCATCTCTAAGGTCAACTGATGTGGATCCGTCAACATAAAATATAGTTTTGTCAGCCGTGTGTTCTCTCAGGTAATCATATATTCTTTTGCCGTATTGGTCCTTAACGTTTGAAAAGAGAACCAGGGTATTTTTAGTACATTTAGCAATAAAATCGCAAACATAAGTAAATCTTGGGCGGTTTTCAACAACTATTCTTTTTTCAATTTCTAAAAGTTTGCTGCCATCAATTTCGGATTTACGGGAACGCAGCTCTGCTAATTTTTCTCGGGTGTCCCTATCCAAATAATTAAGCATAACTACTTTTACATAGATTGGAGTTGCAAATTTGTTTGCAGTTAAAAAAGATGCGCTAATATTATTTACAAGTGGACCCAAGTATGCCTGGACTGCGATTGCTTCAGTGCTGCCATTTTGTAACATAGTGCCCGAAACGCCAAAAGCATATTTAGCATTTAGGCAATTAACTATAATTTTTTTGATTGAGCTTGCCTGTGCGCCGTGCGCTTCATCAATACAAATAGTTTCAACATTATCAAAAAATCCTACATCACGTTTTACTAGCGATTGGTATGTTCCTATTATGAAGTCAGCGTCTTTTTTTGTTTTTTCGCTGCTGCCATGAATCATTTGATTTGTAAAAGATAACTTGCCATTATTATAGATTTCAAAATCCTCTATGGTTTGTATAATAAGGTTTGTGTTGGGTACCACCATTAAAAATTTACCCATTTTCTTACGATCATACAGGTAAGCAAATATCATAAAAATAATAAAGGTCTTTCCTGCTGACGTTGCAATTTCTGAAATATTTCTACGATATTTTAAGATAGGTATTGCAGCATTTATTTGATAGTCACGGGGTTTAATTTTAGGGTGCCCGTCAAAAAAATCAGCAACCCAGCCTCTAAAATCATTCTCGTCAAAATCATAGTCAATAACATTTTCTAATCCCTCTATTGTTAATTCAAATCCATACTTTTGGCAGGTTTCATTTAACTCATTCCATAACCCAACAGGAATTCTTTGATACTTGTCCATAAACGAAATGTACCCGTTCCACAGACCCTTTTTCACCAATGGGTGAAATCGCCAATTGGTTATGCGTTTATTAAGAGAGAACTTAATTTGCTCAAGTTCTAATTCAGTATATTCTACAAGTTGAATAAAACGATTGTCTGGTGTTAATCGTGCTTTCAAATTCATTACATTTATTTTTAGCCGGATGAATAATGGGCTAAGTAGTAATCACGAATTGGTTTCGTATCCCAGGACGCATGAAAGCTTTCTGCTAATTCTTTAAACTCTTTCTTTGCTTTTTGCAAATCTTGTCCTTCTATGATTTCAATTTGCATACCTTCAGGGTGGGAAATCCAGATCTGAAAACTCTTTACCTTTTTATTATTTATCTCTTCCTCTGCGATGACGTATGCCGCGCCTTGCTTTTTGTATTTTGCTATTACTTCATTATCCCGCGGTCCGCTAGCGCTTTTAAAATCAGCTATTATGTATTCTTCAGCCATATCTGTAAAACCAAAATCAGAAGTGCCTGCAAATTTATGAGCAATCGACCACATAAACTTTTCAGTAAACGCAATTTTATTAATTTGCGAAAATATATCGTTGTGTATATAATTATAGAATAGGTTTCGTCCTTTTGTAATATCAGTGTCTGTTAATCCTTCTTTCTTTAGATCAGCTGGAGTTTTTTTCTGCGTATATAAGATGCACTTTTCTTCGTTATCACTGTGTTGCTTGCAGATAAAATAGTTTTCTAAAAATTTATGCATTGCAGTACCACGTGATGCAGCATCTCTCGAAATTTGCTTAAACTTTTCAGTACCTAGTTCAGCCTCTAAATTGATTAAATAGGGAGAAGAGGTACTCCCTAAAATAGTTGTCACTGATGGCAACAGGAGTACCTCTTCTTTATTTTGTCTGTACGCATAGACACGACCATGCGGCGTATCAACTCTGGTTATTTGCGGTGCTTTCATTAGCCTCTTTTATATTGCTCAAGTTCTATTCTATGCTTAATACCGTAACACATGTTATCAATAGTTTTAATAGTTTCCCGCATAAATTCCAAGTGTGTTTGCAAGAAATCCTTTCTCTCCACTATATCAGCAATATCCACATAGATATGTAGCTCTTTTGGCTCCTTATCCATACGCAAATCATAATTTCTGGTATAGTATTCCCATCTCTCTGTTTTACGCTCTCTAAAAATTTTGTTTATTCTTGTAAGATGCGTCATTAAATTATGAGTATAATCTACAGCTACCTGCCGCTGTGAATACAAATCCACTTGCAAATCAGATATTTCATAAATGTTAAGTAGTCTAGCAGCCATTTCTTTAATCCTGCCAGACCATTCTTCACGCTCTTGTTTAAACCTGGTAAAAATTTTAGTATTAGAAGAGGCTTGTACTTCTTCTTGATTTTGACTGGCTATTTCTTCTGTCATCATTTATTATTATTTTAGGTTCTTGTTTTTTTACAATGGCAACGTCAAACATAAATTGCAGTTCAGGCGCTTCTTTATCAGCAAACTTAAATTCAGCAGTGCCTTTTATTTTTTTGACTTCTTCCTCCAGTCCAATTAAGTTTTCATCAAGCATATACCTATTTATATAGTAATTTTGTATCATATCCAATATGCGTCGTATTTGTCGTTAGAAAAGTAAAGGGATAGTTTGGGTAGGCTCATATTTTTACGCTTAGCCAATACTAACAGATCTGTTAAGTCTATTTTTTTACCTGTATGATCCACCTTAATATCATGCAATAGCTTTCGCCATAAAAATACAGATTGCCCAGCATTGATTTTGGCTAATGCAGCTTCACATCCAGCTTTATCGTAATCATACATGTATCTTAAAGTACTTAGCTGAATTGGTGATTCATTATTGGACGAACATGTTGCTATTGAATTTTTATACAAGAATGAGTCTAGCGGTCCTTCAAAAACAGTCACAGGTTTGGATATATCGATTTCAAGAATTCCAAAGGCTGTTGATATTTCGTCTATTTCTAAGATTTCTTCAGTAATCTCGATATCTTTATTTAGCTCTGCATAGATTCTTGAGAGTTTATACGTAAGATATTTAGGAGATGTTTTGAAATTTCTAATTTGATAACCGAGTACTTGATCTGTATTTGGAATTAGGTGAAATATGTAAAGCTGCTGTTTTTCAAAATTCCAAGAAAACCTTGATAAGTCAGGCTGCAGTCTCTTTTGCAAATAATTATAGATTGAGCTGTTGTCAATGGGTGTAAGATTAAAGGCTTCTTCAATTTCCCTCCGCGATATACTCCACTTTAATAAATTATCAACATTATGTAAAACCATCGGATCCATAGTCCTTTGTTCTGGCTTACTTGTTGCATTCAGCTCATGCGATAATATTAGTTCTTCAGTATTTAGATGTTTGTCAAAATCTCGCAAGAAATATTCAAGATTGCGATATTTGCCACAATTGTAGCATTTAAAGTGGCAGCTCTGCGTATATATGTTTCCACGTTTTTTGTGAGCATCAGTGTGTGAGTCTCCGCAGTATGGACACGCAAAATTAAATCGGTTTATTTTGTTATCGATTCTTCGTCTATCATGGTCGCTAAACCTGCTGTTTAAGATATCTTGCAGATTTGACTTAATAGTTTCGCGTAGCTGCTCAATGGTAGCCTTTTGCTTTTCTTCTAAAGAAAAAGAGAACGAAAGTAATTTCTCGTTCTCTTCAAATGTTAGATGATTATTGGTATTAGAGTGAGTTGTACAGCTCATCATCAAAATCACCTAAGTTTAGATCATCATTTTCTAAATCAGCAGAACTAACAGCAGTTTCAACCGCTACCGGTTTAGGCGCTGGTGTTTTGTTGATTGGCGGAGAAGAAATTGCTGCGCGATTATTGCTTTCAACTTTTTCTATAATTCTGCCGCCTGGAACCGTGTTACGAATAGCTTCATTAACAAAGTCTTCAGTTTGCTGATCCCACTCTTGGTAATCGTATGCTCCTAAATCAGGCGAAGTTTCTAGATATGTTTTGATTTTGTCAAGGGATGCTTGATTCTTTTCCATCTTTTCGCCGTCTATAACAATTGGAGACTTTTCATCAAGGAATCTGCAATTATCATAATTGTTGTAACCTGCGACTAATGTAATATGTACAGCGAAAGGTTTTCCTTCAAATAAGTCAAACGGAATGTGTGGCTTACCGTACTCAGGATTCATTTCAGCCTGCAACTTATTGTATATTTTAACGCCGTATGGCCATACCATTATTTTGCCTACATTCTCTGGATTGTTATCGTCTTTAAGGATTTGTACAAGAGATGCAAATCTTTGGCGTCTTGAGAATTTTTCAGAAAGCTTTTGTTCTGCAACAGAGTCAGACTTTTTGTATTTAAAAAATAGCTCTTGAAGAATTGATTTTTTGCCAACTGTAGATGGGCAGTCAACCATTTTGCTTTGGTCATCAGCAGGATTAGTTAACCAGCAAGACCATTTTTTCATGACAGACTTTTTTACATCTTTATGCCAAGGCAAAAAACGTACTACCGCTTTGTATATTCCGTCCTTACCTGATTTTGACTCTGGCTTAAAAATGTTTCGTGTATACGAGCTGGCTTTTTCGGTTTCTTTAAAGTCATCTACCGAGAGATTAAAAATATCGTTAAGATTTTCCATTTGTGTTTAAGAATTTTTAGAATTTTAAGATTTGTTTTAGAATTGTTTAGTACCCTGTAAATTACAATACAGGGCTGTTGGTAACGATGCTGTCAGCAGGAGCAACTAGAGTGCTTTCAATTGGTGCAACAATAGCAGTAGTATCAATAACTACAGTAGTGTCTGTCTGAGCTGATTCAGTTGAGTTAGATGTTCCGCAAGATGTTAAGATTGCAGCAGAAGTGATTGCGATGAGTGCAAAAGACTTTAAGGTTTTCATTTGTTTTTGTTGTTTTTTTTATTGTTTTTTTATTATATACACAGCATAAAAAAAGTTTTACGCTATATTACTATATATACCCGAGGTTTCATTACGCTCTGACACCATAAAATTAAAAGCAGCGGTTTTAACTTCATCCACACTAATGCCTTCTCTTGCAGCAATAGAATCGTAAGCAGAATCTTCGCTTAACCTTATAGTTCCCATTTGCTCTGCTAAAGTTTCCAGCTCAGCTGCCAGTTTTTCAATGTGAATACGTATGTACGCAGCGTTTTCATATATAGTTTTGTAATCGGCAGATATCTTTTTGATATTATCTAATTCTTCTGGGCTAAATATAGTTTTCATTATTAGCTGTTTATTTAAGGTTTAATGTGTTTTGCTAAATTAAGGTAGTTATTCTAATGGTTATATTTAAAGGTCTTAGAAAAGTTCTCTACACACTTAATTGGTTGCAATTGACTGCGCATAAGCAGCTTCAGTTGTTTTTAGGATCCACCAGCTATCGCAAATATCATCAATAGGTTTTAGCCAATTACCTCTTTTGGTTTGAAAAAGTTCAGGCCGCTCTTTTAGCGCCTTCCAAAATCCAGTGTTTCTTAGAGCAGCGTCATCAGACATAAGAAACGCGTCAATCATTTCTTCTTTTTTGTAGTTGCCTTTGCCCGCAGTTGCTTTAATTGTCATTGGAGAAAATATCCAAAATTTATTAACGCTCATACCTATTTTTTGCAGCTCCCATCTAAGCACCCATTGATAACCCGATATTTGTGCCAACCGATTTCCAGTTGATGCAAATGAAAAACCTTCAATACCATAAGCATTGATGTTTAAATCGGAGAACCACTTTGTAATCGCTGGTATTAATGCATTTGCGTCCAGCAGAGAAGATCTTTCGCGTTCTGCGATAGTGGATTTTTTAGGCAGAGACGGCTCTGCGGGTATTGCATCAACAATTACTCCAGCTACCTCTAAATATTTCTTAACGTCCTGCGAAATTACTTCGGAACGCGCAAATGTATAAAAAGTATATGTGTCACCAGTCTTTAAGCAAGCAGCCGTAGACTTTAGAGAAAAATCAATTCCTAATATCATTTATTTCATATTGTTTTGGATTGCGGAACCTAATGCAGCTGACACAAGCCTAGATGTAAACATATCATATAAAATTCCCTTTTGAATTCCTAACGCATTTGCAACTATTTTTCCAATAGCTGGACCAACGATAAAACCTGCGATAGCTCCAAAAATACCCTCAGCTAATTCATGCTCAACAGCATCTACCCCGCCTTCTTGTAAAGCCGCGTTTAGTTTATTGTATACGCTAGCCGCTTCTATAATTTGTGATTCGCTTAGTTGTGAAACATCAATGCCTTCAAAAAGTTCGTTAGCTTCTACAAATTCGTTATATGATTTCATTATGTTAATCTTTTTTGTATTTTAATATAGTTATACTTAAATTTCGCAGTAAAGGTTCTAAATTCAGCGGTGTTTGATGAATAATTTAATTCCAGCTCTGATAAACCCGTTAACACAATTTGATGAAAATTAATGGTCATAAGTTCAAACCCAGTGTGATCCATAAACGTTAAATTTATATCAGGCAAAAATTCTTCTGGATTGTCTAAATCATAGTATTTACGAATTAGGTCAAACATAATCCAGTAATTTATATATCCTTCATATGTTTTAAACGTAATTGTGAAAGAGCGGTCAAGATAAGTTTCAAATCTCTTACCGCCTTTTGATGTATGCGGATCTTCATACAGCGTCTGCTCAACTGGCTCAATATCAATTGATGGAAAGCTAACTGCTTGTATTGATGCTGTTAAATAGTCTTGAACAGATTCATACGGCAACGGCAATCTTTTAAGATATGTTTCATACCTTTGTACAATTTCTGGATAGATAAACCCTTTATTGAATCTTACAATAAAGTTGTTGTTTTTTGAATTTAGTATGATAAGGCGTTCTGGTTATTTTTAGTTGATATTGTTTTAATATCATTAAATTGATTGATTGTTTGTTATATCGTTAAGTGCGCCTGTATTAATTCTTTTGTATAACTCGCTATTATTCTCTGGTTTTGAGGGATTAATTACATTAGGCTGAAGAGCTAACGAAATTGCTGATCCCATTCCTGGAGTTATGCCAGGCACGTCTGGTATATTTAAAGAATTTGCAGACGGCGTTTGTTTTGTATCAGTTGCAGCTGCGTTCTTAATTGCGTTATCAATACCTTTTGATGAATTTGTTACAAATGTTGTTGACTTATCAACAACGGCAGATTCTTTTTCTTGTGAAGTTGCAATTGATTGCGAAGCAGGACTATCAGTTGGCGTCGCAACAGTTTTTGTAACCGGGTTTCTTAAGTCTTCTTGTGCTTTCTTTAGTTTGCTAATTTGTGCATCTATATCAATAACGGTTGCAGAATTAATCCGCTCCATAACTGCAGCTCGGTTGTCAAAGCTATCAAAATTTCCAGAATAGATTAGTGATTCATCACCGTTATTATTTTTGTTTACGATGTAATACTTACGGTTTTTTCCATTAATAAGTTTAGCGCTAGTTGCATCGTCTATTCTAAATAGGAGTTCGCCTGCTGCTGGATTAGCTGCAGTTATATCTTGAACCGCGTCAAAATAAATTTTAGAATCATCGTCAAATATAAATGAAAGTTTAGTGTTTGACACAGACGCTGAAAAATCAAAGGTTACATTTTGTTTTTTATCAGCCGATTTAGTAAAGAGCTTAAATTTAACAAAGTTTGTGTACTTGGTAATAAATATGTAATTCATTCCCTGCGGGTACACGGTTTCTCCTAATGAGTCACTTACGTTTGTTGTGCTATCAGCTGATATTAAATTAACATCAAAATAATTGTTAACATATAAGTTGTTTGTAATTATCTTAGGAGTACCAAAACCGTAGGCACCTTGATTATCTGAAATGCTGTTTAGCATAGCAGAAGAGTCAATCTTTACAATTTTATTGTATACTTTAACTGGCCTAAACCCGTCAAGAACATTAATCTGTTCCAGTAGGAATCCATATTTTTTAGGACTAGCTGATGTTACAGTTGATTTACGAATAATTTCAGTGTTATCAATCTTATTCATCAGTCGCATAATATATTCAACTGTAAATGAATATATGTAAGCTGCGTTTCTAATAACTGGCCTAAAGATAGAAGGCTCGTCAAATCCGTCCTCCTGCAATAGGGTGTTGCTAGAGGTTCTTAACATATTTGTGCCAGCCTGCTCATATACGTTTATCTGGTTAATTACAACCCATTCCCCACCGGGCGCTGAATTTAGATCTGACAAATAATCAGCAATAAAACCGCCATTGAACGTAGGGTAATATTCAATAAAATTAAATTTAGTGTTTTCAACAATCTTGCAGCCTACATAAGAATAACGGTCAGCAGCGTTAAAAGAAGACTTAAAAGAATCTCCTGTTAAGAAATAGCTATTACTGTTTACTATTGATGTTGAATCAATTTCATAAATGCTAGCGTATATTTGCGAAGTTTTTGAAAAACCAACGTTATTAAAAGAATATTGGTAACCAATTGTTTGCGATGAAGTTGGTGAATTCCAAAAATCAAAATTTGTATCAGCCAGTGAAGGCACTTTAAACTCTACATATCTGTCATAAAAACGATCTCCTAGAAATAAAGGAGTTGCATTTAAACTAACAGTTTGCTCGCCCTTAATAAAGACCTGAGAGCCTGCAGTGAACCTTCGGCCGCCTGTTCCTTGTGCCGTCCATTCTTCCCATTGAATTTCTATGATTATACCGTCAATTCCTGCAAAATCGTATCCAGCCGCTAAGTGAACCTTTACCGTGTCATACTTTTGATTGCTTAATAATTCAGCAGAAACATCAGATAGGACAAAGTTAGGATCGGTTTGAATTACTGGGGTTGTGTTTGTAATATCAAGATACGCCCAATTTGATGCGTCTGTTCCCAATCTGCTTGCGCTACGGTCAAGTACGTTGCCGGTAAGGTTAACAGCAGACGAACCATTTACAAATTGATACTGATCAGAATATTTATTTTGTATACGAAAAGTTTTTGCTTGAGTTGTTGTTATTGTCTCGCTTGAATACACATATTCAACGAGAGCGTAATTTGACAACTGTACATATGTTGAGGTTCCTGCCATTTAGCTTTACAAATTATTTAACGTTGAGCAATGATGCCGATAATAAGACCAACCGCGATTCCAACTGCTCCACCACCTGCACCATATTTCCACTTGGATCTTTTTGCTTCTTTAAGATGCAGATCAATTAATTTTTTATCGTTTTCACTTTCTTTTTTATATGCTTTAATCTGCTCTTGCAAATTACTAATGAATTCTTGCGCACAAGCAAATTGCTTGTTTTTAATCAGCAGAGATTCGTTTAAAGTATTTATTTGCAGCGTTTGTTTTGCAATAACAATATCCTTTTCGTTCACTACTTGAATACATGCGCTGTCATATAAACCAATTTGCTGATTCATTTTTTTAAACAAGACCAGCAGATCTGTTTGGTTATCAAGAGCTTGTGCCTGCTTTATTGTCAAGAGCACAATTTTTTGTCCAAGTGAATCAGTTGCAAATTTAGGATAGCGGATTTGAGCATAACTGTACGCTGAACACATTATCAAAAAGATTACTAATAAAAACTTCTTCATACTTACAATTTTATTTTTAATGAGTTTAATAAATCCTCGCCTTCTCGATTAGCTGGAGCCTCTTCAAGCTCTTTAATCTTTTTGCGTGTTTTATTTAATTCCTGCTGCAGTTTATTTAGAGAAGACTGCGACTTAGCCGCTTGTGTTTTAGCCTCTGCTATTTCAGTTGCTTGCTGCAGAATTTTTTGGTTTAATTCTGATTCACGTTTTTCTAGCTCTGTTAATTCTTTTTTAAGCTGCGCAAATTCTAGACTTAGCCGTTTACGATTTTCTTCCAGCACAGAGTTTTGACTGCGCAAAGAATCAATCTGTTGTTTATAGTCTGCAGCATTAAAGAAGCTATAACCAACTGCTATAAAGCAGCAAGTAACAGCAAATGTAATTATTATATTTTTAAAATTCATATGAATACATTTTTTTATTACAGGTCTAAACAGTAGCCACAGTTTGTGTTAAATCGCTATACCTAACCATTGCTTGTCCGTTAAGAGTTAGATGTTTATACGGTGTACAAATGTCGCTTGCAGAATTGCTCGCAAAATTTATTTTTGGGAACGGTGTATCGATATGCAAGATTGGCGTGTCAAACATAACTTCAAGAGTAAAAGAATTATTTTTTTCAGTACCGCCTGGTATGTCGTCCCCATAATATGTTCCAAGTCTTGGCACAAGTCTCCACATGCAACTTCTTGTTCTTGACAGCCATTCATTGCCAAATAAACTGTTCGCACTGCCAAACCTATAACTTAACGCTAAAGATTTTTCATTACCTATAAGAACTAACATTTTTGATATATTTGCTTGGAAATAAGATCCTGCAAATCTAGGCATTGCGTTAGTAGCAGTTGTCCAGGGATTAGTTAATGCAGGCGGCCCAAATGGATAAAAATCAGATGTAGTAGAATCTTTTATAGCTGTGTTTGTGGTGGCAAGAGTTTGGTTGCCTGCAGTTACTCCTACGCTATACCCTTCACCGCGTGTTACTCCAACATCAATAAAGTTTCCATTCCAGGTTAAGGTATTGTTTGCATTTAAATCATTTTTAGTTGTGTACTGAGGTCCGCCTGACTTTGATAAAGAATCGCCAGGGTTTGTTAAAGTTGGTGAAGCTGATGAATCTACTGCAATTGCTGTTCCTGGGTACCATTGATTATATGAAGACCAATTCATAAAAGATAATCCGTTTCCATATTGGTCCATTAATTCATTGTTATTAGTACCTGAATTTACAGGTATATATGATAAACGAATATACTGTGTCCATCTTGGCGAGCCAAAATCAATTAGTTCGTTAGGAAAATTAGTAGCAGTGTAACCACCAGTTAGTCCAGGATTATTTACATCCACAGTCATATTAAAATCAACTAGCGCAAAGTCACTGTTTATTCTACGGAATCTAAATGCAGAAGCTTTATTATTGATAACATCAGAGTTCCATCCGTTATCCCAATTTGTATCCGTAGTTACAATTCCATAATATTTGTCTACATTTCTTAGTACTGAAGCATATACTGCATTGCTATTTGGAATTGCTCCTGTTACCCCAGCTGTTACGCCTGTAAGGACTGTTGACGGCGTTGTACCTGTGACACCAGTACCTAAAACTAAAACTTTTTTCCCATATTGGTTTGGATTAAAGAAAGAAGCTGTGACGCCAGTTATTCCATATCTATTGCCATTTCCAAGCTCGTAATTATTCATATACTTTACATACAGAGGAGTTGCTGAATACGAAGCTTCTACCCAAGGCGCAGCTCCTATCAAATCTGAACCACCTCTAGCCATGCTTGCAGTCAAACCAGATAAACCAGTTATGAATTCGTTAGCAGAGCCCGTGTAACCAGGCACAAATTCTAGAGTTACAACCTCTTCTACATAAAATCTGTTTGCTGCAATTGTAACATCATCAAATCCACCTGTATTTTTTTCCTTTTGACCATAATGATCAGTGAATACCATAAATGTTCCACCCGTGTTATCAGCCTTTGGAATCCAATATTCACGAATTGCTGATTCATTCTGTGCAGACGCAATTACAGTGTTTACTTTACGATATGCTGCGGTTCCACTAATAGGGCGAGTTTTTCCAATTCCGGCCGTTGAACCTGGAATTGTGGTTTCGTCTGCTTCTAAAAATGATAAGATAATCTTAGGCGATTGTTGGTGTGCAGCTTTAACTGTGCCAGTTATTGAAGATCCTGCAGGTATGCCTTCGCCTGCTACAAAATTATTTAATCGTAAATTTGCAGTGCCAATGGTTTCTTGTACAAAACCTTGTTGTGTTACAAGAGTGAATTCATTCACCTCATCTTGAGAATCCCATTCTGCAGACGATGGTTTTAATGATGGTGCGCATGCACCTGCCGGCGCTGTAAATCCAGCGGTTGCCCAAGGAGTGCCTGAATCCGCATTAAATTCTGTTGGGTGCGGAACGATTAAAGCAGATAGATATGGCCGTGGATCTCCAATTGTAGAGTCACCATTTAATCTTATTCTATCAATCCGGCCTTCAAAATCTGTGTCTATTTCAAGTCTATCAACACTGCTAATTCCTGTAGCTCCAGTATATCCTGTTGATACTAATAAGTATTTTGTAATATTGCTGCCAGAAACAGAAAGAGTTGTGCTTGGCGGATAGCCATATCCTGCTTTAACGATTGACCTGCTGTTTTTACCATAAAACTTATCTGCACCAACTTCCAATTTAATATGTTCTGCCTTTGTCACAAACTTATTAATTGCAGCTGCTGAACTAGCTGTGCCAGATTCAGGATAAGATGCGTTTAAACTGCTATAATTAACAAGTCCGTACGGCCAACCTTTAGTTGCTGTTGGGCCAGTTGCAGTTGCATTAGTGCCTGGCACATAATTTACAACACCTGTATCTATATTTCTCTCTAGCGAACCGTATGCATTAATATCATATCCTGGACGATTTCCAATACCAATATCTCCTCTTTTGCTAATTAATAGCGATATGTTATTTACAATATCCCGAGTTGATAATCCCTGTTGTTCGTAGCCTTTAAAATTATCTCCGCCGTCTCTCTTTGACACAATGTTTGCAAACGCAAGATCACCCAGGGAATTGCTTAATATTGCAGATCCACCATTATCGTATAGGTTAGAACCTGTTCTCCATCTAGTGGTATCAGAGTTATCTCCAGTATTGAGTAAATCTCTAAACAGGTTAAACCCTACATAATTTTCAACCGGGAACAGATTGCCATCATCGTAATTGCCTTCTTCACTGCCGGTTGCTCCGTGTCTATATGCGCCATTAACGGTACCTGTTATTGCGGGATAGCCAAAATTTCTTGCGGTTAAACCCCACGGTGTTGCGCTTCTTGTTGGTGCTTTAACTTCTCGCCAAGGATAGTTAGCAGCATTAGGAGAACCGCTGCCGCCTGTTGCATCTGGATTTGCAGTTGCTAAGCCATAAACTTCGTATGGATATTCATAAATACCAGCCGGGTAAGTGTATGTATTAATTAGTTTATCAATTACAATTTGTCCAGCTGAACTTGTATTTAATGGATAAAACGGATATGTACCTGTAGCCGCACCTGTGTAACTTGGTGTTTGTCCCGCTTTTACGTTAAATCCTGGAGACCACGGTTCGTTACCGCGTTGTCCTTCATTTAGTGAATTTTTACCAAAGAAATGCGCGCGAGCTCTTGGATATACATTATGGAAACCAAAACCAAGTGGTGATGTTGCAGATCCTAAAATACCTGCCGGGTTGAGCGGAGATATTGCAAAAGGAAACTGCTGCGGAACTTGAGTTGCAGTAGTGCCAATTGATATTGAACCAGTACCTGACCAAGTTGGCGAAACACCAAGTCTTAATATAGAAGCATTATTACCAGTAAGGCCAGTTAAACCGTTCCAAGATTCTCTGCGAATTGCAACATCAAGCAAATTTGCCGACTTATTTAAAAAAGATGCGCTAGTTCGGCCTGGATTTGCAAATTCGCTAGCTAGCGGTATAGTTTCTCCTAAATAAACATCAATGTATTTAGAAGTATTTACTACGCCATCTGCTGCAGTAAAGGCAGCACTTTTATACGCTTTAGATGGATATGTGCTAAAATTGCCAGTACGGTTAGTAACACTGGGAACAATATGTGTTTGCTCAACATCTGAACTATATACACTTGCAATCGAATGTAATCTTGCAGCTGGTTCAAAAACTCCTATCTTGTCAGCAGTAAATGTTCCAATACCAAAATTTCGCCAAGGCGACACATAAAGCGCACCATAACTATTTTGCTTATTATCATCACCTTTAAGACTAGCTGAATCTATATTTGCGCCACCCGATGAATTGTTAAATCCTGCAGTGTAAAATATAAGTTCATTTAGGAAATACGTTAAACCAAAACCGTCCCAAGTTTTTCTACCGCGTTCTTTCATACCAGCTAATCGATACATTCTATCAGCTACATTAGTGTTAGTAGTATTTGCTTGATTACTTGAGTCAGCCCTAGAACTCCATGTAGCTGGGTCTTGGTAAAAAGCAGAACCATACCACGAAGACCTTGTGTAATTTCCAGTAAGTGATTGGCCAGTAGGACCAGTGCTGCTCACATACCAACCATTTCCGTAGTTTAAACTGTTGACGCCACCAGTGCCTGCGATTGCTTTGCCATTAATTGTGCTAACATATCCTTGTGTTACTGTATTTGCAACGTTTGGATCTGCATTAAATGTACCCGTATTACTATTTACATACTCTTCTGACATATAAAGGTCAGATGGTAAAGAACATACAAATTGGTTTGATGTTGTTAATCGTCTAACATCAAATAACATTTCAGAAATGTTAAATGTATTTGAATAATCAATTCTTGGAAACGCGCCACCCGTGTAACCAGCAGTTATTTCATCTGGATTTTCTGCAACTCGTGTTGAATAAGTAAATAATGATTTTGCATAATTTTTTGAATCCACTGTAAAATCCTGGCTGCCAGAATACATGTATAATCCAAGAGATCCATAATTTGTAACACCAGTTCTACGTTCTGTAAAATATTGTAAAGGAGAATATTGGTCAAAGGTGACAGAGTATAATGGTTTTGTCCAATATCCAGGGCCTGCTATCTGGGTTCCTGCTGTTCCTGGATATATTGTGCTAGGCAAAGCTGGGTTTCCAAAACCTGATGACCCAGTAAAGCTTCTTGCTGTTACATTAGAGAAAAACGGTAAAGTGTCTATGCTTTGCTTAAAGTATAGACGATCAATCCCTGCATTGTAACGCCCAGGCAACCCAGTAGCTCCGCTAGAACCCCAATTAGAAAGCTTAGGTGTAGTAAGTATATTGTTATCGTCTGGCCCGTTTCCTGAAGAAATCCAAACTGTTCCATATTTGCTTATTAACCTTGCATTACTTATTGTTAATGATTCACTGCCTATACCAACTTGATAAGGCGGCGAAGATTGATATGTAGTAGTATCATTTTGCCAAACATTATCATTGCTTGCAGTTATGCCAGTTGGCATTGGATAAAAATACCAATTAGCACCTACATAAGATCCACTACCAGTTGGCGGACCAGAGCTTGTTGTACCCGCATTAGAATATGGGCTAGATGTATAAGTGCTTCCAGCGTCAACTCCTGTTTTATATTGCCAAAATCCACGGCTATTATGATCTATGTAAATATCGCCGCTAACAGGTGTTGCACCTAGCGCCTTTAAGTAATTGTATGAATTTGCATTCCACGGGCTAGCTGAGCCTGAAGATGGTCCAGTAGTGCCACCTGTTGAAGAAACAAAAGGAATAATTTTTACCGTTGTACCAGTTGGCCCTATACCTCCGGTATCTCCTTTTCTGCCAATCCTGCCGGGTAAACCAGGTAATCCTTGCGATCCTTTAATACCCTGCGGACCACCTCCGGATATGGCAATTAATTGAAAGTTAGTATTTAACTTATCAATCATTGATGATACACTGTCACTCTGCAGTAATTGTTTTAAAGTTAGCATTCCTATTTTAGTTTATCTTTTTAATATACACATCTTTATTTTTTATTTATCACTTACTATAAAATGTGTAATATTTTTATATTCGTTTGATGTCTACGCTTACTGCATATCCAATTGACTTTTTAGTGTCAAGTTCTTTAGTTATTGTTGTAACTAGCTGATTGCTAATAGCAACTTGGCAATTCTTATCAATTCTATAACCAATTCCTATTTTATCCGCGTTACTAAGCAATGGATTAACTAGGTCAATGCCGTCTTTAGCTAATGCATATAATTTAATTTCACTGATTTCATACAGCGGCAATATATTCTTAGTTAAATATTCGTTCTTAAGCCTATCAATATCAATTGTAGTTAAAATGTCCAATTCTTTAATACCTAATGTTTTTAGCCAATTGAATTCATCAAAACTGGTTTCTAATTGCATATCTTCATGCAATTTTCTAAGTAGTCTTGCTTTTACATCAATATTAATTATCAATATAGGTTTAGTATTTCCTTGCACATCTGTAAAAGAAATTTCTTTAGTTGATAACTGTTTTACACCAATAGATTCAGCAGGTTCTAATACAGAAAAACTAAATTCTGTTTCGTTAAAAGTTTCAAGCTGTTGAACTTTTGGGATATTCATTGCCTTTGATGCTAAGAATGACTTAAACTCTTGCATTTCTTCAATTCCATTAATGGAAATGTTATCGCTCAGATTAATGTATTTCTTATAGTAATTTTTATCCCAAGTACTGTTTAGGACAGAATGATCTTTTGCAGCAACAGCAACTTCGTTAATTAATGGGTAAACGCTTTTGTAAGCGCCATCACCCTTAATTTTTAAGATTTCTTGATCCGCCACTTTATTAATTCCAAGATTTCTTAAAATTCCTGAAAATGATGACTTATCGTTGAAGTGAGTGTTTGCTAGCAGAAAATCCTTTTCAAAATGTTGAGTAAATTTTTGATCCTCTCTAACCCAAAAAGACAATACCTCATTTGCTTTAGGCTCGTATAATCCACGATGTCTGTAAATTACTTCATTTTGATTTGTATTAACTATGTTGTAACCAATAACTGGCGATGCAATGTATTCAATTGGTTTATCTTCATCGTTAACATACGATAAAACACCTGTTTTAATTATTTGATCCGGCGCAATCATTCTTAATTTAAAATCAGTAGCAGTGACCGCACCATTTTCTGTTATCGTATAGTATTCAATAAAAGCAGAATCACTATTAACATATTCTCTTATTGACGCATATGTTAGCAAATTTTTAATGTGTAAATACGCTGATGTGCCACCTTTAATATTAAAGGTTTCTAATTTAATAGTGTTAGGTGGTGGTGAACTTGGGCTTATATTAAATTGGCTGGTTATTGTTGAAAGATATCCTGTGGTTGTTGTATTTGATGCAAGTGGTATAACTGCTCCGCTAAATATAGTTTGTAACGATAAGTACCTATCATTAACTTTATTAGCATTACTTCTATCTACATGATATATGTTGCTACTTGACTTTTCTACACTAATTAGTTTATAGATAGAGCCGTCAGTTAATAAAGGCGATGGCTGAATTTTTAAAGCTGTATTTAATGTAAATACATTTTTGTTAACATATCTATTTAGCGAAGGAATTATTTCATTTATGACAGAAAAATCATAATTAGGGTTAACAGACTTATATGTTAAAATGTTTTCTATTAAAGAATCTGAATTAGTTATCTTTACGCTATCAATTAATCCGCCAATTCTAGTATCGCCCAGCTCAAGATACCCTCCGCCAAAGAATCCTTGACGGGGTCTTGCTACCGCAGCATAAATATATGAATCCGGGTCGTATGTTGGATATGGCAAGAATTCTCGTACACTTAAATTTGTTCCATTTGCATACATAATGCTAGACAATTGTGATTGCTTTTGATTGTAATTCTTAAGATGATCATTCATTGCATATAAAAACAAATAATCATACATACCAGATTGAATCCTGTAATCTTGTATATGAATTGTAATAATCATTGTTATTGATTGAAACTTGTCATTTCTATATACCTCAATATCAACAGGTTTTTCTGTAGTCAATGGAGTTAATGGTAAGATTCTTGCAATCGCAGCAAATTTGTAATTATTATATTTAGAAGAACTTGTTATTTCAACCGGCGGTATTATTTGATCATTTATATCTAAAACTTGGATCTTAGCACCTCTAAATAGAGTTTGTGATTTTTGAATACCATCATTATATGTAAAAAATGTGTATCTTTCATCGCGCGATTTTGCAACTGCATTACCAGTTTGATCCAATTCTGTTGGGTAACCCAGAGCAAAAAACTTAGTAAACCAATCATCGTTAAGATCACCAGTCAACAATTCATGCCAAGATTTGTTTTTGTAGTTTGTAGAATCTGACAATTTAGCAAACATATAAGAACGTGATCCCTCTAAAGACTCAGATGGATAATCTTTTGGCACTGTGTCAAGATATGGAAATTCATTTGTTAAGAGAGAAGGCTCGGCAAAATTTACATTATAGTCAGGTGAAAGATTGGTTATTCCAAACGCGCTTGACGTACTTAGTCTATAATAATTGTCTCTTGCATCTGTACCCTCTTGCACCCATTTATTAATGTATGGCACTACTTTTGAACGCGTTGCATATTCCTTATTGAAATTTTCTCTTAATCTATCGTATTCATTACGCAATAATTGATAAAGAAATGCCTCAATATACTTAGAGTCATTAAGAAGACTGCGTATTGCTTCTGCGTCATCTAGAGAATAAATATCAGAAATAGCAGCAAATCCGCCAAACGCTTTAACATCTTTGTCCTGTCCATAATCATTTTTTGTAACTTTTACTTTTATATCCGAGCCATCTGAACTACCTTCAGAACTAGCA
>Ga0114976_10000543_pt1 | contig 23661 bp, 20 predicted proteins | sample S_130805_EF_Meta_FD_87319 | JGI IMG/M metagenome (GOLD analysis project Ga0114976, IMG submission 87319) | Freshwater microbial communities from Lake Simoncouche, Canada to study carbon cycling - S_130805_EF_MetaG | ecosystem: Environmental > Aquatic > Freshwater > Lake | place: Lake... | reverse complement strand
TAGGCGAGAGGCTTTGAACAGGATGAGGTTTAGCGATGAGTCGTTCGTTTGAGGATCGCCATATTGGTCCAACCTCACATGATGAGTCCACGATGCTGCAAGCTTTGGGGTATTCAGATCTAGATTCCTTCATCAAAGATGTTGTTCCTGCAAACATTGCGATCAAAGGTGTCATCGAAGGTGCCTTAGAAAACGGCAAGAGTGAAGTTGAAGTGATTGCAGAGTTGCGTTCTATCGCCTCTGAGAACAAAGTCTTCTCATCTCTGATCGGTACTGGATATTACGGAACCATAGTTCCACCTGTTATCAAAAGAAACGTGTTAGAAAATCCTTCTTGGTACACCGCCTATACGCCGTATCAGCCAGAGATCTCGCAAGGTCGACTGGAAGCACTTTTTGCCTTCCAAACAATGGTGTGTGAATTAACAGGCCTTAATATTTCAAATGCCTCGATGCTAGATGAGAGCACTGCAGCAGCTGAGGCCATGACACTTGCTCGTCGTGCTTCGAAAATGAGCGATGACGCGGTCTTCTTGATTGAAGAGCATGTGCACCCACAGACAAAAGCGGTTGTTATTACACGTGCTAAGCCACTGGGAATCAAGGTTGTCGAAATCGATTCTGGTCATGTCGTAAGAGATGGTTATGACGGCGAATTCTTTGGAGCACTTCTGCAATATCCGGATACAACAGGAACTGTTATTGATTACTCGGCCTTTGCAGATTATGCACATTCCCGAGATGCGCTAGTTATCGCAGCAACCGATCTTCTCGCTTTGACCTTGCTCAAAGCTCCGGGGGAGTGGGGCGCAGATATCGCCGTTGGCACAGCTCAGCGCTTCGGAGTTCCTATGGGCTTTGGTGGACCTCACGCCGGATTCTTAGCGGTTCGCACAGGTTTAGAGCGTTCTATGCCAGGACGTTTAGTGGGTCAAAGTATTGATGCAACTGGCAAACCTGCGTTTCGTTTGGCGCTGCAAACACGTGAGCAACATATTCGTCGAGACAAAGCAACATCGAATATTTGTACCGCTCAAGTTTTGCTTGCAAACATGAGCGCCTTCTATGCGATGTGGCATGGACCAGAAGGTCTTAAGCAAATCGCAGAACGAGTCCATGGTTTTGGCGCCCGCCTTCATGCAGCAACCAACAACCGAGAAGATGTTGTTTTTGACACGGTCCATGTTGTAGTTGAGAACGCAGATGCTATTCATGCAAAGGCTGAGGCCAAGGGCATTAACTTCCGAAAGGTCAGTGCAACCGAACTGCGCGTTTCCTTTGACGAGCAAACAACGGAGGAGCTCTTTGCTGAAGTTCTTTCAATCCTTGGATTCAAAGATGCTCCGGGGGAGAAGATCCCTGCCAAGTTCTTGCGTACAAGTAAGTACTTAACTCACCCGGTCTTTAACACCAACCACAGTGAGACCGCGATGATGCGCTACCTGCGCAACTTGGCAGATAAAGATTTAGCACTAGATCGCACGATGATTCCTCTTGGATCCTGCACAATGAAGCTGAACTCTGTTACTGAGATGGAAGCGGTCACCTGGCCGGAATTTGCCTCCTTGCACCCATTTGCACCAGCAGAACAAAACCTTGGCACACGCAAATTAATTAAGCAGCTCTCTGATTGGTTAGTAGCCATCACAGGTTACGACGCAGTTTCACTACAGCCAAACGCGGGTAGCCAGGGGGAGTTCGCAGGTCTTCTAGCCATTCGTAATTACCATGATTCACGTGGTGATCAGAGTAGAAAGATTTGCTTGATTCCATCTAGTGCTCACGGAACTAACGCAGCTTCGGCTGTCATGGCCGGAATGCAAGTTGTCGTAATTGAATGTGATGAGAATGGAAACGTCTCAATAGAAGATATCAAGGCAAAGATTGCAGAACATGAAGGCGCACTAGCTGCCCTGATGATTACCTATCCATCAACTCATGGAGTGTTTGAAACTGCGGTCTCTGAAATCTGCGCACTCATTCATGATGCTGGTGGTCAGGTCTATGTAGATGGCGCTAACTTGAATTCTTTAGTTGGTGTTGCGCAACCTGGGAAATTTGGCGCTGATGTTTCACACCTTAATCTTCACAAGACTTTTGCAATTCCACATGGTGGAGGAGGACCTGGAGTGGGTCCGGTAATTGCGCGTGCTCACCTTGCACCGTTCTTGCCAAACCATCCGATGGATCTAACAGCTGGACCATCAACTGGTCCTGGACCAATTTCAGGTGCGCCATTTGGTTCTGCCAGCATCTTGCCTATTTCTTGGGCATACATTCGATTACTAGGGGGAGAAGGGTTAACTCACTCAACTCAGGTAGCGATCTTGTCTGCTAACTACATGGCACACCGACTTCAGAGTTCTTATCCAGTCCTTTACACGGGAGCTAACGGTCGCGTTGCACATGAGTGCATTCTCGATATTCGTGGGTTAACTAAGGACTCGGGTGTCAGCGTTGATGACATTGCAAAGCGCTTAATGGATTACGGATTCCATGCACCAACGATGTCATTTCCGGTTGCTGGAACATTGATGATTGAGCCAACTGAATCTGAGGACATCCGAGAGATTCACCGTTTTATTGATGCCATGATTTCTATTAGAGCTGAGATCCAAGAGGTCATCGACGGCAAGATCACCATTGAAGCCTCAGCGATGCGCCATGCACCTCATACAGCCCTATCTGTGGTCACGAGCCAGTGGGAGCGGGAGTACAGCCGTGAAAAGGGCGGCTACCCAGTTGTTTTGGATGGTCTAATCGCCGGTGAATCAATTGGTTCTCGAATGAAGTACTGGCCACCGGTTGGTCGCATCGATGGAGCCCATGGAGACCGCAATCTGGTCTGTGCCTGCACACCGATGGATGATTATCGGTAGGAGGGGCTAATCGCCCTTTTCTATTCTTACTTTACATAATGTTACTTATCGGCGTAATGCATACGCTCGACGGGCAACCAGCAGCAGCCAAATAAGGGTAAAAATGCTCGCCCAATCCCCATAACGATCCCGCGGTGAGCTCTGTTCGATGAGTCCAACATCAGCAAATACATGTTCAGCTGTTCCCATTGAGGTTTTATTCAAGACTTTTCCATTGAAATCAATGACCGCAGAAATTCCAGTTGTCGACACTGAAATAACATTTCTGGAATGTTCAATGGCTCGAATCCTAGTTATCGACAATTGTTGGGCACTTTCTGCCGATGTTCCAAAGGTTGCACTGTTGGTTTGGACGACCAAAAGATTGGAAGATTTTGCTGCTTTAGCCAGGATTTCATCATCAATTAATTCAAAACAGATCACCGGGGCGACTCTTGCTTGACCGATTGTGAAGATTTTCTGCCCGTTACCAGGTGAAAAATCATTAACTTGATTGACCAAAGGTGAGATTTTCTTTGCTAAGGATCTGAGTGGGATGTATTCACCGAAAGGAGTTAGATGCTGCTTGAAGTAAACATCTTGCGTCTTATCGCCCCACAATATTGAAGTATTAAATAGTTTTTCACCTTTGCCAATGATCGCGCCAATGATCAATGGCTGATCAAATGACTCCAATTCATCGTATACATCCTCGTTTGTGTATGGATCTACATCTACTGCATTTTCCGGCCACACAATAAAGTCGACTTTTCTATTTTCAGCTAATGCAATTTTTGTTTGACTTACATGGTTATTGAAAACTTGCTTGGCTCTTGCGTTAAAATCTAAACCCAATTCTGGAACATTTCCCTGGACCATTAGAACAGATGTTTGATTGACGGTTGCGATATTATTTGGAATTAATAGAGCAAGTAATGGAACAATAAAGAGTAAATTAACTTTTCTCATAAAAACGAAGTAGGCAAATCCAGCAATAAGTATTGTTATTGCCGAAAGGGATATGGCTCCCCCACGAGATGTTATGGCTGCATAGGGTGCATCGGCCTGGGAGTATGCAACTCTTGCCCAACCAAATCCCCCAAATGGAAATCTGTTTCTGACTTCTTCAAGTATCACAAACAGCAATGGATAAGAAGCTATCCCCCATCGTCCGACGAGAGCCAGTGGCAAATACAACAGGGATAGACCGAAAGATAAAATGATCCATGGAGTTGACCCAACATACGTACTTGTCCAATGGAGTAATACAGCATTAAAAGTGAAAGCAAAGACAAAGGCGGACAGCGCCTTGCGATCTGTTCTTTCAATCGCGTACATGTGAACGAGCAGGGCAATCGGTGCGAGCCACCACTTCCCTACCGGTTCAAAGGCTCCGCTTAATACAACTCCGGCCAGGCACGAGAGCAGAATATTTACCAAAGAAGTTTTACCAACCCAGTGCACTGATCAAACGATCAACGCTTGCACCTAATGCGTAACGCTCTTTGAACTGGTAAATCTCTGATAGATCTTTCGGAGCTTTAGGAATGGAGAGATCAACCTTTGGCAGTGGTGCATCGCGCGCCACCCGCACTAGCTTCGGTGCGATTTTCAAATAATCTGCGCCCGCAATGATCTTTTTGGCAAGTGCCGGAGGTAAAGAATCGTGTGCAGAATGTGCCGCTGCTAATGCTTCCTCGACTGTGGCAAAGTGGTTAGCAATTACAGCTGCTCCCTTTTCGCCGATTCCCTTAACCCCTGGCAACCCATCTGAAGGGTCGCCGCGAAACATTGCGAAAAGATCATAGCGATCACCAGGAATTGCGTACTTGTCCGCAACATACTTGATGTCGACTAAATCGTGTTGTGAGATTCCCTTTGCAAGATAGACAACTTTGATATCGCGCTTGTCATCGACCATTTGGAATAGATCACGATCGCCTGTAACAATTCGAATTGGCCCCTTTTCTATTTCTGCATACGTCGCCATAACATCATCAGCTTCGTAATCATCAACTCCAACTACAGGAATGCCAAACAAATCCAGTAAATCTAGAAGGATCGGGATCTGTGGAGTAAGTGTTTCTGGCTCTTCTTCCTCTTCGCCTTCTTCTTCAAGTCGATTGGCTTTATATGCCGGGAAAATATCCACGCGCCAACTAGGCCGCCAGTCTCCATCAAGACATGCAACTAAACGGTTCGGTTTATAAACATTCATTAAGCGCGCAGTCATGTCTATGTATCCACGAATTGCATTTACAGATGTTCCATCCGGTGCCAAAAGCGTGTCTGGCATTCCGTAATAAGCCCGATACCAAAGGGAGGCGCTGTCCAACAGCATCAATGTCATATTTCCCCCATTAAGTACGCGACCACACCTCTGTCGATGCGCTTGACCGCATCTTTGCAGACAGGGCGTAATTTATCGCTTGCTCCAGCAATTTGATTGAGCAGATCAATCAGCTGCTTTGTGGAGCGAACAAAGTCGCCAACGGACATGTCCGTTCCTTTAAGAACGCTGTTTAGAGAATTACCACTCGCCCACTTATAGGAAATGAAACAGAACCCCGCATCAGGTTCGCGCTGCGTTTTCACCCCGAAATTACTTTCAATCACCTCAAGGGCTGCCCACAACGAAATGATTTCGGTAATTGTTGACTGTACTTTTTGGCTTGGCATTTTTGGAGATAAGTTCTCAGCTGATCGAGATTCAAAAATCACGCACGAGACAACTGAAAGCAATTCCGTTGCATTGAGCTCATCGAACAATCCCCTGCGAATTGACTCCGTCAGTAAGAGATCTGCTTCTGCATAAATTTTGGTCAAGATTTTGCCCTGCGAAGTTGGTTTTTCACCTTCGATATATTGCAGATGATCCAAAACCCGACAAATCTGATCGAAGGTTTTAGCGATTACATGGGTCCGACTTTCAACGCGAGTAGTAAGACCATCATTTTCTCGAGTCAGTCGTCCAGCGAGTTCTGCAAGTCGAGCATGATCCTCTCGCTCTGAACATCCATGCGAAGGGTGATTCTTCATTGCCTTGCGAAGATCCGCCAATTCACCTTCCATATGGCCACGCTGTCTATTGTCGAAAGTTTTTCGTTGATCACGTCGGCTAAGTAGAACTTCAACTTCCTTAATAGAGCGACGAAGACGTGCGTACTCTGAAAAATCACCCATGTGACAGGTTGATTCTTTGACCAATTCCTCAATCGCAGATTCATTTTTTCGAATCTGTCGGGTTAAGCCAACAACTGCGCGATCTGCTTGGAATTGTGCAAATGAAGATTCGAGTGATCTACGTGCCCGCTCTCTACCAAACTGGGCAATTAAGTTTATTGACATGTTGTATGACGGTGAAAAGGAAGAGCGCAATGGATAGGTACGAGTTGACGCTAAACCTGCAGCAGATGCCGAATCAACTGTTGGAGACCATTGAATTACTGCATTACCTTCAATATCAATTCCACGACGACCAGCACGACCGGTTAATTGGGTGTACTCCCCCGGAGTTATTGGCACATGGGCCTCACCGTTGAATTTAACAAGTTTTTCCAAGACAACAGTTCGAGCTGGCATGTTGATGCCAAGTGCCAAAGTTTCAGTAGCAAATACAGCCTTGACTAAGCCACGTTGGAACAAATCTTCCACAGCCCCTTTAAAACTTGGAAGCAATCCCGCATGGTGGGCGGCAATGCCACGTTCAAGGGCTGTTAACCACTCCTTAAAGTTGAGCACTTCCAGATCTTCTTCTGCAATATTTTGTGTATATCGAAGAGCGGTGCGCTTTATCTCTTCCCGCTCTTCAGGCGATGTCAGACGCAGGCCTGCATGCAAACACTGCTTTACTGCGGCATCACATCCGATTCTTGAGAAGATGAAGGTAATGGCAGGTAGCAAACTCTCACCTTGAAGCTTTTCAATAATGTCTGCTCGTGACATTCGATCACTTGGTTCGGCAAAACGTCCGCGTCGATTTCTGCCAAGGGATGCGCGTCTGGTCATTTCACGTTCCCGGCTTAACACCTCAGGGTTAACTCTCCCAGGTGCGTCAAAGAGATCTAATAAGCGATTTCCGATTAATACATGCTGGAAAAGTGGAATAGGGCGGATTTCGCTGACAATAACTTCTGTCTCACCTCGAACTTCGCCGAGCCATTCACCAAACTCCTCTGCGTTGGAAACAGTGGCAGAAAGTGAAATAACTTGAACACTCTCCATTAAGTGGATGAGCACCTCTTCCCACACAGCACCACGAAACTTATCTGCAAGATAATGAACTTCATCCATCACAACACAACCAAGATTTGTAAGGGTGTTTGATCCGGCGTAGAGCATGTTACGCAAAACCTCTGTTGTCATCACAAGGATTTCGGCCTCACCATTAATGCTGGTATCACCTGTTAATAAACCAACACGACCTTCACCAAACTTTGCAACAAACTCGGAATACTTCTGATTTGAGAGCGCCTTTATGGGAGTGGTGTAGAAACACTTCTTGCCAGCTTGCAAAGCGAAGTACGCAGCAAACTCCCCCACCACGGTTTTTCCGGCGCCGGTCGGAGCTGCAACCAATACACCTTTTCCTTCTTCAACTGCATGACAAGCGGTAACCTGGAATGGATCAAACTCAAAATCAAAGGTTTGGATGAATTCCGTGGTGATTGGGTGTTGCCCACGTACCTTGGCTGCTGCGTAGCGCTCTGCCGGTGTCGTCATGCGACCCACGTTTGAACGGCGTCGTGAATGCACTCAGCAGCTATGGGAAGTTGCCCTATTCGTTCTCCATCTGCGTAAGCAATGGCGTTCGACTCAATGGTTACATTCTTACTACGAACAATTTCCACAGCTGGATGTGACACATGGGTGCCAGCAAAGACTCGCGGAAAGACTTTAATAAATTCGAGTTTTGACACTGGATGCAGGACCATGACGTCAAATAGACCATCTCCGATGTTGGCGTTGGGACACACAAGCATCCCGGCTCCATATGACCTACCGTTTGCAACTGCAATCAACATCGCGTGGGTTGATATCGTGCGGTCATCCAAGGTGATTTCGTAGTGTCGTGGCACAAAACGCGGAAGTTCGATCGCTATCGCTGCGTTGTATTTCATTGGCCCCTTTGGCCACTGCATCGTATTGGCCTTTTCGTTCACGATGGAATCAAATCCAGTGGATAAAATGGCACCGAACCATTCACCATCGACAAGTCCAAGATCTATCGGAGTAGGCGAAGTCGTCGTAACTTGATTCAGTTGCACATCAACCTCATTCAAATCCCAACCTAATGTACGCACAAAGTCATTTCCTGTACCTGCCGGGATGATCGTAAACGGGATCTGAGCTGGAACAACTATCTGCAAAATAATATGCAGCAATCCATCGCCGCCTACTGCAATCACACCGTTACAGTCTGGATTCTTTAGAATGAAGGTTTTGAGATGGTCGCTCAAGGCAAGCGAGGAATTACCGGTAACTATTGTGAATTCAATTTTGTTTTCGTTCAAATATCCAGCCACATAGGTCCCGATTGTGGTTCCTCGTCCCTGTCCTGAAACAGGATTGATCACCAACGCCCACATGCGAGGACCTTATCGGCTATTCCTGAATAGGTGTTGGTGCCTCAATGGACATGGAGCCAGTTTCGATGAGTTCCTGTTTCTTATCTCGTCGCTTGTCCACCAATACCGCAATGCCACCGGCAATGAAATAAAGAACAATCAATGGCGCAGATAGTAGGACCATACTCAAGGGATCTGCGGTGGGTGAAAAGGCTGCCACGACAAGAAAGATTCCAAAGACCCAAATCCGCCATGGGCGAAGAATTGTTTTTCCGCGAAGGAAACCTATGAGGTTAAAGGTCAACAAGAAAATTGGAAGTTCGAAAGCTAACCCAACCAAAAGAATAAGGCGTAGAACAAAGTCGAGGTAATCATCGAACCTTACTAAGTTGCTAATTGAATTTGGAGTAAAACCGAAAAGTGCTTTGATAGCAACTGGGAGAATCAAATATCCTAGAGTCGCACCCATTGCAAAGAACGGAGTCGCTGCAACAACGAATAAAACGCTTGTTCGTTTTTCTTTTCGATGAAGTGCTGGTGCAATGAAGGCCCAGAGTTGATAGAGCCAGAATGGTGCTGAAACGATAACTCCTGCAAGTAAAGCAACCTTTATCTGTAGATCTAGTGGACCTAAGACACCACTGATATACAAGGCACCACAACTTGCCGAGCCAGATTGCTGCGCAGCCTTTAAGTCGCAGACAGGTTTAGCTAATGTTGTGATTATCGGGTTATAGAAATACCAACCGCCACCAAAAGCAATCAATACAGCAATTGCAGAACGAAGAATTCTCTTTCGTGCCTCGCGTAAGTGGTCAAGCAGTGGCATCCGTGCTTCATTTGCCGGCGCCATCAATTTACTTCTCTGTTTTGTCGTTTTCTTCTATCGCGCCGTCATCAGCTTTCATTTCCTTCATTTCGCTCTTGAAAATTCTCATTGAACGACCGAGTGAACGAGCAGAGTCAGGTAAGCGCTTTGCGCCAAACAGAACGAGGACAACAATTAAAAGAATAACTATTTCTCTTGGACCTAAATTCATAGTACCTACTCCTTGGCTAATGATTAATCTAAGGCTACACCAGAGCCCATAGGGAGAAAAGTGGGATTTAGGCCTCTTTGTAACGATTAAGCATCAGTTGAGCCTTTTTGGCCACCTCGGAACGAATGTCTAAAGGCAGGTTCAGGACCACAGCGCTTCCAGATGCCATCACAGATCTCTCGATCCATTGACGAGAATACGAAGAAAGCTCAATAACTTTCTCAAGCGGCATATCAGAAATGGCAAAACGTTCGGACACATCTCTTGAGAGGCTTTTTCCTGTGATGGAGAAGCTGATCTTCTCCTGATTAACATCATGCGTGGAAAATTCCGTTGGAACGGCAGCGGGAATAGCACGTTCTATTCTGTCAACACGAAACTCTCGATAATCATTGGCGGTAAAGCAATAGGCGCGCATGTATTGATGACCCTCTGAGTCATAAAGTTCAAGCGGCATAACAGATCGCTCGCTCACGTGATCTTTATACAAAGAGTGATAGCGAATTTCTAGTCCGCTATTTGATTGAACCGCGTGGGAAATGGCGTTCAAAACAGCGCCAGATGCGGGTGCCACTACAGAAAGTTTGATCGGAACACCTAAGATTTGCGTCAAACGTTGGCGCAAGGAGTCCACAGAACTCAACAGATCAACTCTATCCTCCGGCAATGACGACGCGACTAAATCAAGGCCAAGTAGCAATGCGACACCTTCTTGAAAAGTAATTGTTCTGGGCTTTGCCAATGTTGAGGCATTTCTAATCGTCACATAGCCAGATTCGAATTCAAGGTCCATCAATTCAAGTGGTGTATAGCCAGGTAAGCCACACATCCACAATGTCATGAGATCAGCACTCATCTGAGTCGGTGTGACATCAAAGTGCGCTGCCAACTCCTTTAGCGCTATGCCTTGATGGGTATTGAGAAAGGGAACCAGATCGAGAAGTCGCGCGGTGCGCAAAAGAGGCGCGGAGACGTTTTTACTCATGATTGATCAACAATGCTTGCAGTTCCTTGATGACGTGTTCACGCAAATCTGTTGGCTCATGGACAAATACATCATCCCCGTGCCACAGGATTTGTGCCGTCAAATACTCAATTGTGTAAATGGGAACTTTGATTTGATCCCACTCCCCTAGGTCTATTACTGAAGTTGCCAAAGTGCGAAGTGCATGCCCCTTGCCTTTTCTCACATCAATGATTGCCAAACTAACGGCAGATGCGCTATCAATCTGGCCGAACTCAAACCCAGAAGGAAATTCAAATGCTTCCTTATTTTTTCGGATGGTAATTGCGCCATGTACTCGATCAAATCTGAAGGTTCGAACTTCCTGAACAGCGCTGTCAACGCCCGATACATACCAAAAACCAGATCTATTTGATAAAGCTATCGGAATAATCTCCCGTTCCTCTAAGAGCAAATTAGGAGAAAGATAATCAAAGATTAGATAGTCGGAGGTACCTATAGCGCTAGCAATGGTTTCTAAATCTTTAGAACTGTTTGCAAGTTTTGGTGAGAGTCCTGGGATATCAATTGGATCGGCCGGAACACCGATTGAACTGAGTTTTAGGATTGCACTTTGTGCTTGATCGGCGAATGCTGCCCCTTGCCAAGCATCTGCAGCCAGAGATAACAGCGAAACTTCCGTTGGAGTTATCTCACCAAGATCTAGTTGATAATTTTCCGTTTTAATTCGATAGCCTGCTTCATCGCTAAAGAGAGCATCAAAGCTACCGACATCTATGGAAATGCCTAAAGAACGCAGATCATCTTTATCTCGTTCAAACATACGCTCTTTAGTTTCAGCACTACCTTCATAGCCTTCAACTGTTCTAAATATTTCAGACTTTGTTAGGTATCTCTTAGTTGCTAGCAATGCGATTGTCAGGTTGATTAAGCGTTCAATCTTCCGAGACACCGTAAGCACCTTTCGCCGGACGACGGCGACGTGCAAGCACCTCAACACCCGGTGCCATGCGACGACTTTGGATAAGAAATCCCGTATGCCCAATCATTCGCTGCTGCGGACGAACAGCTAGACCCTCGTGATGCCAACCTCTGACCAGAGTTTCAGAGCTTTCTGGTTCTGTGAATCGGCCGTCCTCTTTGAGAGCTTCGGCTGTCGCAGACAGCTGAGTGGTTGTTGCAACGTAGGCTAAGAAAACTCCACCAGGTCGCAACGCTCTTGCTGCAATATCAACACATTCCCATGGAGCCAACATGTCTAGAACAACTCGATCATATTCAGATTCAAAATCTTGGTCCTGCAAGTCACCGACTACCAAGCTCCAGTTAGCGGGTGGTCCTTCAAAGTATGCATCCACATTAGAGCGTGCATTATCGGCAAAGTCTGCTCGTCGTTCAACTGAGTGCACTTTGCCCGTAGGACCCGTTGCGCGCAGAAGCGACATCGTTAATGCACCACTACCTACTCCGGCTTCAAGTACTCGCGATCCTGGATAAATATCTGCAACTCCAATAATCATCGCGGCATCTTTTGGATACACAATCGTTGCGCCACGCGGCATCGTTAAAACGTAATCTGCCAATAGAGGTTTAAACGCAGTGAATTTCAATCCCGCGGTCGTGCTTACAACTGAACCCTCTGGCATTCCGATGAGGTCATCGTGGGTGATCCAACCCTTATGTGTGTGCCATTCTTTTCCAGGCGTGATCGTGAAGCTGTAGAGCTTTCCCTTTGGATCGGTCAATTGAATACGATCGCCGGCTCCGAAATACCCAAGATTAGACACGAGAGCATCTTAGGCGAGTTTAATCGCATAAGTACGAGTATCTTCAGCCAGGTGAGTAATGAACAGTCTTTGCGTCTATCGCCAAGTGCGGTCAGTGAGTATGAGAACTGCCCACAGCAATATAAGTACCGCAAGATCGACAAGTTGCCTGAACCACCTTCGTTAGATGCCGAACGAGGAACTTTGGTGCACACAGTTCTGCAGGATCTTTTCGAAATTCCAGCAGCTGGGCGAACGGTCGAATCTGCCATAGAACTATTGCCCTCTCGCTGGAGCGCACAGTTGGCCGATAAGCCAACCCTTCTTGGAATGGTGACAAATGAGAAGGAGTGGTTGGACCGAGCTTCATCTCTTGTGAAAACTTACTTCGCGCTGGAAAATCCAACGACATTTGAAGCAACACATCGAGAAATGCATCTTGAAAATGATTTCGATACAAATGTATATCTCCATGGCTATGTAGATCGTCTAGATGTGGCTCCCACCGGTGAAGTCAGAATTGTTGACTACAAGACTGGCAAAGCTCCAAAGCCTGGATGGGAAGAGAAGGCCCTGTTCCAACTTCGAGTGTATGCACTCCTTTACTGGAAAAACAACGGAGTACTCCCCCGTCTCCTTCAACTCATCTACTTGGGCGACGGCAAACTAGTTAAAAGTAATCCGACCATGGCCGAACTTGAAGCAACTGAAAAGGTGCTGCGTCGAGTAGCAAAAGACATTTTTATTTCTATAGAAAAAGAGTATTGGCCGCCAAAAACCTCACGTTTGTGCGACTGGTGCTACTTTAAAAGTATTTGTCCTGCGCACAACGACTAAATATCAGTTGAGAAATCCAAATTTAGTTCTGTTAATTTAGAAAAAGATAATTGCTCCAGAGATCTAATCACTCGGACTCGCGGAGATTCCTCGATTGATACAAGGTGCGGCACAGCGATTAAATATGCACCGCTAGCTGTTGCAGCGCTCATGCCGGTTATGGAATCTTCAAATACAAGACAGTTGGTGATATTGGATCCACTCATGTGTGCGGCCTTTAGATAAGCCTCTGAGTCTGGCTTCGTTTTCACTACATCATCTGCACTTATTGAAAATGGAAATAGATCATGGCCAAGGTTGTCCAGCACCGCATCAACGATGTTTCTCGGGCTTGCCGAAACTAAAGCGGTTTTCACGCCTTGAGATTGCAGCTCTCGAACCAACTGCACAGCACCCGGCATAGTCGGTGTATTTCCGCGCATTCTGGCTACCTGTGCATCGATCAAAGTTTGAGTGAAGTACTCCGGAGAATTTTGTTGGCCACACTTATCAAACATGTATTGGCCAACTTTTGAAAGTGGACCACCTAAGCATGCGATTTGATCAACCTCTAGCCACGTATATCCAAAAGGTTTGGTAACTTCGACTTCAGATAAGAACCACTCTGGTTCAGAATCAACCATGAGGCCATCCATGTCAAAGAAAACAGCCTCGAAGAAGTTACTCATTTAATGTACTAATTAGCGTTGAAATATTTTGCTTCAGGATGATGAACAATGATCGCAGAGGTTGACTGCTCTGGATGGAGTTGGAACTCTTCAGATAACTCAACACCAATTCGAGCAGGGTCCAGTAATTCACACAACTGAACCTGTTGTTCTAGATCTGGACATGCTGGATAGCCAAATGAGTAGCGAGATCCCCGATACCCCTGATCCAGAATTCCCTGTAGATCAGATGAATCCTCCAACTTGACCTGAAGTTCCTCTCTCATGCGCGCGTGCCAGTGCTCAGCTAGAGCCTCAGTTAGTTGCACTGAAAGACCGTGCAACTCTAAGTATTCGCGGTAATTATTTGCCGCAAACAATTTGGCCGCCGCTTCGCTGACAGTTGAACCCATGGTTACGACGTGGAATGCCACGACATCAGTCTTTCCTGACTCTTTCGAAGCAAAGAAATCACTGATGCAAAGACGTCTATCACGGCTCTGACGAGGGAATGCAAATCGAAGTCGTTCTTTGCCTTTGTCATCGCCCTCATGATGAAGAATAACTAAATCATTTCCATCGCTATAGCAAGGAAAATATCCATACACGACAGCAGCGTTTAACCAACCCTTTGATTGAACCTCATTGATGAGGGCACGAAGACGTGGACGACCTTCTTCTTCCACCATCGTCTCGTACTCCCCGCGATTTCCTTTAAGTCCCCACTGTCCAACAAAGAGTGCTCGTTCATCGAGCATTCCAGCGTAATCAGATAACTGGATTCCCTTAATAACGCGCGAACCGAAGAACGGTGGCTTTGGAATTGAATTATCTGAGGCAACATCGCTACGACGAGTATCAATTGGAGCCTCCTCAGTTTTGACTCTTGTATTTGCAACCCGGCGTTCACGAAGTGCGGGTAAGGACGCTCCCTCATCTCCGCGTTTAACTGCCATGATCGAATCCATTAAACGTAAACCTTCAAAGGCATCTCGCGCGTAACGGACTTCACCTGGGAACATCGAAGCTAGGTCTTGCTCTACATATGCGCGAGTAAGTGCTGCTCCGCCTAACACGATCGGCCAGCGTTGATCCAAACCGCGAGCTATTAACTCCTGCAAGTTCTCCTTCATGATGACAGTTGATTTAACTAGCAACCCACTCATACCAATGGCATCAGCATTGCTATCTGTTGCACCGTCTATGATTTGATTAATCGTCTGCTTGATACCAATGTTGACGACGCGGTACCCATTGTTAGTCAAAATAATATCGACGAGGTTTTTTCCGATATCGTGAACATCTCCACGCACAGTCGCCAGCAGCATTGTTCCTCGACCGGCATCACCTGTCTTTTCCATGAATGGCTCCAGCATCGCAACAGCGGTCTTCATAACTTCAGCGCTTTGCAGAACGAATGGCAACTGCATTTCGCCCTTACCGAAGAGCTCTCCGACAACCTTCATTCCCTCAAGTAGGTGCGAGTTAATAATTTCAAGCGGTGGTGTGCCTTCAGCCATAGCGGCTTTGAGATCATCTTCTAAGCCAACTTTTTCACCATCAATAATTCGACGCTGTAATCTGTCAAATAAAGGCAATGCCGCAAGTGCTTCTGCACGAGCATTTTTACTAGTGGCAAGCTCAACGCCATCAAACATCTGCAAGAACTCTTGCAGTGGATCGTAGGTGCATTCATCGCCATCAAAAACTCTACGATCGTACACAAGATCAAGGGCAACCTGCTTCTGTCGATCATCTATGCGGGCCATTGGTGTGATCTTTGATGGGTGAACAATGGCTGAATCAAGACCTGCTTGGACGCATTCATGCAAGAAAACAGAGTTAAGTACAACGCGAGCAGCTGGGTTCAAACCGAATGAAACGTTACTTACGCCAAGAGTTGTCTGCACCTCTGGGAATTCAATTTTGAGCCTCTTAATGGCATCAATTGTTTCGATTCCATCTTTTCGAGTCTCTTCCTGACCCGTCGCGATCGGGAATGTAAGGCAGTCAATCAAGATATCCCCAACATTCATGCCCCAGTTATCATGTAAATCATGAATTATTCGGCGTGCAATGCGCAATTTCCATTCTGCATCTCGTGCCTGTCCTTCTTCATCAATTGTTAATGCGACAACACTTGCTCCATGCTCTTTTACCAAAGGCATAATCTTTGCAAATCTAGAAGTTGGTCCATCTCCGTCTTCGTAGTTGACAGAGTTAATTACGCATCGACCACCAAGATGCTCCAAGCCCGCCTTTATTACAGCCGGTTCGGTTGAATCCAGAACGATTGGTAATGTACTTGCTGTTGCAAAACGAGATGCGATCTGGCTCATATCTGCTGCGCCATCTCGACCCACATAATCAACTGACAAATCAAGCATGTGTGCGCCATCTCGAATTTGGTCACGTGCGATTTCTACGCACTTCTCCCAATCTTCAGCTAGCAGCGCATCACGGAATGCACGAGATCCGTTTGCATTGGTTCGTTCTCCGATTGCAAGATACGTCTGATCCTGTCTAAACGGCACGTATTGATAAAGAGATGAAGCACCTGGGTCAAGTGCTGGAGTGCGCTGTGAAATCTTTCTTTTACTGAACTTTGCCACCACCGACGCTAGGTGCGCAGGGGTAGTTCCACAGCAGCCACCTACTAATGAAATTCCATAATCAGTTACGAATCCATCCAGCGCCGTTGCTAGCTCGTCGGGATTTAATGGATAGGTAGCACCATTTGGTCCAAGTTGTGGCAATCCGGCGTTAGGCATTACCGATATTCCAATGTTTGCGTTTTTACTCAAGTAACGAAGATGCTCAGACATCTCAGCTGGTCCAGTTGCACAGTTCAGACCAATTAAATCGATTCCCATCGGTTCAAGTGCGTTGAGGGCCGCTCCAATTTCCGAGCCCATCAACATGGTTCCCGTTGTTTCTACTGTTACCTGTGCAATCAAAACCACGTCGTGTGCAGCCTCATTGATCGCTTCGCGGCAACCATTGACCGCCGCTTTTACCTGCAATAAATCTTGTGATGTTTCGACAAGTAATGCGTCACAGCCTGAATCTGCCAATCCCTTAGCCGCTGTGTAGTAAGCGAGCTTGAGATTGTCATAGGTTGTGTGACCAAGACTTGGTAATTTCGTTCCTGGGCCAAGTGAACCCAATACAAAGCGTGGCTTGTCAGGTTTTGAAAAAGCATCAGCAGCTTCACGAGCGATTTTTCCACCTGCAAATGCAAGTTCGTAAATTCGATCTTCAATTCCATAATCGGCCAAGTTGGACCAGTTAGCGCCAAAGGTATTTGTTTCAATTGCATCAACCCCTGCTGCCAAATACTCGTCATGGACTGAACGAACAATGTCTGGGCGACTAACGTTGAGAATCTCGTTACAGCCCTCGTGATTTTGAAAATCTGCAAGGGATGGATTTGCCGCCTGCAGCATCGTTCCCATAGCCCCATCGGCGATAACAACCCGCTCAGAAAGGGTACGCCGCAGCAATCCATCAGCTTTTTTTGGCGTGTTCATCTGACGAAGGTTACCGTAAGGTTGCTTTCGTGGAGATTCATAACATACCGCTGCTGCGCGACCCAGTGATGATCATCGCTTTTACTGGCTGGAATGATGCTGCCGAAGGTGCATCCGGTGCTCTGGAGCACTTGTTATCGGCGTGGCGAGAAAAAGATGATGATGTAGTCCCACAACTAATTGCTGATGTTGAAGCAGAAGAGTTCTATGACTTTCAAGTCAACAGACCAAAGGTGTCTATAGATGATTCATCTATTAGAAGTATTACATGGCCAGGCACTCAAGTTTTTGGATTGGCCATTCCATCAATGAAACGCGATCTGGTAATAGTCACAGGTGTTGAGCCCTCGATGCGTTGGAAGCGATTCACATCTGACCTTCTAGATCTAGCTGATGATCTTGAGGTGTCGCTGGTTGTGACACTTGGTTCCTTGCTTGCCGATTCTCCGCACACTCGTCCGATAACTGTCACAGGAACTGCCTCACATCCAAATATCGCAGATCGATTGGGCGTTTCAATTTCAAAGTATGAAGGTCCAACTGGAATTCTTGGAATCATCCAGGATGGTTGCATGAGACGCGGTATCGATGCTATTTCACTGTGGGCATCCGTTCCTCATTATGCGTCAAACTCCCCTTCACCAAAAGCATCGTTAGCGCTCATTAATTCACTGGAGGACTTTCTGGACATTTCGATTCCCTTGGGGTCATTACAAATTGACTCTGATGAATGGGAAAAGTCGGTAGATGAATTAGCCGCAGAAGACAATGATGTCGCTGATTATGTAAAGGCGTTGGAAGAGAGCAAGGATGCTGCAGAACTTCCGGATGTCTCTGGAGATTTGATCGCTAAAGAATTTGAAAGATACTTGCGACGACAAAGCGAGGATTAGATTTTTATTCCTAGTAGGGCATCTAGAGCTGCGACCAAAGATTGCGCATCTCCGCCAGCATCACCTGATTGCGTTCTCCCAACCCAAGCATTCAAAGCCGCAATTACAGTCTGAGTATCTAAGTCATCAGATAGTGCATCCACAATCTTTTCAATCAAATCTTTTGTCGGTGCAACATCAGTTTGAGCCAAGCACAAGCGCAAGGCGCTGATTTCACTTTCGGCAGTTACTAGAAGTTCAACCGTCCACATGCGATCTTGACGATAATGATCTTTCATTAACGCCCAGCGAATGGCCATTGGATCTCTACCAGCTGCTACCAACTTTGATACGAAAACCAGATTGCCTTTGCTCTTACTCATTTTCTCGCCATCTAAGCCGATCATTCCGGCGTGAACATATGTGCTTGCTAAAGGTTTGCCTGAAAGAACCTGCGCTTGCGCTGCGCACATTTCATGATGCGGGAAAATCAAATCCGATCCACCCCCTTGTATGTCAATCAGTGAGTCCTCAATTGGTGAAGGTTCAAGATACTTAATTGCAATTGCAGTGCACTCAATGTGCCAACCAGGCCGACCCATACCAAAAGGTGATGGCCAACCAGGCTCATTAGGGCGCTGAGACATCCACACCAAGCAATCAAGGGGATCAATCTTTCCAACTCGAGTTGGGTCTCCCCCGCGTTCTTCAAATATCTCCATCATCTTGTCCTGTGAAAGATGTGAATGCTGACCAAATTGTGCATCGGCATGAACTTTGAAATAGAGATCCTGATCTACCGAATAGATACTGTCTTTAAGAGAAAGCTTTTCGATTGCATCTGTAACAAGAGGTATTGCATCAACTGCGCCTATGTAGTGTGCTGGTGGAATAACTCGCAGATTGATCATGTCACTTCGGAATAAATCGATTTGCCGGTGGGCCAAGTCAGTCCAGTCAATGCCATCACGGTTAGCTCGCTCTAATAGAGGATCATCAATATCAGTAATGTTTTGAACATAACGGACCTGTGAACCACTGGCTGTGAGGTAACGATTGATTAAATCAAAGGTTAAGTAAGTAGCAGCGTGACCAAGGTGAGTGGCGTCATATGGCGTGATTCCGCAGACGTACATGCGATACAACGGCTTACGCTTTACAAGTTCTTTCTTACCTGAAGCCGAATTAGTCAGACTCAACGGGGGGAAACTTATCGAGGAATCGATAGATGGGGTTTGAACCTCGTTCCACGATTTCATGTCTCTATCGTAATCCTAAATTAAAAAGCTGGCCACGGGACAGCGGGCCAGTCCGGATTAGGTAATGGAAAAGTTCCAGAAGCTAAAAGATCTGAAACCCTGCGGGCAGTTTCTTGAATCTCTATCTCTGTAAGGAGTGGTGCGAGAAGTCGTCCTAATTCACCTGCAAGCGATGCTTGCGCTTTCCGAAGTAGAGAAATCTCGTCTTCCGTAAAGGGCTCATCAGCCCACTGCCACAAAACGGTGCGTAATTTATCGTCAGCATGAAATGTGACCCCATGATCGCATCCAAATAAAGTGTGTCCATCAAGCGGTAAGAGGTGACCTATTTTTCGATCGGTGTTGTTGATGATCGCATCAAATAGCGCCATGGAGCGCAACTTTGGATGATCAGTTGAAAAAAACTTTCCTAGATCAATGTTTTCATCAATATCTACCCATTGCTGAACCATGCCAAAGCCATATGGTCCATCACGCAAAATAGTCAGCGGAACTAAATTAAAGCCAAGATGATCGCTCACTAAATATGCTGCATACTCACGGTGAGCTAGACATCCATCTGAAAAATCCCAGAGTGGACGCTCACCTGCAATTGGTTTGTAGATACAAACAATTGCTTGATCTTCAAGAGTTGCTGTCGCGTAAAGGGTTGCATTTGATGCATCCACCAAGCGACCTGTGACGTGTAACTCTCCTTTGGATAGTATCAGCAAATTATCTTCGGTAACCATTTGCCCTCGGACATAAGTGACCTCGCGGATCTATTGGAATTCCGCAGAAGGGGCATGGCAATCTCCCTGCATTTACTACCGCTTTTGATCGCACGGAAAACGCTGCAGCCATGGCTAATGAAATATTGATTACGACTACTTCTCCGTCAGAGTCCTCTTCATCATCTTCTAGTTCAAATAACTCCACACAAATCAATTTACTGTCGTCATCCCACGCCAATGACATCGCGCCGATTTGAAACTCGGCATCAATTGGTGATTCCAAAGGAGCGTCATCTGTAGGTAATTTGTCTATCATCATCAAGGGATTTGATTTACGTATTTCAGCGATCATTACTTCCAGACGAGAGGACATCGCCTGGACTTGCGCCTTTTCAACGGCTACTGAAAACAGTCGGGAAGAAGTTCGAATCTGCAAATAAAAGGCCCGCTCTCCCGGCTCCCCTACCGTTCCGGCTACAAAGCGCTCTGGTGTGGTGAACTCATGTCTCATCGCCCAGATCCGCCACCTAATAAATTTTTCGCTCTTTTCGGAGCAACGAGAAGCTCTGTTACTACCGAACGTGAATCATTGAGTAGCAGAACGCGAGGTTTTGTTGTTGAGAAATCTAGAATCGAAATCGAGGCTGGATCGATCACGATTCTTTGAAACTCATCAAGATGCATACCAAGGGCCGAGGCAACTATGGACTTAATGACATCTCCGTGACTAACTATTACGGCAGCACCCTTAGCCTTTGTCGATACTGCTTCGTGAACTGAGGTCATTGCGCGAGATTGCATCTGCGCGATTCCTTCTCCGCTCGGGAAATACATGCGACTGGGAGCTTCTTGAACTATCTTCCATAGTTTGTTCTTGCTCAAGACTGCTAACTTCTTGCCGCTCCAGGATCCATAATCAACCTCGGTAAGTTCCTGATCGATTATGGGTTCGAATCTAGGATTGTTTGGCAACACAATGGAGTTGATCCAGGGAGAGATAGTCTCAAAGCATCTTTCCATTGGGCTGATTCGTAGAGTTGCAACAGGGAAATTACCTAACCGCACCGCTAGATGCTCAGATTGTTCTTCTCCCTTTTCTGAGAGATGCACATTAGGTAAGCGCCCAGAAAGTATTCCGGCAGCATTGGCTTCAGAGTGTGCATGTCTAATCAAAACCAATCGCATGAATCAAAGGCTATCGCAGCTTTTCACTCTTGCTATTGCTAAGGTCGGCCCATGGAAATGCGTAGAGCGGGCACGAGCGGACTAACCCTTTCGCGCTTAGGTCTTGGAACGATGACGTGGGGCCGAGATACCGATGAGATCGAGGCTGCTGATCAGTGTCGCGCTTTCCTCGATGCAGGTGGCAATTTCATTGACACAGCTTCCACCTATGGTGACGGCGATAGTGAACGCGTAATTGGTGGCCTAGTTGGCTCATTGTTCAATCGAGATGAAGTAGTTATCGCCACAAAGGCAGGAATCGGATTTTCGGATGGTATTCGCCGAATAGATGCATCCAGACATTCATTGATCGCAGAACTTGATCGTTCACTGTCGCGGCTTGGCTCTGACTTTGTAGATATCTGGCAAATACATGCTTGGGATGATGCAACTCCCCTAGATGACACTTTATCCGCACTGGATTATGCCTATACGACGGGACGAGCCCGTTACGTCGGAATAAGTAATTACTCTGGTTGGCAGATCGCTCGAGCCGCAACTAAGCAGCAATCAAATTCTATGAAAGCGCCACTAACAACAGTTCAAAATGAGTATTCATTACTGAATAGAGAAGTCGAAATTGAAATTTTAGATGCAGCGCAGGAATGCGGTGTTGGCTTTTTAGCGTGGGCACCATTAGCAAGAGGTGTGCTGACAGGTAAGTATCGAAAAGGGGTGCCAAGTGATTCGCGAGGCGCTGCTCCCCACTTTGCAAAACACATAGAACCTTACCTAGACAACCGATCATCCCGAATCGTCGAGGCAGTGGCAGTGGCAGCGGAAGGTTTGGGGTATTCACCCTTGGAAGTTGCACTTGCTTGGGTAAGAGATGCACCTGGTGTGACAACTTCTCTCATTGGTGCACGCACTGGCGCACAACTTCGAGGCGTACTTAAGAGTGAAGAGATTTCATTGCCAAACATCGTGCGCAACGCGCTCAATGATGTGAGTGCTTAAGCGTTTTCCAAAAACTCTTTAAGAACCCGTGCGCCAAAGGTGAGACCTTCAATCGGTATACGTTCGTCAACACCATGGAACATAGCCATGAAGTCAAAGTCTGCATCTAGCTTTAGTGGTGAGAACCCGTAACCAATGATTCCAAGATCAGCCAGGGCTTTATTGTCTGTTCCCCCACTCATCACATAAGGAACTGGGATTGCAACAGCATCTTCCTTGATAAGTGCATTGCACATAGCCTCTACTAGATCTCCCTCAAAAGGTACTTCTAACGACTTATCTCGAGTGATGGTTTCAACTCTTACATGCTCGCCAATAATTGACTTAATTGTTTCATTGAGTTCACCTTCAAAACCAGGAATGAAGCGACCATCAACAACAGCACTTGCCGAACCAGGAATTACATTTGCTTTGTATCCGGCTTCCAGCATTGTTGGATTAGCAGTGTTCTGAAGCGTTGCACCGATCATGGTTGCGGCAAATCCAATTTCCTTAAGCAACGGTCGAAGATCATCTTCGTTATACGGCTTTCCGGTTTCTTCAGCGATTCGCTTGAAAAATGCTTTCACAGTCTTGCTATAGCGCTGTGGCCATTGGAATTGACCTATCTTTGCAACAGCTTCAGCCAAGCGAGTAACTGCATTTGCATCGTTCATCATCGAGCCATGTCCGGCACGACCATGCGCCGTTAGTCGCATCCAATGGATTCCCTTTTCTGCTGTTTCAATCAGATACAAACGCTTACCACCGGCAACTGTTACAGAAAACCCACCAACTTCAGATACTGCTTCTGTGCAGCCAGCAAAAACCTCTGGGTGATTCTTAACCATGTAATGAGAACCAAAATTACTTCCTGCTTCTTCATCTGCGAAGAAAGCCAAAACAATATCGCGCTCCGGAACATATCCAGTTCGAGCCCAATCGCGCACTGTTGCGATGATCATCGCATCCATATTCTTCATGTCTACTGCCCCACGACCCCAAATGAAACCATCTTTTATTTCTGCAGAGAATGGATCGACAGACCAATCAGCAGCGTTTACTGGGACGACATCTAAGTGACCGTGAACAACCAAACCAGGACGATTTGGATTAGAGCCTTTAATCCGAGCGATTACATTGCAACGACCTGGCGCTGACTCAAAGGTTTGCGAAACAATGCCAACTTCACTCAATAACTTAACAACATGGGCTGCAACATCTTTCTCATCGCCTTTTCCTTCGCCGTAATTAACGCTAGGGATTCTGATTAACTCTTGGCAAATACGGATGGCTTCGAGTTCTAGTTCTGAGTGTGTCGCTGTGGTCATTTCGCTATTCTCTCACCCAATTGCTATTCTTTCCGAACACTTAGTCCGGGTGGCGGAATTGGCAGACGCGCTAGCTTGAGGTGTTAGTTCCCGCAAGGGATTAGGGGTTCAAGTCCC
>Ga0114976_10000542_pt1 | contig 23665 bp, 22 predicted proteins | sample S_130805_EF_Meta_FD_87319 | JGI IMG/M metagenome (GOLD analysis project Ga0114976, IMG submission 87319) | Freshwater microbial communities from Lake Simoncouche, Canada to study carbon cycling - S_130805_EF_MetaG | ecosystem: Environmental > Aquatic > Freshwater > Lake | place: Lake... | reverse complement strand
TAGCTGAACATCGAACTCGTCTGCCGATCCGATCCGCGCATCGTCGCACCCGCCGCCACCATCAGCAGCGAATCAGACCATGACCGATCTGAACAGACGAATTTCCGCAGCCTGCTAGAGCGTGATCGCCGCAGGGCGGAACGCCCGGAGGCGTGAATCACGCGACAAAACGAAACCCTGGACCATGATCCGCGCTTCAGTCAGCGCGGATCATGGTCCAGGAGCGGGACGCGTCGGGCCGGAATCACCGAAAACGCTCCATCCGGCGACCCGGCAAAGGCTGCAGCGTGTTGCGTGAGCGAATGCGAACGCATCACGCTCCAGGCTCTGTTCGCAGGGCATCGTCGCGCGTTCAGGTGACCCCCTGAACGCGATCTGCCCTACCGCCGCATCAGCGGGTTGGGCGTCGGGTCGCCGACCTTGTGCAGCCTGTTGCCGTCGGTGTGCTGGAACGGCGCCGGGCGGCCCGCGACCTGCAGGATCGTCACCTCGTCGTAGCGCCAGGTCCCATCCGGATCGAGCGTGACGGTGATCTCGTAGCGGTCGGTGCGGAAGGCCTCTTCCAGGAAGGGGTTGGAGCAGATGCCGTTCACCGTGCTGCCGCGCTCGGCGACCAGGGTGAAGCGCGTGGCGTCGGCGGTCGTCGTGCCCATGGCGAGCGCCGTCTGGCCGCGCGGGATGGACAGCGTCTGGATGATGCGACCGGTCGCGGGCTCCCACAGCCAATGCCCGACCTGGTGGTGATATGTCTCGACCTCCCCCGGCTTCACCGCGCGCATGACGTAGCTGAGGCCGTAGAAGAGCTGCGGGCCGTTGGTCTGCGGGTCGATCGGCTGCAGCTCGATATGCTCGACATAGTCCTGCCGGCGGGTGCCGCCGGGCCCGGGGTTTACGTCGAGGCTCTTCGTCCCCTGCCAGATGCCGGCCAGCCGCCGGAGCGGGCCGAGGTGCTTCAGCGTATCGGGATCGGCGTCCGGCTCGGTGTAGATGTCCCGCGGCTGGTCCGGCATGGCGACGCCCCCTGTGCGATGCCTGCGAGCGTATCATCCGCCGGCGGGATCGTCAGGCCGCCGCGTCCATTCCCGGTACCTCGCCGCTGACGGCGCCGGCCGCCTGCACCCGCGACCTGCCCTACCGCGTCGGCGTCCAGGCCGGCGGTGCCTCGCTGCCGACCTGGTCGGTGATGCGCTGGTAGGCCTCCGGCCGGCGGTGGCGGGCGAAGTTGAAGATCGTGCTGCGGCCGAGCTCGCACATGCCGAGGTCGCAATCGGCCACGATCAGCTCGTCGCCCCAGGACGTCGCCTGGGCCATGATCTCGCCCTGCGGGTTGACGATGATCGAATGCCCGAACAGCTCGTGGCCATCCTCGTCGCCGGCCTTGGCGACGCCGGCGGCGAAGCAGGCATTCTGGTAGCAGCCGGCCTGGATGCTGAGGTGGCTGTGTGCGACGCGCAGGTGATGCGCCTCGAAGCCGCGGTTCTCCATGTTCAGGCTCGGCGTGTTGTAGCCGAGCATGACCAGTTCGACCTGCTGCAGGCCGAGCACCCGCCAGGCCTCCGGCCAGCGGCGGTCGTTGCAGATCATCATGCCGATGTTGACGGCCTTCTCGCCGATCGGCGCGCGCACCACGGGGAAGCCGAGATCGCCGACCTCGAAATACCGCTTCTCGAGATGCTGGACGCGGCGCTGCGGGTCGTACTCGGCATGGCCGGGCAGATGGACCTTGCGGTACTTCAGCACGATCTCGCCAGAGGGATGCACGTAGACCGCGGTGTTGAAGTGCCGGCCCTCCGGCGTCTTCTCGGCATAGCCGAGGTGGAAGCCGATGCCGTATTGGCGCGCGGCCTCGAACAGCGGCGCGGTCTCGTTCGACGGCAACGCGGTCTCGAACCAGTGGTCGGCGACGGCGCGGTCTTCCTCGTACCAGCGCGGGAAGAAGGTGGTGAGCGCCAGTTCGGGAAAGACCACCACCTCGGCGCCACGTTTGTGCGCGGTCTCCATCAGCCGGACCATGCGGCCGACCGCGACGTCGCGGCCCTCGGCGCGCTGGATGGGGCCGAGCTGGGCGGCGGCGAGGACGAGGCGGCGGGTGGTCATGGGGCAGGGGCTCCTCTCTCGGAGAGGCTCTGCCGTCCCGGGGCCTGTCCGGCAAGCCCAGGGGAGCGCGGCGCGGGTGACCCGCGCCGCGCGCGGCTCAGGCGCCGCGCCGGCGCAGCGTGGCGACGCCCGCCCAGAACACCAGCAGCCCGAGCGGCCCGAGCAGGAAGGTCAGCGGCAGGCAGGGCACCAGCAGCCAGCGCGGCAGGCCGCGCCGCAGCACCTCCGCGGCGATCCAGCAGCCGACCATCAGGTCGAAGCAGAGGTAGTGGATCCAGCCCGCGAGCAGCGCCCAGCGGCTTTCGAACAGCGCCGCCACCGCGGCGAGCGTGCCGAAGCCGCCGCCCGTGCCCTCGCGCGGGGCGAGGACCAGCAGCGCGAGATAGGCCAGCGCCAGCAGGATCGGCACGACGCGCCAGGCGACCAGCACGCGTAGGCGCTCGCGCCGCAGCGCGACGCCGGCGATCAGCGCGAGCCAGCCGGCCAGCGCCAGCAGGTTGGCCAGGCGGAAACCATCCTCGGGGGTCATGGCCGGGAGCCTCGCCGGCGCCGGGCGGCTCGGCAACCGGCCGGCGCCGCCCATCCCGAACCCCGCCCGGCAGGGGTCGGTCGCACGCCTGCGCCCGACCGCTCGCAATCCGGGCCCGCGGCGTAGCGCGCCCAAGGCGGATCGGTCGCGACCATGTGCCCGTTTCATCGCCCGGCCGTCGCCGATCTCGCGCCGGGTTGATCGGGCAACGACCACGCGGCGATGCATACGTAACGGCCATGCAGGACGCGCTTCCGACGCTGCAATCCAGCGTGCTCGACCGCCTCCCCCGGCTCGACCTGGCGGCGCTGCCGGCCCATCTCGCGGTCGTCATCCCGGTATTCCGGGAGGCGCCGAATGTCGAGCCGATGATCGACAAGCTGCGCGCCTGCCTCGCCGGGATCAGTTGGGAAGCGATCTTCGTCGACGACGACAGCCCCGATGGCACCAGCCGGATCGCCCGGCGCCTGGCCCAGGTCGATCCCCGGGTCCGCTGCATCCGGCGGGTCGGCCGCCGCGGCCTCGCCTCCGCCTGCATCGAGGGCATGCTGGCGACCTCGGCGCCCTTCGTCGCCGTCATCGATGGCGACCTGCAGCACGACGAGACCATCCTGCCCACCATGCTGCGGGCGGTCGAGCAGGGCGCCGACCTGGCGATCGGCAGCCGGCACGTGGCGGGCGGCGAGGCGACCGAGGGCTTCAGCGCCGCCCGCGGCTCGCTGAGCGATGCCGGGGCGCGGCTGGCCCGCCTGCTCCTGCCCGGCCCGGTCGCCGATCCGATGAGCGGCTTCTTCCTGCTCCGGCGCGACCTGGTCGAGGAACTCGCGCCGCGGCTGACGGCGAGCGGCTTCAAGATCCTGCTCGACATCCTGATCGCCGCCGGCCGGCCGCTCGCGCTGGTCGAGGTGCCCTACAGCTTCCGTCGCCGCGTGGCGGGCGAGTCCAAGCTCGACATCGCCGAACTCCTGGCCTTCGCGGGCCTGCTCGTGGACAAGGCGACGCACGGCCTGGTGCCGCTGCGCTTCCTGGTCTTCGCCGTCGTCGGCGCGCTCGGCGTGCTGGTGCACATGCTCGCCCTCACCTTTGCCGTCGGACTGCTCGAGCTCGAATTCGCGCCGGCGCAGTGGCTGGCGACGCTGGTCGCGATGACCGCGAATTTCTGGCTCAACAACCGGTTCACCTTCCGCGATGCGCGGCTGCGCGGCGCGCGGCTGTGGCGGGGGCTGGTGCTGTTCTACCTGGTCTGCGGCATCGGCGCCGCGGCCAATGTCGGCATCGCCGACCTCCTCATCCATGGCGGCGGCTGGGGCTGGACCCTCGCAGGCGCCGCCGGCGCGCTGCTGACGAGCGTCTGGAACTTCGTGATGTCCTCGACCCTGGTCTGGCGGACCCGATGAGCAGCTGGGCCGCGCGGCGTCTCGCCCGGGCTGCTCCGCTCCGCCTCGGCCATTCCAGCCTGCCCGCCTGGCAGGCCGCCGCAGCCGCGGTTGGCCCGCTGCCGCTCTGGCTGGGCTTCACCCTGCTGGCGCTGCTGTGGCGGGCGCCGGGGCTGCTGCAGAACGAGTTGAACTACGACGAGTCGCTGTACCGCCTCATCGGCCGCACCCTGGCCGAGGGCACCGCGCCCTATGTCGCCTTCTGGGACCGCAAGCCGGTCGGCACCTTCGTCATCACCGGCGCGACCAGCCTGCTGCTCGGCGACAGCCTGGCGGCCTTCCGGCTGGTCGGCGCGGTCTTCGTCGGCACCTCGGCCTGGCTGCTCGCGCTCGCCGGGCGGGCGATCTTCCCGTCGCTGCCGCTCACCGGGATCGTGGCGGGGCTGTTCTACGTCGTCTTCTCGATCCGGAATGGCGGCGCCGGCACCAATACCGAGCACTACCTGTCCACCTTCGCGCTCGCCGGCCTCTGCCTGCTGGTCACGGCGGCGCGCGCGCCCGGCGGCCTCAGCGCGGGGCGCGCCGTGCTGGCGGGCCTCGCCTTCGGCTGCGCCGTGCAGGTGAAGCAATACGCCGCCTTCGATGCGCTGGCCGCGGTGCTGATCACCCTGCTCGTCGCCGCCGGCACGCCGCACCCGCCGACGCCGCGCGCGCAGGCCGGGCGGCTGGCGCTGGTCGGGCTCGGCGCCGCCGTGCCGACGCTCGCCGCCATCGCCTGGTACCTCGCGATCGGGCGGCTCGGGCTGTGGGTCGAGGCGAATGTCACCGCCAATCTCGGGCTCGTCCCGGGGGCAGCGACCGGCCTCAACCTCGCCGGGGCCTGGGGCGGTATCCAGGGCTTCATGCCGCTGGTCTTGGTGTCGGCGGCGACCCTGCTGCTGGCGCCGCTGCTGCCGCAGGGCCGGGCGGCATGGCGCGGCTGGCTCGGCCTCGCGCTCTGGCTGCTGCTCATGGGCCTGTTCCTGGTCGTCGCCAGGCGCTTCGCCGACCACTTCTTCCTGCAGGTCCTGCCCGCCCTGGCGATGACGACCGGCTTCGGCCTGGTGCTGGCGGCGGCGACCCTGGCCGATTGGCGCGCCCCGGTCGCGCGCCTGGCCGGCCCGGCGCTGCTCGGCCTCGTCCTCCTGCTCGGCCTGCGGCCGGGCCTCACCGCGGCCTCGCTGGCGACGGAGGTGCTCTGGCGCCGGCACGTCGAGGGCCTGCCGCATTGGGGCGATCGCGTGGCCTGCGTCGCCGCGACGCTCCGCCCGCGGGTCGATGCGCCCGATCAGATCCTGGTCTTCAGCCGCTGGATCGGCGTCCACGCCCTGACCGGAACCCGCCCGCCGACGCGGTTCCCCTTCGTCTCGCATCTCTGGGCCGGCTACGCCCCGGTCGACGGCCCGGCCGAGATCGCCCGCATCCTGGCGACCCGGCCGCGCTTCATCGTGGTCGAGGACGAGTTCGAGGACCCCGCGACGATCAAGGGACCCGAGATGCGCGCGGTCTTCGCGCCGGTGCAGGCGGCGCTGGCCGCGGACTACGTGAAGGAGCGCCGGGTCGGGCCGTTCATCAGTTGGCGCGGCGGGCATGTGGACACGCTGGCGAGCGCGCTGGTCTTCCGGCGGCGCGACCTGGCGGAACCTGCGGATGGGCTGGGGTCGCGGGTGTGCCTGCAGCGGGCGGGGTGAGGGGGGTGCGGCGGCGGTGTCGGTGAGGGCGCTGCCCTCCCCGAACCCCACCCGGCAAGGGCCGAAAGGCCCTTGCAACCCAGGAGTCAGGTGGGCGGACGCAGTGGCTGGCTGGCTTCCGGCAAATCGCCATCGGTGTTTCGATCAACCGCTACTGCGTTGGCTGATGCGCGCCCACCGCTCACTGCGACGCCCGAAGCGACGAACGCCGCCGATACGATATCCGGTCCGTCCGTCGTGCCGCCGCTCAGACTAGCCGTCGTGATACGGGCCGCGCCGCCGGCATTGCGACGGATCCATTCGACCGAGCGCCGCAGCCAGGCCCAGCTCTGGTCGATGGCTGCCAGGCCTTCGAAGACGCCGGGTTGCCGCAGGACGAAGCCGTGCGCGCGACGCAGGACCGAGGTGGCGTCGGCGTTTCCGGGGTGGTCGTGCTGGCGCGTAAGCCACTCCTTGACGATCGCATAGCCTTTCGAGCTCTTGATGGGTTCCTGCGCCAGCAGCGCGACCAGTACGGTGCCGGTTGCTCCCATCGATCGGGTAAGCGGTTCCGCCATTGCAGCCACGACCGCCACGCTGACGATTGTTGTCGCCACATGCCGCGCCTGGGCCGAGGCGATGAGGCTGCTCCGAGCCGGGTTCGAGCCCTTGTCGCCTGCCGCCGCAGAAGCCGCGATCTCCGCCACCACCTCGGGCCGGACGAGTTCCTGCTCACCCTTCAGCGCATCGGCCAAGGCAGTCGTCGCTTTGCGCGCCTGCGCCCGCTGCTCCTGGGTGCTGGTCTCGAATTCCTCGTCCGCCCTCTGCTCGATACCGGTGCGCGTCGCCCCGATGAAGCCGCCATGCAGGGCGAGCACCGTGTACAGGGCGGTGTACAGGGCGGTGCGCGCCCGCGTGCTCAGCGCCAATTCCTGGCCCGCCGCCACCGCCGCCTGCCAGGTCTCCGCCGCTACCCGCAGCCGCACGCCACGGGCGTAGAGCACGTCGAAATCGATGGCGGCGAGGTCGCGCCCGACCATCGCGGCGTAATCCGCCGCGGCCCCCTGGAGCGCGGCGGGCTCGTCGTTGTTGCCGCGCAGCGCCGCGGTGAGCCGTTTGACTTCGGCCTGCAATTCCGGATGCAGGCTGCGCAGCCGTCGCAGGTCGTTGCCGTCGGCATCGAGCGCTTCGGGCGGCGCGAAGCCGATCCGGCCATCTGCCCCGATCTCGAGATGCAGGCCACGGCCCGGGCTCGGGATATCCGGCGGCGCCTCGGGCGGCGGCGGCGGGTATTCCGCCGGATCGAGTTCGCCGCGCAGCCAGGCCAGGACCCGCCGCGTTGCGTCAGGTTGCCCCCCGGCGATCAGCCTCGGGAGAGGGGCGCTCAAGGGGTTGCCTCCGAGGAATAGGCCCCGAACTGATGGATGTACCGGTACGAGAAGCGGTTCGCTGCTCGGCTCCAAGTTTCGCCGGTCGCCAAGCGCGCGTGGAAGCATCCTGATCTGACAGCCAGTGAAATCTGCTCGTAGAAGGGTAAACATCGCCACTAGAGTATTGACGTCGCTAACTTTAGTGTTCTGGCAATCAAGAGAAAAAAGACTATTGAGTCCCGCGAGTGGACCGATCTCAATTATCTCAGTATCACTACAATCCAGCATCTGAAGGTGGGCGCAATTTGCGAGCGGCGCTAGATCGGCGACCCGAGTACCTCTGCAGTTGAGCGCTTGCAACCCGGCGAGCCCAGCGAGCGGCGCGAGATCGGCGACCTGGGTGCCGCTGCAGTCGAGCGATTGCAGCCCGGCGAGGCCGGCGAGCGGCGCGAGATCGGCGACCTGGGTGCGGCGGCAGTCGAGCGATTGCAGCCCGGCGAGGCCGGCGAGCGGCGCGAGATCGGCGACCTGGGTGACGCGGCAGTCGAGCGATTGCAGCCCGGCGAGGCCGGCGAGCGGCGCGAGATCGGCGACCGGGGTGCGGCGGCAGTCGAGCGATTGCAGCCCGGCGAGGCCGGCGAGCGGCGCGAGATCGGCGACCTGGGTGAAGCCGCAGTCGAGCGATTGCAGCCCGGCGAGGCCGGCGAGCGGCGCGAGATCGGCGACCTGGGTGTCGCTGCAATCGAGCGATTGTAGCCCGGCGAGGCCGGCGAGCGGCGCGAGATCGGCGACCTGGGTGCCGCCGCAGTTGAGCGATTGCAGCCCGGCGAGGCCGGCGAGCGGCGCGAGATCGGCGACCTGGGTGCCGCTGCAGTCGAGCGATCGCAGCCCGGCGAGGCCGGCGAGCGGCGCGAGATCGGCGACCCGGGTGCGGCCGCAGTCGAGCGATTGCAGCCCGGCGAGGCCGGCGACCGGCGTGAGATCGGCGACCCGGGTGCCGCTGCAATCGAGCGATTGCAGCCCGGCGAGGCCGGCGAGCGGCGCGAGATCGGCGAGCGGCGATCGATCGTCAGGCTTGCCGCCGCACGACAGCCTATGCAGATGCCCGAGCGCGCCAATCTCCGCCGGCAGCGCCGCCAGCATCAGGCCACTGAGATCAAGCTCGCCGGTCCGCCGCGCCGCTTCCTCGGCGATCCGGCGTCGCGCTTCCCCGGCATCCTGCTCCGCCTGCGCCTGCGGTCCTTTCGCCATCCGCCACCGCTATCGCGCCCGGGCGGCCGGCGCAACGAGGATCGCCCCCACCGCCGGTTTCACCTTCCCTTAACCATTTACCCCTACTCTGTTCCCACGGCGCCGCGGTGCCCGCCGCGCTCCGCGCGGCTGCTCCTTGAGACTGTCCATCCGTCCTCGGCCACCCCGCGATCGCGCGCGGGCGCGCCCGCCGGCCAGGTCGCCTGCACGAGCCTCGCCCCGCCGGCGAGAATCGCACTGAGGGCCTAAATTCCTAAAGAAAACCCGGTCCAAGCCCCTGATCCGACGGCATTTTCATCCCATTCACCCCTGCCGGAATTGAGGGAATTGGGGGATTTAATCGCCTCAAATTCTAAAATTTCACCGCCTCGCCAGTATGTCCGAAAACCGCTTTCCGCCCGCCCCCGCCCGGTTTGTCCGAAAACGCCCACCCCGCCCGGTTTGTCCGAAAAACCACCACCACGCCCCATCACCCCACCCCGCCGGTTTGTCCGAATCTCGCATCCCCTCGACGCGCCGCCCGCGCTCAGGCATCTCCGCGCCCGAGGAGACCGCCATGCCGACCACCCGCCGCGCCCTGCTCGCCCTCGCCGCCACGCCGCTCGCCATGCCGGCGCTTGCGCAGGGCGACTTCCCCGCCCGCCCGCTGAAGATGATCATTCCCTTCCCGCCCGGCGGCGGCAGCGACATCCTCGGCCGCCTGCTCGCCCAGCGCATGGCCGATGCCCTCGGCCAGCCTGTCGTCCCCGAGAACCGCTCCGGCGCCGGCGGCAATATCGGCACCGAGGCCGCCGCCAAGTCGCCGCCCGACGGCTACACCCTGGTCACCGTCTTCAACACCATCGTGGTGAACCAGTTCGTCTATTCGAAGCTGCCCTTCGACCTGGCGCGCGACCTGACGCCGGTCGCCAAGGTGGCGATCGCGCCGACCCTGATCTGCGGCGGCCCCAGGCTGCAGGCCGCCAATCTGCGCGAGGTCGTCGAGATCAGCCGCCGCGAGCCCGGCCGCCTGAACCACGGCACCCCCGGCCTCGGCACCATCACGCACGTCTCGTGTGAGCTGATGGATGCCATGTCCGGCGGCAAGCTCACCCAGGTGCACTACCGCGGCACCGGGCCGGCCGTGACCGCCTGCGTCTCCGGCGAGGTCGAGCTCGTCTCGGCGCCGCTCTCCGCGGTCGATGAGCTGGTGAAGGCCGGGCGCCTGCGGGCGCTGGGCAACCTCGCCGGCCAGGACAGCCCGCTGATGCCGGGCATCCCGACCGTCGCGGCCGCCGCCGGCCTGCCCGGCTATGCCGTGGATAACTGGGGCGCCGTGCTGGCCCCGGCCGGCGTGCCGATGGCGATCATGGCGAAGCTCGAGGCCGCCGCCCGCCAGGCCGTCGATACGCCGGAAGGCCGCGCCGCGCTCGCCTCGCGCGGCATCGAGGCCAGCTTCGCCGACGGCGCCACCGTCACCCGCATCATCGCCGAGGACAGCCGGCGGTGGGAGCCGGTGATCCGCCAGGCGAATATCCGGGTGGAGTGACGCCGGCGGTGGTCCGAGGCGCTTGCGCCGAAGGCTGTCCATCGCGGGTGTGGTTGCGCTTTGATGCCGGACGCGGATGCGCCTGCGCCGGGCAGCCAAGCGCCGGCCACCGCATGCGGTCGCCGGCCCGAACCAGGGACCCGCAGGGGCCTCGATGTGCTGCGCACGGCGTGAAGCCCGGAAGCGTCGGTAGAATGGCGAATCGCCGCAGCGCTGCTCGCCCGACTGCGCCGGGTGATGCAGCGGCGCCGCTGCAGGACCCTCGTCCAGGCCCGAACACCAGTCACGCGCGACGCCGATCGGCGTCGAATGCCCCTGCCGCCGCGCTGCATTCGGCGCCCATCACGCAAGCCCGATGCAGGCCGGTCAATCGAGGCGGTGACCGGAATGGCCAGCGCCGATGTCGCGCGCCGGCGCCGCCTGTGCTCAAGTCGGGCAGGGTGCCTGGTCCGCCTCGGCGACCGACATGGTTTGGTGCAGCGCGGCCCGCCGCGCGGCCATGGCCCACCCCGATGCCCTCAGAACAGCGAGAACCGTCATGTCCGATCTTCTGGTGATCAGCTTCCCGACCGAGGCGCCGGCCGAGGCGCTGCGCGACAAGCTGCTCGGGATGCAGAAGGAGTACCTGATCGACCTCGGCGACGCCGTCGTGGCGATCAAGAATCCCGACGGCTCGGTCAAGCTGAACCAGCTCTACAACCCGACCATGATGGGCGCGGCGTCTGGCGTCTGGTGGGGCGCGCTGGTCGGGCTGATCTTCATGATGCCGGTGGTGGGTGCGGCGATCGGCACCGCCTCCGGCGCGATCGCCGGCAAGCTCACCGATGTCGGGATCAACGACAAGTTCATGAAGGATGTCTCGGAGAAGCTGGAGGCCGGCCATGCCGCGCTCTTCCTGCTGATCCGCAAGATGACCACCGACAAGGTGCTGGCGGCGATCCAGGGCGCCGGCGGGACGGTGATGCAGACCTCCTTCGACGAGACCAAGGAGCACGCCATCGCCGAGGCGCTGGCGAGCGCCAAGGCGCTCGCCGACAAGCCGGCCTGAGCCGGGGCGGTGCTCGCGGCGGTGACATCGCACGCGGGCACTCCTTGCTTTCTTTGATGACCTCCCGACTATGGGTCAGCCGGCAGCAGACGCGTGATCGCCAGGCAGCCGGGCCTCGATCACGGCGGCGTGCTCATTGGCCGCCCTGGCATCCGGTGCGCGAGAGGAGAGTGGGCATGCTCGATGGGCTCGCACGCGCCGTGCTGCCTACCACCACGCCCGGTGCGCCGCAGAACACTCTCCGCAAGAACTAACCCGCCTTCCAGTACCACTTCGTCGAGTTCGTCACCGAGCACCTGATCGACGTCTCCCGCAGCTTCGACGGCGACCTGCAGGAGGTGCTGGTGCTGGCGATGATCGGCCAGATGACGCTGCGCGCCTACATGGATCCGGCAGCCGCCGAGCGCAGCACCGCGATCTCCGCCTCGCGCATCGCCGATGTTACGCGCATCCCGCGCCAGACCGTGCGGCGCAAGCTGCAATCCCTGCACGCCCGCGGCTGGATCGAGCAGGACGACAAAAGCAGCTGGCGGCTGCGGCTGGACGGTAGCGGATCCCAAGCCCAGCGCGACCTGCAGGCGCACGATGCGCGCGGCGTCGAGCGCGCCGTGCGCCTGCACGCGGCCTTCTCGGCGGTCCTGGACGGCGAGCGCTGAGCGCCGCTCAATCGAGTGCCTGGCTGCCGCCGCCGTTAACCGTCAGCACCTGGCCGCTGATCCGGCATGCCAGCGGCGAGACCAGGAACAGCTCGGCCTGCGCACTGTCGGCCGGTTCCCCGAGCCGACCGAGCGGGGTGCGCCGCAGCATCCGCGCCTCGATCTCCGGCGTCAGCACGCTGGCGGATGCCGCGGTCCGGCAATGTTCACGAGGATGTCGCTCCGGGCAAAGCGCGCAGGCGCTGCGTCGACCAGGCCGGCAAGCGCTACCTCGGACAGCACGTCGCAGGCGCGCCCCATCTCCGCAGCGCCGATCGTCTCGGCGGTTGCGCGCGCTGCCGCGGCGTCAAGATAGCTTCCCGCCATCACCGAGACCGCCGCCGCCGCACCGGTCGCGCCAGCCAGCAGCACGGCCGGCTGTCCGGCGCGCTCAGCGCCATGCCGAAGACAAGCCCGAAGATGAAGACGTTGCCGTCCTCCATCCCGAAGACGATGTCGCCGACCGAGGCGCGCAGCGAGGTGCGGAGAGTCTCGAAGCCAGGAACCATCGTCGTCGCCTTCCGCCGTCGCGTCCGGCCTAGTTCGGGATGCGTTGAGGCGGAAGCCCCGAAAATGCTGAATCCCGCGACCCGACAAAGCCTGGAGCATGGTGCGCGAGCGAATGCGAACGCCGCATGCTCTGGTTGTCGAGTATCATGGCAACGGCCTGGGCCTGCCGATCGCCCATGGTGACGACGATGAAGAGTGGGCTGTTTGCGGCGGCCGCGAGCGGCATGGCGAAGGTGACGAGGCTGAACCGGATGATGCGGCGACGACGCATCGGGGGGGCCTCCTGACGCGTCGCCTCAGTCGGCGCTCGCTCTCCGCCGCAATGCAGCCCCTACGCGTCGACCGCCGCGTAGGTGAGCTGCATCAGCAGCCGGCGATAGCCCGCGCGCGCCACGCTCGGCGCTGCGGTCATGCTGACCACCGCGAGCTGGGCGCGCGGATCGACCCAGAAATAGGTCCCGCCATAGCCGGCCCAGGTGTACTGGCCCGCGAAGCCCGGCACCGCCGCGCCGCCATCGGCGAGGCGCACGCCGAAGCCGAGCCCGAAGCCGAAGCCCGGCGAGCCCAGCAGCAGCATGCCCGGCGAGAGCGGCTGCTGCAGACCCGCGACGTGATCCGTCGTCATCAGCCGCACCGCCGCCGGTGCCAGGATGCGGGCTCCGTCGAGTTCGCCGCCATTGGCCAGCATCTGCGCGAAGCGGAGATAATCGGCGGCGGTGCCGACGCCGCCGGCGCCGCCCGAGGCATTCCCCGGCGGGCGCGAGACGTCGATCATCCCGACCGGCTGGTTGTTGTTGGCTGGATCGACACCGCTGTGCATCGCCAGCCGGTTGCCCTGGCGGTCCCTCAGCGCGAAGCCGCTGTCGGTCATGCGCAGCGGCTTGAACAGCCGCTCTTCCAGAAAGGTCTCGAGCCGCTGGCCCGCGGCGGCCTCGACCACCCGGCCGAGCGTGTCGGTCGAGAGGCTGTACTCCCAGGTGCTGCCGGGCTGGCGGGCGAGGGGTGCTGCCGCCAGCGCACGCACGAACTCATCGGGGCTCGGGCCACGGCTGTCGTAGTCTCGCTGGCCCGCGAGGAAGAGCCCGCCCTTCACATAGGCCTCGCGCACCGGCAAGTTCTGCGTGAGCTCACCATAGGCGAGGCCCGAGGCGTGGCGCAGCAGGTCGTAGACCTGCATCGGCCGCGCGGTCGCGACCAGGTCGTAGCCGGCATCCGGCGCGGCGCCGCGCGGCACGCTGACCTGGAGCTTGTCGAAGCCCGGCAGGAATCGCGCGACAGGGTCGGCGAGGCCGATGCGGCCCTCCTCGACCAACATCATGGCGGCGACCGAGACCAGCGGCTTGGTCATGGAATAGAGCCGGAAGATGGTGTCCGGCGTCATTGCCGCATTGGCGGCGCGGTCACGGAAGCCGAAGCTCTCGGCATAGGCGAGCTTGCCGCGGCGGGCGACCATGATGACGGCGCCGGGGATCCGGTTGGCATTCACCTCGGCCTCGAAGGCCTCGCGGATGCGCGAGAGCCGGCCGGCATTCAGCCCGAGCTCGGGGGGCCGCGCCTCCGGCAGCGGCGCGCGCGGCAGCGGCACGACGGCCTGCGCGGCGGCGAGGCGCGGCGTGGCGAGGGCAGTCGCGAAGCCGGCGCTCGTGGCCAGCATGGTCCTGCGGTTCATGACGGTTCCTTCCCCAGGGCGCGGTTGCGTCGAGGCAACCTGGGTACAACTGCAACGCGTGCGCGGCGCCGCGTCAACCGCGGCGTGCAGGCCTCAATGCCCGACCTGGCGCGCCGCGGCGACATAGCCGATGCGCCGCTCGGGCGGCACGGCGTGACGGCCTGCGACGCGCTCGAGCAGCAGCGCGGCATCGCCGACGAGCCCCGCCTGCATGGCGCTGTGCAGGAACAGCTGCTCCAGCACGTCCTGCTGCGCGTGGCTGCCGCCGAGGCGATACATCTCGCCGAGCACCGGCCGCATGGCGGTGACCGCGCCGGCATGGTCGCCCTCGGCATGCAGCAGCACCGCCTGGCAGACCGGCAGCGCGATGCGCCCGACCAGCGCGCCATTGGGCGTGCTGGCGTGATCGCGCATGGCGTCGAGCATCCGTGCCGCCGCGCCGTGTCGGCCATCGGCGGCCAGCGCCATCATCCAGTGCGGCAGGGTGAAGGCCGACAGGCAGTCGCCGATCCGCGCCTCAGCCTTGTCGGCGAGTTCCGTCCAGCGCGCGCCGCCCGCGACACCGTGCAGCCCGAGGCGGAACAGCATCGACGCCGCGTTCTGGACGTCGATGTAGAGATCGGGCTGGGCCTGCGTCACCGGGCTCGCCAGGTTGCGGAAGCGGGTGTCGTAGAGCGCGAGCACGCCGTCGAAGTCGCGCTGTTCCAGCCGGTACATCGCCTGGTGCCACCACAGGTGATGCATGAGGTTGTTGCCGCCTTCCCAGTTCGCCTCGAGGCCTGCGACCCATTGCTCGCCTTCGGCGCGGCGCCCCTGCATCTCGAGCACATGGGCGACGGCATGGGCGGCCCAGAGATCGCCCGGGTCGCGCGCGATCGCCTCGCGGCCGGCGGCCTCGGCGATCACGTAGCTGCCGCATTCCTCATGCGCGAAGCTGCGACAGGCGAGCACGCTGCCATAGCCGGGCAGGGCGCCGGACCAGCGCGGCAGCACCTCCTCGACCATGCCGAACATCGCTTCCGGCCGGCCCAGCCAGAAGGCGCAGAAATGGTGCAGGCGGAAGGCGAGGATGTCGTGCGGGTGCAGCCGCATGATGCCGGCCCAGATCTCGAGCGCGCGCTCGACCTCGCCGGCGGCCCAGGCGGCGAGGGCGGCGACATGCGCCTCCTCGCGCGCGGTCGCGTGCAGCGTGCAGCGCGCCGCGTTCTCGATCGCCTGCTCGGCGGCGGGGATGAAGGCCTGCTTGTAGCCGAGCAGCAGGAAGGCCGCTTTCAGCACATGCGCCATGCCGAAATCCGGGTCGGCCTGCAGCGCGGTCTTCAGCCGCAGTGATGTGTCGAAGCGGTAGCGCAGATAGCCCTCGACGGAGTGGTCGAAGGCGCGTGCGGCGGCCTCGCTTGCGGTCGTGAGCGGCAGACCCTGGGCGTCGCGCTGCATCATCCGTCCCCGTCGTTGCGGGGCTCAGCCGGCGAGCCAGCGTGCAAGCACGTGGATGGCCGCCATCAGGTCCCCGGTGTCCATTGATTCATAAGGGTTGTGGCTGCCATTCGCGTTCCTGACAAGCAGCATGCCAGTGGGCACGCCGGCGGCGGCGAAGTTATTGGCGTCGTGGCTGCCGGGGCTGTTGAGGCGGGGCGCGGCGGCGCCGGAAGCGGCCTCGAAACCGGCGAGAATCATGGCGTCCATGGGGCCCGGTGCGGCGGCGCTGCGCGTGCCAAGCTCGATCGTCACGCCGCGCCGCCCGGCGACCGTGGCGACGATCTCGCCGAGGCGCTGCTCGAGCGCGGTGAGATGCGCCGGCGCATAGGCCCGCAGGTCGAGGCTCATGGTGAAGCTGCCGGAGACCGAGGTCAGGCTGTGGCGCTCACTCGGCGTGTGGAAGCGCCCGATGGTGATGGCCATCGGGCGGCCGGCGGCTTCCTCGGCGAGCCACAGCTTTTCGAGTTCCAGCGCGAGATCGGCGCCGGCGAGCGCGGCATCGCGGCGGAAGCGATGCGGCAGGCCGGTATGCGCCTCCTCGCCGGTGATGCGGATGAAGGGGTGTCGCACATTGCCGGGATTGGCGAGGCAGAGCCCGACCGGTGCGCCGGCCTCGATGAGTTGCGGCGCCTGCTCGATATGGACTTCGACATAGGCGCCAATGGAGGCCGGGTCGCGCAGCGGCGTCGCGTCGCGTAGCCGTGCGGGATCGCCGCCGCAGGCCGCGATGCTCTCGGCAAGCGTCGCACCGGTGCGCGCGTGCCTGAGATCCAGCGCGCCGTCCGGCAGCCGCGCGAGCAGGCAGCGGCTGCCGATCAGGCCGAGGCCGAACCACACGGCTTCCTCGCAGCGCAGCGCCAGCACCTCGATCGGCGCGCGCGGCGCGATGCCCGCGGCCTTGAGCGCGGCGATCGCGGCGATGCCGGCGATCACGCCCGCGGCGCCGTCGAAATTGCCGCCCTGCACGACGCTGTCGAGGTGCGAGCCGATCAGGATCGGCTTCGCTCCGCTGCCGGTGTCCCAGCGCATGGCGAGGTTGGCGCCGGCATCGCCCGAGCACCTGAGGCCGAGGTCGCGCGCCGTCTCCGCCAGCAGCGCATGCGCCAGGTTCTCGCCCGGGCCATAGGCGTCGCGGGTGATGCCCGGCGGGTCGCGGCCGATTTCGGCGACGTCGTCCAGCAGGCGCTGGACGAGCGGCTGCTGCGCGGCGACGGCGTCCGTGATGGTCAAAGCCCGATCTCCTTCAGCACCGCGTCGGTGTGTTCGCCGAGCCCCGGCGCCGGCACGCTCCAGGGCCCGAGCCCCGGCAGCTTCGGAAATGGCAGCGTGCCCAGTCCGGGCTGCTCCAGCGGCACCGCGGCGCCGACCGCCACCGCATGCGGCTCGGCCAGCCAGTCGAGCGGCGTGTTGACCAGGTCGCAGAGCATCCGCTCGCCCTGGAAGACCGCGACCCAATCCGCCGCCGGGCGCGTGGCGAGTGCGGCGCGGATTTCCGGCAGCAGCGCCTCGCGGTGCTCGGCGCGTTTCGGGAAGCTGTCGAAGCGCGGATCGGCGGCGAGCTCGGGCCGGCCGATCAGGCGGCAGAACAGCACGTATTCCGGCTCGCGCAGCATGGCCACCATCAGCCAGCGCCCGTCGCTGCCCTGGTAGGTCCCGGCCGGGATGTTGGCTGCCGGCGGCACGCGGCCCAGCAGGCCCTGTTCGGCGATGTTGAAGCCCATCAGCGCGGTCGCCGATTGCATGAGCGAGACATCCAGCACCCTCGGCCGCGGCGCAGCACCCGTGGCACGATCGCGCGCCTGCTCAGCCAGCGCGGCCTGCACCGCGATCATCGCCGAGAGCCCGGTCACCATGTCGACATTCATGATCTGGCCGGTGCGATGCGGCACGCCGTCCATGCCGATGTTCAGCGAGACCATGCCGCTATAGGCCTGCATGACGCTGTCGGTGCAGGGCCGCTCGGCATAGGGGCCTTGCTGGCCGAAGCCGGAGATGGAGAGGAAGACCACGTCGGGCTTGCCGGCTTCCGGCGTCAGGCCGAGGCGCTTGGCGACGCCGGGCCGAAACGCTTCCAGCATCACGTCGGCGCGCGCCGCGAGCTTGAGCATCGCCGCGCGCCCGGCCTCGCTCTGAAGGTCGAGCACAACGCTGCGCTTGCCGCGGTTGAACGACACATGCATCGCGGATTGCGTGCCCTCGCGGGTCGAGAGGCCGCGCGACCAGTCGCCCGCCGGCGGCTCGATCTTCACGACATCGGCGCCGCAGGCCGCGAGCTGGGTCGCGCAATAGGGGCCGGCGATGCCCTGGCTGGCATCCAGCACGAAGAGCCCCCGATAGGGCTGCAGCCGCTCGGCCATGCGTTCCTCCCGCGTGTGTCGCCGCCTATCCTGACCGGAAATGCAGGGGAGGGAAGAGATGTCGGCGACCCGACGCGCGATGCTGGCAGCGATGCTCGCGGTGCCGGCCGCGCAGGCGCAGGAATGGCCAAGCCGCCCGATCCGCTTCATCGTGCCCTATCCGCCAGGGGGGCCGACCGACATTCTCGGCCGCGTGGCGGCGCAGGTGCTGACCCAGGGCCTGCCGTAGCCCGTGGTGGTTGAGAATCGCGCGGGGGCCGCCGGCGCGATCGGCGCCGAGGCGGTGGCGCGCGCCACACCCGATGGCGGCACCTTCCTGGTCAACGCTTCCGCGCACGTGATCGTGCCGCACATGCAGAAGCTGCCCTTCGACGCGGTCGCGGATTTCGCCCCCGTAACGCGCATCGCCGCGGTGCCACTGATCCTGGTGGTGACGCCCACGCTGCCGGTGCGTTCGGTGGGCGACCTGATCGCGCTGGCGAAGGCCGAGCCCGGCCGCCTGTCATACGCCAGCTCGTCCAATGGCGGCGCGCCGCATCTGGCCGGCGAGCTGTTCAAGCAGATGGCCGGCGTCGATCTCCAGCACGTGCCGTATCGCGGCAGCGGGCAGGCGCTGCCTGATCTCGTCGCGGGCAATGTCCAGGTGATGTTCGACAGCCTGGCCTCCTCGGCCGATCTGGTGCGGCAGGGCAGGCTGCGGGCGCTCGCCGTCACGACCGAGGCGCGCATCCCGGCCTTCCCGGAGCTGCCGACCATCGCCGAGGCCGGTGTGGCAGGCTACGCCTTCAGCACCTGGTACGGGCTCTGGGCGCCGGCGCGGACGCCCGAGCCGATACTCGCCCGCGTGCAGCGCGAGCTCGCCGCCGGCCTCGCCGCACCCGAGGCCGCCGAGCGGCTCGCCGCCCTCGGCGCCGTCGCAGTCGCCGATCCGCCGGCTGACTTCGCCGCCTTCGCAGCCGCGGAATCGGCGCGCTACGAACGCGTCGTTCGCACCGCCAACATCCGCGCCGACTGATCTGGATCAAAGGCGTCGCGCCTGGTGGCGCCTAGCCTCGGCGGCTGCGGTCGCCTGCGTCCGCGCTGACCGGTCTGCTTCAGGAACGTCCCATGCGCGCTGTGGTCTGCGAAAGCTGGCGGGAATTCGACGAGCTGGAGATCAAGGAGATCCCGCCCCCCGTCCTTCGCGCGGGCGGCGTGCGCATCCGGGTCGAGGCCGCAGGGGTGTCCTTCGCCACGCAGCTTGTCGTCGCCGGCAAGTACCAGCGGAAGCCGCCGCTGCCCTTCGTGCCCGGCACGGAGGTCGCCGGCCTGGTGATCGAGAGCGCGCCCGACGTCGCCGACCCGCTGCCGCCCGGAACCCGGGTCTTCGCCGTCGTCGACTGGGGCGGGCTCGCCGAGGAGGCGGTGGCGGATGCCATCCATGTCGTGCCGATCCCGACCGGCCTCCCTTTGCCGCCCGCGATCGCGCTGCCGATCAGCTACCCGACCGCGGCGGCGGGGTTGATGTGGCGCGCCCGGGTCCGACCGGGCGATTGGGTGCTGGTGCAGGGGGCAGCGGCCGGCGTCGGGCTCGCCGGCGTCGAGATCGCCCTGGCGCTCGGCGCCCGGGTCATCGCCCGCTGCGGCCAGGCCAAGCGCGCCGTGCCGTTGGCGCGCGGCGCCGCCCGCGTGCTGGACAGCGCCGAGCCCTTCCGCGAGGCGGTGCTCGAGGCGACCGGCGGGCTCGGGGTGAATGCGGTGCTCGATACGCTCGGCGGCGGCACCTTCGATGAGAGCCTGAGATGCCTGCAGGAGGGCGGCACGCTGGTGACCATCGGCTTCGCGGCCGGCGGCATCCCGCAGGTCTCGCTGAACCTGCTGCTGCTGAAGAACATCGCGGTCGCCGGGGTGAACTGGGGCACCTATGTCGGCTGGTCGCCGGGCGACAACCGCCAGCGCTACGCCGCCCGCGCACGTGCCCTCTGGGACCAGCTCACCGCCTGGTGGCAGGACGGCCGGCTGCGGCCGCAGGTCCATGCCGCCCTGCCGCTCGAGGCCTTCCGCGAGGCCATGGCGACGGTGCGCAGCCGGGATGCGATCGGGCGGGTGGTGCTGCTGCCGCAGCAGGGTTAGACCACCAATGTGGACGAACCGACCCCGCAGGCCCGCCGCGACCCGCGCCTGATCGCGGCGATCGTCGCCAGCGCGCTCTTCATGCAGAACCTCGACAGCAGCGCGGTGACGACGGCGCTGCCGGCCATGGCGCGGGATCTCGGCCAGGCGCCGGCGAGCCTCGGCGTTGCGATCACCTCCTACCTGGTGGCGCTGACGGTCTTCATCCCGGTCTCCGGCTGGGTCGCCGACCGGTTCGGGCCGAAGCGGGTCTTCATGCTGGCGATCGTGGTCTTCACCCTGGCCTCGGCGCTTTGCGCGCAGGCGACTGGACTAGGCACGCTGATCGCGGCGCGAGTGCTGCAGGGCATGGGCGGCGCGATGATGGTCCCCGTCGCCCGCCTTCTGCTGCTGCGCCAGGTCCGCAAGGACGAGATGCTGAATGCCATGGCCTGGCTGACCATGCCGGCGATGATCGGGCCGATCAGCGGCCCGCCGCTCGGCGGGTTTTTGACGGATGCCTTCGGCTGGCGCTCGGTCTTCCTGATCAACCTGCCGATTGGGGTCATCGGCCTGGCCCTGGTGGCCTGGAAGATCCCGCGCCTGCCGACGACGCATCCGGGCCCCCCCGATCTGAAGGGCCTGGCGCTGGTGGGATCGGCGCTGGCGCTCGTGATGACCGGGCTCGAGACACTCGGGCGGCATGTCATCCCGGGCTGGCTGTCCTGGGGCGCGCTCGGGCTCGGCCTGATCGCCGGCTGGGCGGCGATCCGGCATTGCCGGCGGGTCGAGCGCCCGGCGCTCGACCTCTCGCTGCTGGACTACCAGAGTTTCCGCACCTCGGTGGTCTATGGCTCGCTGTTCCGGATCGGTGCCGGCGCGACGCCCTTCCTGGTGCCGATGCTGCTGCAGGTGGGCTTCGGCGAAAGCGCCTCCGAGGCTGGCCTCGTCTCCTTCGCGACCGCGCTCGGCGCCCTGGCAATGAAGCCGCTGGCCCGGCCGATCCTGCGGCGCTGGGGCTTCCGCACCGTGCTCATGGGCGGCGCCGTGCTCTCAGCCGTCGGCGTCGCGGTCGGCGCGCTCTTCACTCCGGCCTGGCCGCTGGCCGCGATCTTCGTCGTGCTCGCGCTGGGCGGGCTCTGCCGCAGCCTACAATTCACCGCGCTCAACACGCTTGGCTTCGTCGACGTGCCGCAGGCCCGGTTGTCTGCCGCAACCAGCTTCTCCGGCACGACGCAGCAACTGGCTCCCGCGCTCGGCGTGGTGCTGGCGACGACGGCGCTTGAGTCGAGCCTCGCGCTCGCCGGCCGTCCGGCGCTGGCGCCGGCGGATTTCGCCGTGGGCTTCCTCGTCGCCGGCGCGGTGGTGCTGGCCTCGGCCCCGCTCTTCGCGCGGCTGGCGCGGGATGCCGGCACCGCGGTCAGCGGCCACCGCCCGAAGCCGCGCACTGCGTGACGGGGTCGTTGCATCGCAAACGCATATAAAGAAGCGAATGTTTACTGCGGCCCCGGTGCCGCTGGTCCAGGGTGCAGGGGAACCTTGATGGATCGCTCGCCGTGTCAATCCTGACCCGTCCGGTGCTGCAGAAGGCGTTGGCCCTGCGCCCCGCCTGGGTCCTCACCGATGGCCATGATGGCGTGGCAGCCCAGGCGATCGGTCTGGCCGAGGCCATGGCCCTGGCCGCCGAGCCGCGCCGGTTGCGCGCGACGCTGCCCTGGGCCTGGCTGCCCGGTCGGTTCTGGCACGCCCCGCTCGCCCGCGTGCGGAGCCTCGACGCGCCGCTGGTGCCGCCCTGGCCGACGCTCGCAATCTCCTGCGGCAGGATCGCGGCACCGGTCGCCGCCGCGCTGTGTCGTCGTGGCCTGCCGACCGTGCATCTGCAGGACCCGGGGATTGATCCCGCGCTGTTCGATGCGGTGGTTGCTGCCGAGCATGACGGCCTGACCGGCCCCAACGTCATTGTTGCGCGGCACGCGATGCACAGGGTGACGCCCGAAAGACTGGCCGCGGCTGCCGCCACCTGGGCGCCCCGGCTCCGCCACCTGCGCCGGCCGCTGGTCAGCGTGCTGGTGGGCGGACCGAATGGCCGCCACGGGCTGGATGCGGCGCTTGCCGACCGGCTCGGGGCGCAGCTTGCCGCGATGGCGCGGCAGGATGGCGTCGGGCTGGTGGTAACCGCCTCGCGCAGTACACCCGTGCGGGTCCGCGAGGCGCTGGCCGCGCGGCTGGAGGGACTTTCGGCAGAGGTCTGGAGCGGCGAGGGCGAGAATCCCTACCTCGGCATTCTGGCGCTCGCCGACGCCATCATCGTGATCGGCGATTCGGTCTCACTGCTGTCGGAGGCGGCGGCGACCGCCGCGCCGCTCCTGATCCCCGACCTGCCCGGCCGGTCGCGCCGTGGCTGCCGCCTCGTCGCGCTGCTCAAGGGGAGCGGCCGGGCGCGCAGCTTCCAGGGACGGCTCGAGACCTGGCCGGTCGAGCCGGTGAACGACACCCCCCGGGTCGCGGCCGAACTCCGGGGGCGTCTCGGCATCTGATGCTGCCGGTCACCAGCTTCGATCCGCGGCGTGGCGTCGGCGACGTCGCCTACAAGGCGCTCGCCCATCCGCTGGCGGCGGAGGCCATGCCACGGCTCTATCGCCGGCTCGCCGAGGCGGCGCGCGGGAGTGCCGGCATCGCGCTCTATGATCCGGTGGGATCTCAACCGGGCGGCCAGTCGGGCGGCATCGCAATGCTTGACGCGCTGCATCCGCTGGGCGACCTCCCCATCGAGGGCGTCTATGTCCAGGACGTGCGCGATGTCGGAAGCTTCCGGCTGGGCCAGGCGGCGCGGCCGGTGACGGACCTGGCACGCGCCGGGGTCGGCGCGGTGCTGGTGACGGTGCATGACGCGGCCCACAGCGTCGCCCAGCTGGCCCCCTGGGTGCCGAGCGGTGCGCTGGTGGCGAGCCTCGACGAGGCGGGGCTGCCGCCGGCGCTGCAAAGCAATCCCGCCTGGCTGCTCGATCCGCTCAACTATGCCACCAATTTCGCGCTCTTCCTAGAAGCCGACGGGCTCTCGACCCGTCTGGTCACCGCGAATTACTGGGCCGGCTACGGCGCCCGCGCGGTGCTGCTCTGGCTCCGGCTCTTCGACACCGAGGGCCGTGTGCTGGCGACCTGGGAGGAGGCCCTGCCGGAGGGGCCCGGCGGGATCGTGCTCGACAGCCGGGAGATCCGCGCGCGCTTCGACCTGCCGGATTTCGAGGGCCACCTCTTCCTGCACGCCATCGGCGCCGCCGGGCACGACGCGGTGAAATACTCCCTCGAGCTGGTCTCGGCGCAGGGCGAGGCGAGCCTCGGCATCACCCATGACGCCACTCCCTGGCCGGCCAAGCACTATGCCGGCATCCCGGCGCCGGCCGAGGGCGAGGAGGTGCGCATCTGGCTCGAGAACCCGCACCCGCTGCATGTCCCGCCCGGCGCGCTGGGGATTCGCGTCATGGGCGCGGGCGAGGCGGTGCCGATCCGCAACGGGGTGCCGCCCTTCGGGCTGCGGGCGGTCGACCCGGTGCGGGTGCTCGGGCGCATCGCCTGGCCGCAGCAGCTAGAGCTCGATGCCGGCAACCACCTGGTGCGGCCGCGCTACACGGTGCGGCGCGGGGTGCGGCTCCGGGTCGCGCATGCCAATGTCGAGCGGGTGGACCTGGCGCCCGATCCGGCCATCCCGCTGCTGGGTGAGTTCATGGGCCGTGGTCACCTGTTGCCTTTCCCGGTGATCGACCCTGCGCGCGTCGAGATCACCGTCCTGCCGACCCCGATGGCGACGCGGCAGGCCGAGCTGCCGCTGGCCATCGAGATCTTCGACCCGGAGGGCCGGCGGGTCGCGGAGCAGGTGCTGGGCCGGCTGCCGCGGGGCGAGATCCCGGCGATCGCGCTCGATGCGCTGCTCGGGCCGGTGGCGCGGCGGGCGCTGG
>Ga0114976_10000541_pt1 | contig 23713 bp, 21 predicted proteins | sample S_130805_EF_Meta_FD_87319 | JGI IMG/M metagenome (GOLD analysis project Ga0114976, IMG submission 87319) | Freshwater microbial communities from Lake Simoncouche, Canada to study carbon cycling - S_130805_EF_MetaG | ecosystem: Environmental > Aquatic > Freshwater > Lake | place: Lake... | reverse complement strand
GTAGCAATTTCAGCACGGATTTGACGAGAGAGAAGATTACCATCTAAAAGTTTGGCAGGCATAAATAAATTAAATTTTTTCGGATAGAGCTAAGCGCAGTAAGTCAGCCACCGTACTGACATTGAGTTTTTCCATAATATTGGCACGGTGTGCTTCAACCGTTTTAATAGAAATCGTTAAATCATCAGCGATTTGTTTATTTAGACGACCAGCCACAATCCGTTCTAATACTTGTCGCTCTCTCCCCGTCAGTTTAGATAACAAACTTTGGTTATTTTTCTGTAAAGAGGCTTCTTTATAAGAGCTTCTTGCTGTAACGAGCATTTTTTCTACCAGATTTTGTAATTCATTCTCTTTGAAGGGTTTTTCGATGAAGTCAACAGCCCCTTTTTTCATAGTGGTCACCGCCATGGAAACATCACCATGACCAGTTATAAAGGAAATCGGCATTGGGATTGATTCCGCAATTAAATGCTCTTGAAGTTCAAGGCCTGACATACCGGGCATTCTGACATCTAGAATGGCACAGGCAGTTACATCACGATCGGATCCTGTAACGGCTTGTAAGAAGCGCTCTGCACTACTAAAGCATTTGACTAAATAGCCATTACTTTCGAGCAACCAACTCAGCGAGTCACGAACAGCTTCATCATCGTCGACAATATAGATAATTTCTTTGGGTTTATCTGTGTAGATGGTATTCATGCGTAACCTTGACTAAAAATAATAAATAAAAGTGTCTATGGCAATAATAACGGTTTTTATTCATTCCTCGCAGAAGTTTCTTGGCTCTTCATTGAGGGTATTAAATAATTCTCTAAAGGTAACAAAATAGTGAATGTACAACCATTCAAAAGATCTCCTTTTTTATCATTTTCTGGAAGATTATTGGAGTTATTTTCTGCCATTAAACGACCTTCATGAGATTCAATAATCGAGCGACAAATATTCAGTCCCATACCCATTCCTTCCTCTTTTGTACTAAAAAATGGGTCAAAAATTTGCCCAGCAATTTCTGGAGCGATTCCCTTACCGCTGTCGATAATCCGAATCCGTAGCATCGGTTGTTGGACTTTATTTTCCATGTCAGCAATGATTTTGATGGGAGGTGCCTTGCCTCGCCGGGAACGCGGATAAAAATCGCGCATACTGTCGATTGCATTTTTGATTAGATTCACAAGCACTTGTTCGATCAAAATGGGATCAACAAAACATTCAGGTAAATTTGGTAGAAGTGTTTTTTCAATGAAAAGACCTTGACGGTTTGCTTCAATCTCAGCGAGTTCGATAGATTGATTGATAATTTGTTCGATATGGCAGGATTGACGTTGAGGCGCACTTCGTTTGACAAAGTTTCTAATCCTTTGAATAATCGTTCCAGCTCGTAAGGCTTGCGTACTCACTTTTTCAATGGCTGGAATGATTTCTTGATCAATTTGGGTATCGTGTTTTGCGCGTAGACGATTCATCAAACCCATACAATAATTATTAATCGCTGCAAGGGGTTGATTTAATTCATGTGCAATCGAAGAAGCCATTTCACCCATGGTGGTTAAACGACTCGAAAACTGGAGCTTTTCCTCTTGCACTCGAAGATTATCTTCTGACAAGCGTCGCTCAGTAATATCTGTGGTGATGAGCATTTGCGCAAGATGCCCATCGGTCCAGGGAATATAACGTCTTCTGACTTCATACCATTTGGGATTATCGGGAAGTTGTACTTCCCTAGAGTCGCCAATGATGGGAGTAAGGGCTGAGGAGGGAAGACCAGCAAAACCATCCACATTATCCTCATCTAAATCAAGATTACTTTCAGAAAATGCTTCGCTACCAAGTAACAGATGATGTGCTTGAGGTGTGGCATCAAACATTTCTTGGTATAAGTTATTGGAATACAGTAATTCTCCTGACTTTGGGTTGACGACTGAAATACCTGCTGTTAACCCCTCTAATACTGTAATAAAACGTTGTTGAGAGATGGCTAATTCATCTCGAATACGACGTGGTTCTGAAATATCAACCAAGGAAGCAATCCAGCCAGTTTGTTTGTTTTTTGCATCCACCATTGGGGAAACATAGTTTCGGACAAATATCTTTTTACCTTGTCGATCCGTCAGAATTGCTTCGATACCATTGGGAGGGCCGAAGTTATTTTTAAAGGCATCTTCTAGTTTCATGGAGTTTGATTCTTCATCTTCCTTTGCCCAGAAGGGAAAAGGAGGCTTTAATCCCTGTAGTTCCTCGCCACTCCACCCGACCAGTTTAGAAAAAGCAGGGTTGACATAACTAATACTGCCATCCAATTCATGAACGCGAAGTCCAACGGGCATCGATTCTTCAATAGCTCTTCTAAAGTTAGTCTCATTAATGAGACTGCGTTGAATATCTTGTCTAAATTTCATCTGTCGCCAAATTGACCAAAAGCTCCAAATCACATAAGAACATAATCCAATCACTAGCCAAAACAGCATTTGGAAACTGAGATTACTTGGCAGAGGATAGCTCTCACCTTGAAGAATGACATTGTCTGCAAACTTCGTTATTTTGATTTGGTAGGTACTATGGTTTTTATCTAAAGATCGATTACTTTGTGAGTAAACGAGTTGACCTTGATTATTTAGAATAGAGAAGCGATGACGCGCCAAAATATCCTTGGGGATAATGCGATTGATCAACAATGGAACTGAGTATAAGACAGCGATATTTTGATGTTGTTCAGAGTATTTTGAAGCAGGCTGAACATACCAAAAGACGATAGAGCGCTCTTGATTAAAGTTAGGATTTTTACCATTGAGTTCTAAAGTGATAAAACTAGAGTAAGTACCTCGTCCTGAGGTTTGTGCATCTTTTAGAGTAGCTTGTAAGGCGTTATTTAATTGGGACGATATCTTAGGATCATTATTCCAATCTCCTTCATCGATGATTGGAAAGATAATGGAACTTTTTGAAACTTGATTACCAGATTGAATTAATAAAAGCTCATTATGTTTATTAATTAAGGAACTAGCGATTCGATAAAATTCTTTACTCCCCTTTACATCGTTTGAAAAAGGCATTTTTTTAGTAATATTTAATAGTTCCTCTTCATTTTGATCAAAGTTAATTTGTAATCGTTGCTCTGCATAAGCGATTTCACGATAAAAGATAATCTCTGCTTGTTCCTTTTCTTGAGAGGACAAGGACCATAGAATTGCAAACATGGCCAACATAAATAACATGATGGCAATAATCGGGGTGTATAAATAATCAACGGATTGTTGACTTAGTTTTTTTTTCAAAGACCTTGGTTGAAGCCATTTTTTGATTCGGCTAATTGAGAAGGTAAGCATTTTCATAGGGCTTATTTTGCTTGAACTGTCGTTTATAGGTTGAATTATTTGACATATTTTCATAAATAATTTCATATTATGATAAATATTATCAAGATATGAAAAAAAACTTGTATTTCATCGATCTAAATTTAGAATAAGAGAAATTAATAAGGAGATCAAAATGGCAGTCGTTCCTACAGAATTTAATTCCAAGTTATCAAATATCGATGCAGTTGACGTTGATCCTATAGAAACTAGAGAGTGGCTTGATGCCATGAATGGTGTCATACATTCTGAAGGTACAGAGCGTGCGGCCTTTTTGATTGATCAGCAGATTGCTTTTGCTAGAGTGAATGGCGTTGATCAACCCTTTCATGCACAAACTCCTTACATTAATACAATACCAGTAGAGCGCCAAGCTCGCATACCTGGTGATCAAGAAGTAGAGCACCGGATACGTTCATATACGCGTTGGAACGCCATGGCCATGGTCTTACGTGCGAATAAAGATACGAATGTCGGTGGACATATTTCATCTTTTCAATCTGCTGCGACTTTATATGACGTTGGTTTTAATCATTTTTGGCATGCCCCATCAGACCAGCATGGTGGCGATTTGATTTATGTTCAGGGTCATTCTGCACCTGGTATTTATTCTCGAGCGTACTTGTTAGGTCGTTTATCGGAAGACCAGTTAGATAGTTTCCGTCAAGAGGTAGGTGGTAAAGGTATTTCAAGCTATCCACATCCGTGGTTAATGCCCAATTTTTGGCAGTTCCCAACGGTGTCAATGGGACTAGGTCCTATCATGGCGATTTATCAAGCTCGCTTTATGAAGTATATGCAAGACCGCGGAATGACGCAGACGGACGGACGTAAAGTGTGGGCATTTTTAGGTGATGGCGAGACAGATGAGCCAGAATCTCTTGGTGCGATTGGTATGGCTGGTCGTGAAAAATTGGATAACCTCATTTTTGTGATTAACTGTAATTTGCAACGATTAGATGGCCCAGTGCGAGGTAACAGCAGCATTATTCAAGAACTTGAAAGTGAGTTTAGAGGTTCTGGTTGGAATGTGATTAAAGTCGTATGGGGAACTCATTGGGACGCTTTATTTGCGCGTGACAAAAAAGGTTTACTCATGAATCGTTTGGCACAGATTGTGGACGGTGAGTATCAAACCATGAAAGCCAAAAACGGTGCTTACGTTCGAGCCCATGTTTTTAATACACCGGAATTACAAGAATTGGTTGCTGATTGGAGCGATGAAGATATTTGGAATTTAAATCGTGGCGGACATGATCCCCATAAGGTGTATGCAGCGTTTCATTCTGCAGTGAATCACAAAGGGCAACCAACCTTGATTCTGGCAAAGACCATTAAAGGTTATGGCATGGGTGCATCTGGAGAGGCAATGAATATTGCCCATCAGCAGAAGAAAATGAGTATTACAGATGTCAAAGCTTTCCGCGATCGCTTTAATCTACCGGTAAAGGATGAGGATCTTGAAAACGTTCCTTATATTAAATTTGCAGAAGGTAGTCCAGAGCTTGAGTATATGCGTAAAAGGCGTATGGATCTCGGAGGGTATTTGCCACAAAGAAGAGCGAAAGCTGAATCTTTAGCAGTGCCTACCTTAGAAACATTTGCTCCTTTATTAGATGCAACGGTTGAAGGTCGAGAAGTTTCCACAACCATGGCATTTGTGCGTTTACTGAACATGATCGTAAAAGATAAAGTCATTGGTCAGCGTGTTGTACCGATTGTGCCGGATGAGTCTCGGACCTTTGGTATGGAAGGCATGTTCCGTCAATTAGGTATTTGGAGTCATATTGGGCAGTTGTATGAGCCACAAGACCGTGATCAATTGATGTTCTATAAAGAAGATCAATCAGGCCAGATTTTGCAAGAGGGCATTAATGAAGCCGGCGCGATGTGTGATTGGATCGCTGCTGCCACAGCATATTCAACCCATGGCGTCCCGATGTTGCCATTTTATATTTTCTATTCCATGTTTGGTTTCCAAAGGATTGGCGATTTAGCCTGGGCAGCAGGAGATATGCGCTCCCGTGGTTTCCTCCTTGGAGGAACTGCCGGCAGAACGACACTTAATGGGGAAGGTTTACAACATGAAGACGGTCATAGCCATTTATTTAGTTTAGGTATTCCAAACTGTATTAGTTATGACCCAACGTTTGGTTTTGAATTAGCCGTGGTGATTCAAGAAGGTATGCGTCGCATGTTAACTGATCAAGAAGATGTGTATTACTACATCACCTTAATGAATGAGAACTACGCACATCCTGCGATGCCCAAAGGTGCAGAAAAAGATATCTTAAAAGGGATGTATCACTTGCAAAGTGTTGGCGAAGCGAAATCTAAATTACGGGTGCAACTCATGGGAAGTGGCACGATCTTTAGAGAGGTCATGGCCGCAGCAGAACTGCTAAGTGATGATTGGGGTGTTGCTTCAGATTTATGGAGTTGCCCAAGTTTTACAGAGTTAGCAAGAGATATTCAACGCGTGAATCGACATAACTTATTAAATCCGTTAGCCAAACCGCAAAAGTCTCATGTAGAAGAATCCTTAGCTAAATTCAATGGCCCAGTAATTGCTTCAACCGACTATGTACGTTTATTTGCAGAGCAGATCCGTCCAGCTATTCAACAACTAGGAAAACGTTATACCGTTTTAGGAACGGATGGTTATGGAAGATCTGATACACGTGAACAATTACGTCACTTCTTTGAAGTAGATCGTTATTGGGTAACTATTTCTGCACTAAAAGCCTTAGCTGACGATGGTCAAATGGATGCCAAAAAAGTAGCAGAAGCAATTGCTAAGTATGGTGTTGATGTTTCTAAGCCAAACCCAATGACTGTTTAAGGAGCTTTTTATGACACAATTAATCGAAATTAAAGTTCCAGATATTGGTGATTACAAAGAAATCCCTATCATTGAGATGCATGTGAAAGTTGGTGATCAAGTTGCCAAAGAGCAATCACTCATTACTTTAGAGTCAGACAAAGCCACGATGGATATTCCTAGCGCACATGCAGGTATTGTCAAAGAGTTAAAAGTTAAATTAGGTGATAACGTTTCAGAGGGTAGTCTCGTTCTGATATTAGAAGCAGGCGAGGTCAAAGCTAGTTCCACTCCTATTCCAATTCCAGAGGTAAAGCCTGCAGAAGCAACTGCTCCTGCTGCTAAACAAGAAGCTCCTGTTACTCCAGTAACCACACCTGTGGTGGGTGCAGCGCCAGCAGTTAAAGCTGAAGTAAGTAGTGTGGCTTCAGCAAGTCATGCAAGTCCATCCGTACGTAAATATGCGCGTGAGTTAGGTGCTGATGTTACGCAAGTAAAGGGTAGTGGACCGAAGGGGCGCATTACTCAAGAAGATGTACAAGCGTATATTAAGAGCATTTTAAGTGGCCAAACTACTACAGTGAGTTCAATAGCTGCCAGTGGTAATGGTTTGCAATTACTGCCTTGGCCAAAAGTAGACTTCAAGAAATTTGGTGAAATCCAGACTAGACCACTTTCTCGTATACAGAAGATTTCTGCAGCAAATCTAGCTCGTAATTGGGCCATGATACCTGCGGTTACTTATCATGAAGATGCAGATATTACCGATCTAGAGGCTTTCCGAGTACAAACTAATAAAGCTAATGAAAAATTAGGTATTAAAGTCACATTGCTCGCTTTTTTAATGAAAGCATGTGTCAAAGCTCTAAAAAAATATCCAGAATTTAATAGTTCGCTTGATGGTGAAGAGTTAATCCTGAAACAATATTTTCATTTAGGATTTGCCGCCGATACACCGAATGGCCTAGTAGTTCCAGTGATTCGAAATGTTGATCAAAAAGATGTTTTAGAGATCGCCCAAGAGACCAGTGATTTGGCGAAGTTAGCGCGTGATGGCAAGCTCAAGCCAGATCAAATGCAAGGAGCATGTTTTACGATATCCTCTGTTGGTGGAATTGGTGGAACCTATTTTTCACCGATCATTAACGCTCCAGAAGTAGCTATATTAGGCGTGAGCAAAGCAGCCATGAAACCGATTTGGGATGGCCAGCAATTCGCCCCAAGATTGATATGCCCCTTATCTCTCACAGCAGATCATCGCGTGATTGATGGTGCTTTAGCCACTCGTTTTAATGCTTATGTTGCTGAATTAATCTCAGATTTTCGTCGCGTTACTCTTTAAGGAATCAACATGACTATACAAACAATACAAGTTCCAGATATTGGTGATTTTAAAGATATCCCTGTCATTGAGATTTTGGTCAAGGTTGGCGACGAGATTGTTAAAGAGCAAGCGTTATTGATATTAGAGTCTGATAAAGCGACGATGGAAGTTCCCAGTGATGTGGTGGGTAAAGTGGTTTCAGTGGATATCAAAATTGGTGATAAAGTCAGTTTTGGCATACCGTTCATGACCGTTGAGTTGAGTTCTCAAGCAGCAGAGAAAAAAGCAATAGCACCTATTACACCAGCTCCATCTACCCCGATTCCTCAGTCAACACCAGCGCCAAGTACAGGAGCATATTCAGGTACTGCCAATTACTCATGTCAGCTACTCGTATTGGGCTCAGGACCTGGGGGATATAGTGCAGCGTTTCGAGCAGCTGATTTGGGATTAGAAACGATTTTGATTGAGAGATACTCTACTTTAGGTGGTGTTTGCTTGAATGTCGGATGCATACCATCTAAGGCTTTACTCCATACTGCAGCGGTTATGGAAGAGGTGAAATCGATGTCAAAACATGGCGTTCATTTTGGTGAGCCTACAGTGGACATCAATGCACTTCGAGCGCATAAAGAGGGTGTGATTAGTCAACTTACAACTGGCCTTGCAGGTATGGCCAAAGCGAGAAAAGTAAAAGTGTTACGAGGTGTTGGAACTTTTTTAGATGCAAATCACCTTCAATTAGAAGAGACCTCTGGAACTGGATGGGATTTAACAGGAAAAAAAGAAGTAATTCATTTTGAAAAAGTCATTATTGCTGCTGGTAGTCAATCAGTCGTATTGCCTTTTCTACCAGTAGATCCAAGAATCGTGGATAGCACAGGAGCTTTAGAACTTAAGTCGATACCGAAACGTATGTTGGTAATTGGTGGCGGAATTATTGGTTTAGAGATGGCGACCGTTTATAGCGCATTAGGTTCACAAATTGATATTGTTGAACTAGCCGATGGTTTGATGGCGGGAGCTGACCGAGATTTGGTGAAAGTTTGGGAAAAAATGAATTTACCTCGCTTTCATCAAGTCATGTTGGGAACAAAAGCTGTTATGGCGCAAGCGAAAGATGACGGCATTTGGGTACAGTTTGAAGGATCTAAAGCACCGACTGAGATGCAGTGTTATGACCTTGTTTTAGTTGCCGTTGGTCGAGTGCCGAATGGTAAAAAAATACAAGCTAGTAATGCAGGAGTTATTGTTGATGAACGTGGTTTCATCCCAGTCGATCAACAAATGCGTACTAACGTGGGCCATATCTTTGCTATTGGCGACATTGTGGGGCAACCCATGTTGGCTCATAAAGCGGTTCATGAAGGTCATGTTGCGGCAGAAGTTGCTGCAGGAGAAAAATCATTTTTTGATGTCAAGCAAATACCTTCAGTTGCCTACACCGACCCAGAGGTGGCTTGGGCAGGGCTGACAGAAGAGCAATGTAAAGCCAAAGGGATTGCTTATCAAAAAGGAGTTTTCCCATGGGCAGCGAGTGGTCGTGCGATTGCAAATGGACGCAGTGAAGGATTTACTAAGTTGATTTTTGATGAAGCCACGCATCGTATTATTGGAGGTGGAATAGTTGGCACTAATGCTGGTGATTTAATTGGTGAAGTATGTTTAGCCATCGAAATGGGTGCTGATCAAGTTGATATTGGTAAGACAATACATCCTCATCCAACTTTAGGAGAGTCGATTGGCTTAGCGGCAGAAGTTGCACACGGGTCATGTACTGACTTGCCTCCGCAAAGAAAAAAATAAGTTTTTCTAAGAGATATAAAAGACATGGGAAAATATCTCATGTCTTTTTTTTAGGAATTAAATATGAATCAATACCCACGCTTTCCGGTGATTGGAACCCCTCTTACAAGTCATGCGATTCGCGTCATGATGCTTGGTAGCGGAGAGTTAGGTAAAGAGGTCATAATTGAATTACAACGTTTGGGTATTGAAGTCATTGCTGTCGATCGGTACCCCAATGCACCAGGACATCAAGTTGCGCATCGATCCTATGTGATTGATATGACAGATGGACAAGCCTTACGAGATTTGGTGGCGAAAGAAAAGCCGCATTTAATTGTTCCTGAAATTGAAGCAATTGCTACAAACACATTAATGGAACTTGAGCAAGAAGGGGTAGTCGAGGTGATACCAACAGCAAGGGCTGCATTCCTCACCATGAACCGTGAAGGGATTCGTGAACTTGCCGCTAAAGAATTAGGTTTACCAACATCGCCGTATTTTTTTGCGAGTTCCCTTGAAGAATTACAAGCAGCCATTGACAATGGCATTGGTTACCCTTGTTTTGTCAAACCAGTGATGTCTTCTTCAGGTAAGGGGCAATCCAAACTAAATGGACCACAGGATGTCAAAACAGCTTGGGAATATGCGGCAACTGGAGGTAGGGTAGATAGTGGTCGGGTAATTGTGGAAGGGTTAATTGATTTTGATTACGAAATCACCCTTTTGACAGTAAGGTCCTTCGGCAGTGACGGCAACATCAAAACTAGTTTTTGTGAACCGATTGGTCATGTTCAAAAAAATGGTGATTATGTAGAAAGTTGGCAACCCATGGCGATGAGTTCTCTAGCGATTGAGAGGGCAAGAGATATTGCTGAAAAAATCACTAGTAATTTAGGTGGTAGAGGTATTTTTGGAGTGGAGTTATTCGTCAAAGGAGATCAAGTTTGGTTTTCTGAGGTCAGTCCGCGGCCACATGATACGGGACTAGTTACTTTGGTCAGTCAGGTGCAGAGTGAGTTTGAGTTACATGCAAAAGCTATTTTAGGATTGCCCACCCAAGTGGCATTAAAAACTCCAGGAGCAAGTGCTGTAATTTATGGAGGTTTAGAAGCATTAGGCATTGGTTTTGAGAATGTTCACGAAGCCTTATCGCAAGAGGGAGTGACTGTACGCTTATTTGGTAAGCCCGAGTCATTTATGAAAAGAAGAATGGGTGTCGCATTAGCCAGTGCCTCAAATACTGATCAAGCTCGTGAATATGCAAAAGAGGCAGCAAAAATCATTTCAACGGTGAAGTTGTAAAAATAGCTTTGTAGAATTTATTGATGAATACAAAGAAAAAACTGATTGCACAATTGATGATCTTGATCATCGCTTTAGGGGGAGTTCTTTTGATGTCACTTAAGCCGAGTGTTTTATTTGGAAAATCTCTCACGACACGCTCTGGTATCGTGAGTGGGATTGAAAAAGCTGTTGAAGAGCGCCTTGTCACTGATCCACATGAAACTTTTTCAAAAGATCTCAAGGCTTATACTTACATCGCAAAATTTCAACTGGGTGGCAGTCCTATTGTGGCAAAGTTTCAAGACCCTTATCAAATTAATGAAGGTGATATATTGCGGGTCAGTGGAGTTCAGACTGAGCAGTTTTTTGATGTTTTAGCATATCGCAATGAAACATTGCAATACACAGGTTCGAACTCTTGGTGGATGACTGCATTAGCTGGATTGGTATTTTCAGTAGTTGCAGCGCTTATCTTCTTTCGAGCGATTCAAGATCCTCAGTGGTACGAGCAAGCTTTTTTTCTAATCTTATTTAGTGTAGGTGTAATTTTAGTATTCAGAGGTTTTTATATCAAAGAAGCCATTGATTTATTACACCAGTCATGAGTAATCGCGTCGGATTTCATAGTTCATTACTGGTCGGAGCTCTTTTGGTGACTTCATGTTCAACAGAGATTTCAACGCTTGAGCAGCCTTTTATTCGATCTCAACACGTTCTTTCACAATCGATGCCATCCCAATTGCCTCCTATTCAGTTACCAAATTCTGGGTTACAGAGATTGTATTCAAGCGTTGGACAAAAACATGTAATTCAAATTGTGAGTAATCCATCCACTGGTTATCGTTGGGAGATGACCTATCAAGAGCCAGTAAAGAACTGTTTAGTTGTCGTTAGTAGTAATATGGTGTATGACGATAAAGAGAGCTATTCCGATGGCGTCAGAAAAGTAGGATCACCAGGTAAGCAGGAGTGGCAATTTCAAATCAATTGCACAGGACTATATCGCATTACTTTTGAGTACAGAAGACCCTGGGAGCAGGGGCCTTCAACCTTTAAAACAGTCGCAGAATTTGTAGCGAGATAAAAAAAGCCCAGTTGAAACTGGGCTTTTTTTATTATTTGAGAACTATTTAGTTAGCTACGGCGCTTTTGAATAATTTCTCACTTGCTTTTAAAGCAGATTCAGTAGCAGATTGAGTTTGATGAGTACTCATATCGACAGCTTGCTTGACTGCTTTTTGGGTTGATTCTAATGCGTTACTTGCATTTGCAACAGCTTGTTTGATGAGGTTCACCATCGCATCAGAACTACCGGGAGTTTGTGCGCTTAAGTCTGTCATTAATTGTTGTATTTGAGATGTACGCTTTTGAATATCTGATTTAGCAACTTCATTGATACCAGCTTGAGTTTCATTCGCGATACTATAGAAATGTCTGCCATATGCAATCGCCTTTTCAGTCATGGGTTGGACAAAATTTGCTTGCATGCTCATGTATTCTTTGATGTCCTTAGCTTTGGATGAGTCTTGTAAATGATCGACATTTTCTTGCATCAATGTTTTTGCAACTTGAAGATTAAGTTCCATTAATTTTTCTACGCCATCAAATGCTTTGCGTGAAAGTTGAGCTAATGTTTCTAAATTTGCTTTGTTAGCGGCTGTGATTTGTTCCTGAGTGAGTAACATAATGTAATCCTTTCAAGTGGTATTGGTGGGTTTTATTGTTTTAATAATATTAACCGATTCATATGAAAAATGATTGATGTACATCAAAAAATACCCCTTTGTTGAACACCAGATGAAGTTTTAGAAATCCCTTATTCTCCATAGGATAATAGTCAGAGTAATTACTCTCTAAATATCCCAATCAAATTCACTTTTCATGTTGCAAGTTTATTACACCGATCATTTTGTTTTACCTCTTCCCCCAGGGCATCGTTTTCCTATGAAAAAGTATCAGATGTTGCGGGATGAAGTATCCACCTATCTGGAGGTGGAATTAGATGAAGCGCCGCTGGCATCTTTAGAAGAACTCTTATTAGCCCATGACGCTACATATATTGAAAGAGTCGTTCAAGGTCAATTAACAGAGGCTGAACAACGTGAGATTGGATTTCCTTGGAGTGAGAAAATGGTCATTCGCTCACGAAGGTCAGCAGGCGCTACGATTGCCGCTTGTAATGCGGCATGGAAAAATGGCGTAGGTGTTAATTTAGCAGGAGGGACACATCATGCCTATGTAGATAAAGGAAGTGGGTTTTGTGTCTTCAATGATGCAGCAATTGCAGCCAAAAAAATCCAATTAAATCGATACGATTATTTCAAACGTAATCTGCGTGTTGCGATTATTGATTTAGATGTTCATCAGGGCAATGGTACAGCATCCATCTTAAAAGAAGATGCGAGTGTCTTTACCTTCTCCATGCATGGTGAAAAAAACTTTCCATTTCGTAAAGAGAGTAGCGATCATGATATTGGATTACCAGATGGTTGCGAAGATGAAGAATATCTCAAGGCTTTACAGGATAGTTTAGATCAAATTGAGATCATGTTTAAACCTGAATTTGTTATTTATTTGGCGGGAGCTGATCCATACCAAGGCGATCGGTTGGGACGACTCCATTTAACAATCGAGGGTTTAGGGAAAAGGGATGAGAAGGTATTACAATGGTGCTTTAAAAGTAAGATTCCTATAGCAATTGCAATGGCAGGTGGATATGGTAATACCATTGAAGAAACTGTAGCAATTCATGCGCAAACAATTAGAAAAGCAATTGCATTTCAATGGTAAATAAAAACAGTAATTTAATTTATCCTATTTTTATTCTGATCTGGAGTTCGGGGTTTATTGTGTCCCGATTTGGGATGCCTTACAGTGAGCCCATGACATTTTTATCTCTGAGGTTTATAGGGGTTTGTATTTTGATGTTGCCGATTATTTTTTGGAAAAATATTACTTGGCCAACTAAAACCCAAATCATTCACATTGCAATGGCCGGTGCCTTGATTCAATTTGGTTATTTAGCTGGAGTTTGGATTTCAGTTCGAGGAGGTATGCCAGCTGGTTTATCGGCATTAATTGTTGGTTTGCAGCCCATATTAACTGCTCTTTTTGCATATTTTATTGCTGAAAAAATTACCTCAAGACAATGGGTTGGTTTGCTATTTGGTTTATTGGGGGTTGTGATGGTGTTGTCTGCGAAGCTCAATACGGATGGTGTGACGATTTCCAACATTTTGTGGAATGTTTTTGCGTTATTTGCTATTACTGGAGGCACCATTTATCAAAAAAGATTTTGTCCAAGTTTTGATTTACGCATTGGCTCTTTTATTCAATTTGCTACCAGTGGTTTGATTAGTGGAATTTGTGCTTTATTATTTGAATCTAGGCAGATCATCTGGAGTAACGAGATGATAGGTTCACTTATCTGGTCTATTTTCTGTATTTCAATTGGTGCGATGAGTTTGTTGTTTATTTTGATTCGAAGGGGTAATGCTACTAAAGTGAGTAGTCTGATGTATTTGACTCCACCAACTACAGCTCTATTGGCTTGGATTTTCTTTAAAGAGCCATTGACCCCAGTGATTATCTTTGGCACTGTGGTGACATCACTGGGTGTCTTACTGGTCAATCAATCGCTTCCTTCCTTTTTATCTTTACGTAAGGTGAAAGATTTAAAATAGTCTTTTATCAAACCCAATTTATTGATGCTCATGCAAAAAACGTCTCGCTTTAAGTTATTTCTCGCAACACTCATTCTGTCCTTTAGTTGTTCAACAGGTGTATTAGCCAAAACAACGGATGAGTCCTCTAGTAAGAAAAATATTCAAGCTGAAAAAAATAAATCGAGTAAGTCATCAAAAGATTCAAAAACTTCGAGTTCTGATAAGTCCAAGAAAAATGTTAAATCACCTAAAAATCCTCGAGAGGTTCGACCAACCGTTCTTCCAAGATCATCCGTTAAGAAAGCTGAGCCTGTAGCTCCAAGAGTTTCTGCAGGAACTGCCTTGGGACTTGGTAAGCAAGGGGATGAGTTAAATTTAAAGTCAAATGTTGCGATTATCGTTGATCAGCAAAATCAGGACATTATTTTTGATAAAAATTCCCAGATACCACTTCCAGTAGCATCAATTACCAAACTACTGACAGCCATGGTAGTTCTAGATGCAAAGTTGCCGTTAGATGAGACATTGGAGATCAATGAGCAAGATGCTGCAATTTATAAAAACTCTCGTTTAGTCAAAGGTACGACATTAAGTAGGCAAGAAGCACTATTGCTTGCACTGATGTCCTCTGAAAATCGTGCTGCTTATACATTAGGCCGAAACTATCCAGGAGGTATCAAAGCCTTTATGGCGGCGGTCAATCGTAAGACAAAAGAAATTGGTATGAAAAATGCTGCCTTTGAAGATCCTACTGGCCTGACCAGTAAAAATGTAGCCTCTGCAGAAGATTTGGCCATCCTAGTGAATGCTGCTTATCAATACCCATTGATTCGTCAATTTACGACAACCCCCAATCACATTAAAGAAATCAATCAACGTGATCAGCAATTTTTAAATAGTAATCGACTCGTTCGTTCTGGAGATATGGAAGTATTGATTCAGAAAACAGGATACATATCCGAAGCAGGACGTTGTTTGGTTATGATGGCACTGGTAAATAACAAACAATACACGATGGTATTTTTAGATTCAGTAGGAGTACAGTCTCGATTTGCTGATGCCATTCGTGTCAAAGAATGGATAGAGAGTGCAGAGCATGCAGCACTTCGTAAATTACCAAATACAAAGTTAGTCGCTAATTAATGAATAAATCCGAAAGGCTCTAGCTGATGTTGGATGCTGGGATCTTGAAGAAGTTGGGTGAGTAATATCACATCAGTTTGTGTAGAGTGGACCGTTTGTGCAATACTAAACACACTCCATTCTTGCAGCTCAGCGGGTAAAAATCCTAATAAGTCTACCGCAGGTACAGCCTTGATTTCACTAACTAACTGCACTGCAAGTTGTGATTTCCCCTGAGCAACTAATTCTGCGACTAAACCACCTTCTGGTCGGATTGCTTTTGCAAGAATTAAATCTTCAATACCAAGGTTTTTAATTAATTGCGCAAAGTACATTCCACTTGCGCCAAATTGTGTAAATGCAATTGATTGGCAATTGAGCAGTGTCTGAACACAAGCATCTTTTGTCGAGATATCCACATGCGGTGCCCCTTTGGCAATCGCAATGCCAACACCTGTTTTAGTAAAGGAGGTAATCGTTGAGGCTTGAATCTTTTGATGTTTTAATAGTTCTTGGATACCGGATTGCGTCAGGATGACTGCATCGGCATCGGCATTGAATTTACATTGTTCGACCAAAGCCAACGTTGTACCAAAAGTAACCTCACAAGCTTGAGAAGATACTTTTGAAAATGCCTCAAGAATGGTTGGCATAGCTGCATGAAACGCGGTTGAGCAAAGAATCTTAATTGACATGAAATTAAGATTTATATTCGTTAGAAACTTTAAAGCCAATACCACGAGAAATCTGAATCGCCGTATCCATGAGAGGCTTCACCCAGTCGCGTTGAAGCCGATCGGTTGGTGCAGATAAAGAAAGACCTGCGACCATTTGCCCAGAATCATCATAAATACCCGCAGCCATACAACTCACGCCTAATTCAAGTTCTTCATTATCATTGGCAGTGCTATTTTTTCTTACCTCGATTAACTCTTGCTCGAGTTGGGCGATTTGCGTAATACTATTTCGGGTATGACCCGCAAGACCAGTTCTGGTGGCATAGGCACGTACTCTGTTGGCATCATCTTGTGCCAAAAATAACTTCCCCACAGAAGTTAAGTGCAGAGGAGCACGACCACCAATTGCTCTGACCACCTGCATACCAGAGCGCTCACTATAGGTGCGATCGATATAGACGATTTCATCACCTTGACGCACGGATAAATTGACAGTTTGATTGGTTAATTTGTGCAGTGCTCGCATGGGTAATTGCGCTGCTTCACGCACGGATAAACGTGCTTTGACGAGAGTGCCTAATTCAAGAAGGCGAAGACCTAAGCGATAATTACCACCATCTGAACGGTCTACTAAGCGACACGCCACCATATCATTCAAAATACGATGTGCCGTAGAGGGGTGTAAGCTACTTTTTTCAGATAAAAACTTCAAACTACAAGCCTCATCCGAATCTGCCAAAACATCTAGCAAATTCATCATTCGTTCAATCACTTGAATCGCAGTTTTACCCGTGGGTAGAATTGGAGTCTTTTTTTCAATATTAGCCATACTTTGATTGTATCAATCAATTATTTAATTGCACATCATGAAATGAGGATTCAAGAAAAAAATCATGCATTAAGTCGATTGAAAAGCAACAATGGCATCTTTGATCAGTTGTGGTCCTTTATATATAAGGCCGCTATAGAGTTGAATCACGGATGCACCAGCATGATGCTTTTCAAGAGCATCTACACCAGTCATGATGCCGCCGACTCCAATAATTGGTATTTGTCCATACAAAAGGTCTGCAAAAGTTTTAATCGTCCTAGTTGCTAGTTGCTTCACCGGTTTGCCTGATAGTCCACCTGCCTCAGCTGCATGCTTGAGATTTTCGACACCAGTTCGAGAAAGTGTCGTATTTGTAGCGATCAGTGCATCAATTTTGAACTTCAATAGTGCTTCTGCAACAGACTCTATTTGGTCATGCTCAAGATCGGGAGCGATTTTTAAAAATAGTGGCACGCGTTTACCAAAACTTTGACTCAGTTTTTCTCGTTCAGAAGTTATCGCACCGAGTAAATCAATTAAGTCTTGACCACCTTGTAATTGACGAAGATTTTTCGTGTTGGGTGAGGAGATATTGACCGTCACATAAGAAGCTACTTCATAGACTTTCTGTAAGCAGGTGATATAGTCCTTGCTCGCATCTTCAATTGGTGTGAGGGCATTTTTACCAATATTGAGTCCAATTACACTGCCAGATTGATAAAACTGAGAAGCCTTCACACGTGTAACACACGCATCAACCCCATCATTATTAAAGCCCATGCGATTGATAATTGCATTTTCTTCAGGAATACGAAACATTCTTGGGAGAGGGTTACCTGATTGTGCAAGAGGCGTTACCGTACCAATTTCAAGAAAACCAAAACCCAAAGAAGCAAGAGCATCAATATGTTTGCCATCTTTATCTAAACCAGCAGCGAGACCGACAGGATTGGGTAGATCAAAACCACAAAACTTGGTTGGACATTTAGGAACTTGGCCAATGATTGCGGGTAGTAAACCAAAACGAAACGCTTGGTCAATTGTGTTTAGAGAAATATGATGGGCGGTTTCTGCATCGAAACAAAATAACAAGGGTCTAGCAAGAGGATATAAGTTCATTAGAAATTTTTAGAAGGGGTGTCTAAGTTCATCCACACGCCATTGACTAAACCTTCAATCGGTTTATATGAAGCTTTGTAGGACATTTTTTGACTTTCTTGAATGTAATAACCTAAATATACGAAGGGTAATTGTAATTCTTTTGCTTTCTCAACTTGCCACAAAATACCGTAAGTGCCATAACTGGCCTTCGTTTGTGAAGCATCATAGAAGGTATATACAGAAGAGAGCCCATCGCTGACTGCGTCAATCACACTGACCATTCTTAAAACACCATTCTCTCTGAACTCCACTAAAAAGGAGTCTATATGGGATTGGATTAAAAATTGTCGATATTGATCCTCTTCGTCTTCATTCGAATCTGCAGTGCTGCCATCAATTTGTGTTGCATGCCGACTTTGTTGATATTGCCTGTAAAGTGCAAAGTGTTCAGGTATAAATTGCAAGGCCATGATTTTCGATTGCAAATTAGCGTGTTTCAGAAAAGCTCTTTTTTGACTCCGATTAGGGATGAAGTAGCTTGCCTGAATCCTTGTTGCAATACAAGATTGACACTGATCGCAATAAGGGCGATAGGTAAAATGACCACTTCTTCTAAATCCTGCCTTGATCAATTCACTATAGATTTTTGTGGTGATGAGTTGTGGTGGTGTTGCGACTTGAGAGCGTGCTTCATGATTCGGTAAATAGCTACACGCATAAGGAGCTGTTGCATAAAACTGCAAAGCGTTAAAGGGGATATCTTTCAGGTTAGCCATACATATCTCTCAGGAGTTTTTATTATAGGCACAAAGCACTGACTTATCCCATTTCCAGGTTGGGGAAGGTTGGTCGATATGACTTTCAATCCAATCTAAAAAAGAATCTTTAGGTATCGGATGTGCCCCCATCGACTGTAAATGACTCGTTTGTTGTTGGCAATCAATCAAATCAATATGGACTTCTGCACACCAGGCACAGAGGGCTGCTAAAGCTATTTTTGAGGCATCAGTAACATTTCTGAACATGGATTCACCATAAAACATGGTGCCAAGATTAATGCCGTACAAGCCACCTACCAGTGTGCCATCCAACCAAGTTTCAACACTATGAGCAATACCTTGTTCATGCAGTTGTGCATAGTGTGCGATGATTTCTTCGGTAATCCAAGTACCATCTTGATCTTTGCGTTGCGATTGTGCACAGGCTGTGATGACTTCCCGAAAAGCCGTATCGACTTTGATCTCCCACGCCGGATTTTTTAGTACTTGTTTGAGTTTTTTACGAAGACTGTCGCTGATATTGATTTGACGGGTATCTAAAACCATACGTGGGGAAGTGCACCACCACATGACAGGTTGACCCTCGCTATACCAAGGAAAAATACCTTGCCGATATGCCGCTAATAATAGCTGTTCATCCATACTATCGCTCAGAGCAATCAGGTCTTGCGGTAATTCTGGGTTATCTTGAACAAAGGTTCTTGGCGATGGAAAGAATGGGCTATGGAGCTCAATCCAAGGTATTGCCGTCATGATTTAAGTCGTGGCGGGTCGTAAATCAATCAGGTGTGTCAGCAGCGACTCGGTATCAAGAGCTTTGCCAGCACTGCGATCCGCAAAGAGTTGACGCAGGCAAGTTTTGACAGTTAAAAAAGCGAGATCATCCCAAGGGATTTCTGCTTCGCTAAAGAGTGCGACCTCTGTACTTTCAGAGGTGAATGGACTAAAGTCTGGACTTGTCATCAAAGCAATATAGAACCAATGAATTTGGCCAATATGAGGTACATTCAGAATCGTAAAGAGGCCTTTGATGTGAACATTTGCCCCTGTCTCTTCCAGTGTTTCTCTTACAGCCCCTTCAGCCGTGGTTTCATGTAGCTCTAAAAATCCTGCAGGTAGTGTCCAGTAATTTTTGCGTGGTTCAATCGCCCGACGACATAATAGGATTTTATCCTCCCACAAGGGGATTGTACCAACTACGTTTTTTGGGTTGAAGTAGTGGATTTCACCACAGGTTTTACATACATGGCGTTCACGATTATCATCCTCTGGTGTTTTGAGATGAACCTCCTCACCACATTGAGTACAAAATTTCATGGATGCGATCGATTATTTAACAATAGTTGCAGATTGGATGATGATCGGTTCGACCGGAACATCCGCCATACGATTGCGCGTGGTTGTTTGCGCGAATTTGATTTCATCAATCACGGCCATACCAGAAATTACTTTACCAAATACCGTATAACCAAAGCCATCACGACTTGGATAATCGAGCATCGCATTGTCCTTCACATTCACATAAAACTGTGAGGTAGCAGAGTTGGGGTCATTGGTACGCGCCATAGCGATTGTGTATTTATAATTTTTTAGACCATTTTGTGATTCGATTTCGATGGGTGGGCGTGTTTGCTTTTCTTGCATATCCTTCGTATATCCACCACCTTGAACCATGAAGCCATTAATAACCCGATGGAAGATGGTGCCACTATAAAAGCCACTTTTTACATAAGTTAAAAAATTCTCAACGCTCTTCGGTGCTTTCACTTCATCGAGCTCAACCACGAAATCACCTTTTGTCGTTTTAAACAAAACCTGTGGGCCAGCAAAGCACTGCTGAACTCCAAAACTGAGGATTAATGTCAGGACAATTTTGGGAAGTAGTGGAGACAAAAAGAGTTTTTTCATAAGAGTTATTTTTTGATTAACGTGAATCATTCTATTATTCACTATTTTCAAATCAATTGTCTAATTTAGGCGCGAACGAGAGGGATTTCATCCCAGCGCGTGGTAAAGCGCTGACTTTTATGGTTAGCTCGCATGCGCCAATTACGCAGGTTACCGATAGTTGCACCGGTACTTGCTAGCATGACAGTGTGGGCTCCATAGAGATGGTTGAGATCATCCATAGTCTGCATCACTTGAGCCGATTTTTTTTGATCAATTTTAGTAAAAAGATCTTCTTGTTGTTGTGCGGCAGGATATAGATCTGAAAGAATCACCCCAGCTTTTTTATAGCGCAGACCTGGTTGATAAATACGCTCTAAGCCAAAAAAGGCTGCTTTGATTAAACGACGACTATCGCTACTGGCAATCGATAAAGGGATCGTCATTTGGTTACGGTATTGCGTTTGATTTTGTGCAAAAGGATTGGTTCTGACAAACACAGTCACGTATTGACAGACGCTATCTTGTGCGCGGAGTTTTTCGGCAGCTCGACAAATATAACTTGCCACAGCCTCTTGTAAATGTTGTAGGTCGGTGACTTCCTGACCAAAACTTTTACTCGAAATAATCTGTTGTTTACTTGGGGTATCTTCAATATCGCTCATCGCCAGGCAGGAGATACCTTGTAGCTCCGCGACTGTTCTTGCCATGACCACAGAAAACCGACGTCGAATCATTTCAGGGTTAGCTTGTGCGAGATCTGCAACGGTAGTGATACCCATTTGCTCTAAACTGGCATTGATGCGCCGTCCAACACCCCATACCTCGCCCACAGCAATGCGTTGTAACCAATGTAGTTGTTCATCGGGAGGTAGTGCCGACCAAGCGAACACACCACCAAATTGAGGATTTTTTTTGGCGATATGATTAGCCAGTTTTGCGAGTGTTTTAGACGGGCCAATACCTACGCAGGTGGGTAATCCTAAGTATTGATAAATACGTTCTTTAATCGTTTTACCATAACTGATTAATGCCTGATCACTCATCATGTGTGATAAATCTAAAAAGCACTCATCGATTGAATAGATTTCTTGATCAGGAGAGAACTCGGCAAGCACATGCATCATGCGGGCACTCATATCACCATATAAAGTGTAGTTCGAGCTAAGCCACTGTAGACCATGACTGTTAACAAAATGTTTTGCTTTAAAAAATGGCATACCCATAGGAATGCCTAAATCTCTAGCTTCTTGACTACGAGACACAATACAACCATCATTATTCGATAAAATGACGAGCGGTTGAGTGATCAGTTTTGGATTAAAAACGCGCTCACACGAGACATAAAAATTATTACCATCAATCAGTGCGATAGCGCGTTCTGAGGGGAGTGCAAGCATGATGTTTAGGGTTTGTGTACGACATGTGAGACGACACCCCACACCTCTAGTTCTTGCCCATCGTGTAATTCAATCGGAGGGTAGTGAGGATTTTCTGCTTTGAGCCACGTTCGCCCTCCTGATTTTTGTAGTCGCTTGACCGTAAATTCACCATCGATGACAGCGATGACGACCTGACCAGATTTTGGGTTTCGCGAGCGATCAACGACGAGCAGATCCCCATCATAGATACCAGCACCTTGCATTGAATCACCTTGAACCCTTAAGAAAAAAGTAGCCTCTGAGTGGACTCCGAGGTAATCGTATAGATCTAGACGTTGATCGATGTAGTCAGAGGCCGGCGAAGGAAAGCCTGCTGGTACAGCATCATGAAAAAGAGGGGCTAAAAAGGAGGGGACTTGGTGCATAATTGGCATATACTGTATTTATATACAGTATATGCCAAATTCATGAAAAACGTATAAAACTTTTTATGCGTGAGCGGTATTGCTTAAGTCACTGAATTCACTAATTTGATCAAAATTCATATAGCGATAAATCTCAGCGGATTTATTGACAAGAACCTCATAACGCTCGAGGTATTCCGCAACGGTTGGGATTTTACCCATGAGTGCGCATACAGCTGCGAGCTCTGCTGAGGACAAATACACACGTGTATCGATACCTAAGCGATTTGGGAAGTTACGGGTTGAGGTAGAGACTGCTGTAGAGCCCTTACGGATTTGTGCTTGGTTACCCATACAGAGAGAGCAGCCTGGCATTTCCATACGAGCCCCAGTTTTACCAAAACTACTGTAATAACCTTCTTCCGTCAAAATCATCGCATCCATCTTCGTTGGAGGAGCAATCCACAAACGTGTTGGCAGATCGTCACGACCTTCTAAGATCGTACTGGCGGCACGGAAGTGACCGATATTCGTCATGCAAGAGCCGATAAATACTTCATCGATTTTATCGCCAGCGACTTCAGATAAGAACTTCACATCATCTGGGTCATTCGGGCAAGCGAGAATAGGTTCTTTAATATCAGCAAGATCAATCTCAATCACGGCAGCATATTCGGCATTTGGATCGGCCTTTAACAGTTGTGGAGCGGCAATCCAGTCTTCCATCGACTTGATACGACGACCAAGAGTACGTGCATCTTCGTAATCATTTGCGATCATCCACTTCATTAAAGCGATGTTCGAGCGCATGTATTCAATAATCGGTTCTTTATTGAGATGAACGGTACAGCCGCCCGCAGAACGCTCAGCAGAGGCATCAGACAATTCAAACGCTTGTTCTACTTTGAGATCTGGCAAACCTTCGATTTCGAGGATGCGACCAGAGAAAATATTTTTCTTACCTTTTTTCTCAACCGTTAATAACCCTTGTCTAATCGCATATAACGGAATTGCGTTGACGAGATCACGTAGTGTGACGCCACGTTGCATACTTCCTTTGAAGCGAACGAGAACAGACTCAGGCATATCCAGAGGCATGACACCAGTTGCAGCAGCGAAAGCAACGAGACCAGAGCCAGCCGGGAAAGAGATTCCGATTGGGAAACGTGTATGGCTATCACCACCAGTACCTACTGTATCTGGCATCAATAAACGATTGAGCCAGCTATGAATAATACCGTCGCCTGGGCGTAATGAAACACCACCACGACTCGTCATAAATGCAGGTAAATCGCGATGTGTTTTGATATCG
>Ga0114976_10000538_pt1 | contig 23747 bp, 32 predicted proteins | sample S_130805_EF_Meta_FD_87319 | JGI IMG/M metagenome (GOLD analysis project Ga0114976, IMG submission 87319) | Freshwater microbial communities from Lake Simoncouche, Canada to study carbon cycling - S_130805_EF_MetaG | ecosystem: Environmental > Aquatic > Freshwater > Lake | place: Lake... | reverse complement strand
ATCACTGCTTGATCCAGACCCTGATAGAGAGCCACTGCTTGATCCAGACCCAGAGGGAGAAGCACTACCTGATAGAGAGCCACTGCTTGATCCAGACCCAGAGGGAGAAGTGCTACCTGATACAGAGCCACTAAATGATCCTGATTCTGTACCTGAATCTGACATACTAAACGGGCTGGGGCTCATGGACGCTGACGCTGAATCTGATATACTAAACGGGCTGGCACTTACCGACGCTGATGCTGAATCTGATATAGTAAAGGGGCTGGGGCTTATGGACGCTGATGCAGACCCTGTGCTGGTAGTAAAAGGACTACCTGAGGTTGAATCGGTATAGGTTCGTGTGCCGGCCAAGGTAGAACTTAGGGTCGCAGAAGGAGAGTTACTTAAGGAGATCGAGGGCCCACCGACAAAGTATAGTTTTGCTCTAATTCCAGTATAAGATATAGTACCATCTGTAGTAAAGTGTATAGTAAGATATCGTCCATAGGTGGTGAGATTCCCTGTGGAGGATAGTTTTAATTCTTCCGTGTAAATGGTAACCCCATCGTAGAATTTAATGTAATCACAGCATGTTTCGATGTCTCTATACTCCTCTTGGTAGTGAACAAGCATTCTATAGGGCGCAGTATACGTGGTTGTACAGTCCATAGATCCAGAATAGGGTAGAGAACCAGCAGACAAATGGGTCTTCCATGTACTTGCAGTATAGGACGGATAGCCGCATATCGTCACAGGGACTGGACTACCGCTTGGAAAGGAGGATCGCGTGGATGAGAAACTTTGTGTAGAACTCGGTGTGCGAGTTGGTGTAGGTGTTTGTGAAGAAGTAGGAGTCTGTGAAGGAGTATCTGTTCCTGTAGGCGTAGGATCGGGGGCACCTGCAGCGTTTCCCATCTAGTTTACCTTGGTCATAAAATTGTTCACTTGATCGCCTTAGAAGATAGGTACATGTCAGAAGATCAAGACCAAGTCAACGCCATAGAGTGTGCTAAGGAAGGGCATTCCTTCTTCTTAACGGGCGCAGGGGGCACAGGAAAATCCTTTGTCATTCGAGGAATTGTGGAGGCCTTGAAGAACGCAGGAAAGGATGTGGCCTTGACTGCGATGACCGGGTGTGCTGCTCTGCTACTAGGAAGGGGTGCACGGACCCTGCATTCATGGGCGGGAATTGGCTTGGGAAAGGAGCCAGTAGACGTGCTGGTCAAGAAGATTAGAATGTCTAAGGCAAAGAAGAATTGGCTGTCGATGGACACCCTGATTATTGACGAGGTCAGTATGATGTTACCTGAATTACTGGATAAACTAGATGAACTAGGGCGCATGATACGAAGGGATCAGAATACAAAGCCCTTTGGAGGGCTTCAGATAATCCTAGTCGGTGATATGAATCAACTACCTCCTGTGAGCCATGGCGAACAGAAGTTCGTCTTTGAGTCTAGAGCGTGGAAGAGCCACATTACGAAGACGGTCTGTCTGAGGACGATTCATCGTCAGACAAATACTCAGTTCTTGACTATCCTAGCAGAGGCGAGGGCCGGGCATCTTTCAGAGGAGTCCATTAGGATCTTAGAGAGCAGAAAGACCACGGAGTGGAAGAGTCTCGAGATTAAGCCTACACTCTTGTTTACGAGGCGGGACGATGGGGAGCATATCAATCATAAGTATCTGGAGAAATGCGAGGGGCCTGATGTTCTCTTTAGTGCCACGACGATCTCGCCTAAATTCATTTCTGAGCAGGACATTCAGTATGCTGTAGAGAAACTGGATAAGAATGGTTCGTACGTACCCTCTCTCAGGCTGAGAAAGGGGGCCCAGGTGATGCTATTAACAAACAAGTACAATGAGCAGGGGCTGGTGAATGGATCACGGGGTATTGTAGAGTCCTTTGATACCTTAACGCAGGAGCCTCTCGTTAAGTTCATCAATGGGAAGGTACTTAGTATTAGTAGCCATGAGTGGGAATCGGAGGATTATGTAGGCGTTAAGAGGGCTCAGATTCCCTTGAGGCTCGCGTATGCAATCACAATCCACAAGGCTCAGGGAGCAACTCTGGATTGTGCGTTAATTGAGATTGGAGCGGGCACCTTTGAATGTGGTCAGGCGTATGTGGCCCTATCGAGAGTGAAGAGTCTGGAGTCGCTGTACGTGTGGGATCTTGATCCGCAGGCATTCAAGGTGCATCCGAAGGTGACCGAGTTCAATGAGCGGCTTAGCGTCGTTAATGCCCAGCAATAATATCATTCCAGAACAGCCTGTTGTCTGCCTTCTCAACTGCCATGAGTGAAGATGAATAGGGTGCAAGAATCATACGGGTTAGAAAGGCCAAGATAGGATAATAGCCTGTGCGCCTGTCTGGCGGTGGCTTGCCTTCCAGATACTCTGTGGTAACACGTTTCACATAGGCCTGAATGGCCTTTGTTTCTGTGAGATCCATCAATTGTTCAGCGATAGTAATAATGGGTGCCACGGCCATGTAGCGGGTTAAGGTGAACCAAAGAGTATCCTTCTCTGATTGGGTTAGGGCATCAAACCGTTTATCCAGCATTTTTTTCGTGATACTCTGAAAGTCCTCGATCAGTTTGATAAACAATAGTTTCTTTAGTAAGACCGAAAAATAGAGGTTTAGATTAATCACGATGATATCATTGGATATGTTCATATATTCTCCCACATCTCTATCCTTAACAAAGGCCTCTATGATCTCCTGAGGCGAGTTGGATTCCATGCGCTTCTTATAAATATAATTGAGGAGTCGGGCCTCCAGGGGCACCTGGCGATAATTGGAAAAGATCGTATACTGCTGGTACTTCTCTAGATAGTGAATGAGTGCAGAATCAGATTGTTCCTGCCGGAGTACACAGCGTCCGAAATCAGAGAGGCCAAACTGTATCTTAGTCGTGGTGGCCTTCACGAAGATATTACCGAAATGCAGATCGACATTAATTAATTGCTCCCTGTCGTCCTTATAAAACTTTTGCAGGACATAGAGAAACTCGGGCAAGGATTCATTTACAGCATCAAGTACTGCAGTGACAGAGACTTGGCGACTCTTGAGTTTCCGGATCCACTCATCCACTGTGCTGGGATAGCGCGTAACAAACATAAGAGTATGCGTGGAGGTGATGTCTTCCTTGTCCTGGATCTTCCGTTTCAGGGTCGCACAGGCGTGCTTTTTGGACCCCCATGAGTCTAAGGATTCCATGTTATTCGTGAAAAACTTCTGCTGATCTTCACTGGGCGGATGAGTGGCATCCGCGGGTTTACAGTAGCCTCTCAAACCTGCCAGATATTTCACCGCTAAGTCGTGCCCGAGGATGCGGTTTGCCGCCTCTAGATACAGATATTCATTATCTGATTGTTTGACCACCTTGCTGACCACGGTCTCATCAGTCGGATTAACAATATCGCCTTGTTCTGTACCCTTCGCACAGGGGATCATGGGCTCTGTAAAAACACATCCGTCTGAACCGTCTGCCAGGACTCTCCCGCCTCGCATCTACATGTTACCTAGTGTAAAAATTGCACTGGCGAACTAGTTTCCGTTTGGTACACACGAATGTTTCTCTCATCCAAATCCAGAATGGATGAACACTCCCCTTCGCGAAAGCCCCGGGCTGTTAAGGTCGATCCTCCTGCGTTAGAACTTGACTCTCTTGAGAGTGTCACTGAGCCTATCCTAACACCGAATCCTCACCGCCATGTTCTCTTCCCCATTGAGCATCATGACGTGATGTCGATGGTGAAGCACGCAATGTCTGTCTTCTGGACAGCAGAGGAGGTAGATCTGGCGAAGGACACCAAGGATTGGGAGTTACTCGACGCCAATACCCAGCACTTTATTAAGCATGTGCTGGCCTTCTTTGCGGCGAGTGACGGGATTCTCATGGAGAATCTGGCGCTGAACTTCCAGAGTGAGGTCCAGTTACCTGAGGCCAAGTATTTCTACGCCAATCAGAATTTCATGGAGGCCGTGCACTCTGAGATGTATTCTCTGCTGATTGACACCTATATCCAGGATAAGTCCGAGAAGCAGCATCTGCTGGAGGGCGCATCCAGGATTCCTGCGATCAAGAAGAAGGCGGAGTGGGCCATGCAGTGGCTGGACGCCAAGAAGAACAGTTTCGCTACCAGGCTGGTGGCCTTTGCGTGTGTGGAGGGGATCTTCTTCAGTGGCTCGTTCTGCTCGATCTTCTGGCTGAAGAAGCGTGGCCTCATGCCTGGTCTGACGACGAGTAACGAGTTTATTGCACGGGATGAGGGGCTTCACACTGACTTCGCCTGCCTGCTCTATGGCAAGATCGTGAACAAACTCAAGAAGAGCACGGTCTATAAGATTGTAAAGGATGCAGTGAAGGCCGAGAAGCAGTTTATCACGAAGGCGCTTCCTTGCGAACTGATTGGCATGAATGCGGAACTCATGTCGCAGTACATTGAGTTCGTGGCGGACAGGCTGATTATGCAACTGGGCTATCCTTCCCTCTTTAATGTCGCGAACCCCTTTGAGTTCATGGAGCGCATTTCCCTGGAGGGCAAGGACAACTTCTTCGAGAAGAGGAATGCGAATTATGCCAAGGCCAACGTGGGGAAGAAGGTGGAGGAGATGAGTTTCTCAACGGAGGCTGCGTTTTAATTAAGGGTAAAAGGATAAAGGCTAAAAAATGAACGGGACTTGGCATGGTTTACTAGCATGCCAAGTCACGGAGTAGAGATTATTGAGGGTGTTCCTGTGACCATTAAGGACAAGGTGATGTACGCCTTTCAGAGTGAGAACCTGACTGCTGCACCTATTGTCCTAGGCACCTATTGTGCTACTACGAAGAAGGCGATCTGGGAGCACCGTGATTCTGAGGCAACCTGGCTCAGTGGATACAGGGCGAACCTCGTGGCAAAGGGGCGTAAGTAATTATGTAAAGAAAATCTTAATCCTATTTTGCACAACCTGTCTGCAGACGTGGCAAACAATAGGCTTTTTTGAACAGTTCTGGCAAAAGGTGTGTCCACAGGGCACAAAGGCGATAGATGAGGGATCTGTCATGCAGACACAGCATGTCGGCTCATTGCTGCTAATAATCTTAGGCTGTACAAGAATGTCATGCAGGGCTGCATATTTTTGTAGGGTATTGATGTAATTCCAATAGAGGGTCTCGATGGTATGGGTCTCGAATTGCTTCTTAATCAAGGTCTCCATGGTCTCCTCGTAATTCTCTAGTCCAGGATTCCCTAGGGCAACGAGTTGTCTGACCTTCTCTGCGAACTGATCTAAGAGCGTGCATTCATTCTGCAGATTCGATTCTACACGAATTAATTCATCACCCAGAGTCTTCATGTAATCAATCAGATTCTTGGTCATCATGGTCCACTTCACCGTGGGCAGTTCAGAGGCTAGAGTGGCATCTAGATTTTTCATATACGTATCTAATTCAGCAAATCCCTGGCCTGAGACATCCATGATATACTCTTTCAAGAAAGTCGGAGGGGCCTTGTTGGCATCGAAGGTAAACGACACCTTAGACTTCCCGTACTTCTGGATAAAGGTATGCGCAGAAGTAATCGTGTGTTCCTTGGGATAGGGCTTCACGAGAAACTGGACAATCTTCTCTTGGTGATACTGGATAAGATCACGGAGTTTCTTTTTCCATACACGGGACTGCTGGACCTTGCCATTCATGTCATAGGTGTGGTAGGAGATTCCATGAGCAACAGAGTGCTGAAGAGGTTGAATGTTAATTTCTTGGCCGTCGAGTTCATTGAAATCTGCGGAGGCATACGCTAGACCTTGGACATATCCAGAGGGATCATTAATCTCAGCCTGCATACTCCTATACGGTGTTAAAAAGAGGACAAAAAGCCGTACTTATACCTTGTCGAAGACCTATAACTCATCGAAGGTAACCTCGGCCTCCTTGCGCATCTTAGTCTCACGCTCCGACTTCCACCCTAGGGGCTTCGTAACATGCGCTCCCTCCTCATCGTCTTCCTTTTCCTCCTCCTCTTCCTTGGAATAATCAAAGTACTCATCGGCGTCGGCGCCTTCCTCGAGTTTGTTTGCTGCCTCGATATTTCCCTCGGAGAGTTTCTGCTTGAATTCAGTGAGCGTGTCCACGTTTGCAAAGATTAGTGCATTCACGGTTTTCTTTAACTCCGTGTACTGATCCTGATGGAATTTGCCGAGAATGTCCCCTCGGTCTGAGTGCTTACCCTCGTTGAGGTCAGCAGTAGACATGAAGCAGTCGCGCAGGCTAAGGAGAACAATGTCGCCGGTAAAAAATCGCACCTTCTTCTTGATTCCCACAGCGACCTTACAGATGCGTGTAATCTTGTCCTCACAGAAGACGCTCATGTTGAGATCACCGAGGGGTTTGAGAATACGACCGACCAGTTGACCCTCCTTTTTCTCCACATACAGTGTCTCATCGTCTCCCTTTCCCTTCTTGTATCCCTTTCCTCCACGAATATTCGGCATGATGATATATAAGAGAGAAGGTTTAGACCAACACTGAGTTATGCAGACTGTAGACCTGTGAACAGTTCAACAATGAGCATCTAAGACCAGTCAATAGTGATACCCTGTTTAAGAACCCTGCTAGTTGGGTTAATATCGACCCACACCTCTTGATACGACACACTGCAATCAGGAAACTTTTTCTGGAAAGCAGAAATAAGGTCTGCGTTGCTGATTTCAGGCATCGGTAGCCCCGACACCCGTGCCACTTGTACCTGTTGTGAGAGAAAACGGTTGTAGTTGTTGTTATCAAGACTGAACATATAAGAGGTCTTTCCCGCTAGTGCGGCACCTTTTAACCCGTCAATAAATTGACGAATAAAGCCTGCTATAATTTCTTGCTTACGCTCTTCTGGCATACCTTGGAGAAAGGAACGGCTAAAGGTTTCAGTCATGGTGATACTAAACATTAGTAGACCCCCCCATTCAATTTTTTTTAAAATAAATGTTCATTTATACCGTTTCCTTAATACAAATCCGACTCAGTCATGTTGTAAATCTCTCTCCTCACCTTCTTAGGATATTCATTCTGTAAATAGTCAATATCCTCCTGGGTGGTCACGTGGCTTGTTGATAATTGCACCATGGTACCGGGGCTAGTAGCACCGAAGCCCTCTGAGCGTTTGATGCCTACTAGAACTATCAGTACAAGCGCTACAAGAAAAAGAAGATGCTTCATCTACTTACCTAAGAATTATTTCTTAAGAATGAACTTCTTCTTTTCCGCCTTAACAGGCACCTCAGGAACATCAGGCTCAAAGAGGCCAGTTTGAGTATAGACAGTTCGCTTCCCGAGTTTGGCATTCAAGGCCTCCAGGGCGAAGCGATCCTTCTGCGTCAAGACTACGCGCTTCCCAATAAGGGCACCAAAGGCCTCGATGAGGCGCTTATTCTCCTTAACGCTCGACGAGGGTAGGCTATAACTCGCGAGAGTGGCCCTGATGTTCTTCGTGTAGATGTTGCCATCCTTATCCTCAGGAATCTCGATCACAGGCTCATACAGCGGCGGCCTTGGACTATACTCGGTGTCGATAGGGGTCATTTGGTGTGCAGGGATATTATACATCTCTCTGATCGACGTAGGCAGAAGTTGCTCAATGTACTGAGCATTCCTGGTGGGGCTAGGGTGAGGACACTTGAGCGTAGAATGTCCGTATTGCTTGCAGGTGTGACACCACCTCGCTGCGGCCACCGCACACTCGAAGGGCTCATGCTTCTCAGTAGACTTGAATAGTTTAGAGCAGAACTCGCACATGGTTTGTTTGGCAAAAAAAGCCAACCCCGTAATTCAATTTTTTTAATTTATAAATGCTTTTGAGCAAAGGCCTGAAGCCTGACCTGGGTTGATGAGGCCCGCTTTCGAAGAGCCAGTCTGATAGACTCCTTCCAGAGGGCAATCCAGCCACCCCATGCCTCGATGACGTGACCGTCTAGAATGAGGCTGCGCTCTGATCCATGGAGTCCCCTCGGCTTAACATCAAGATCGCCTCTCTTGATCTTAGACCGCAGAAGGTCCAGTTGCTCTGCATCGAGGCTATAGGTTTTCGCGGCCAGATCAACAATACGGTTTGCATAGGAGAACCAGATTGTCTCGATAAACGCGGTGCCGTCCTCCATGCCTTTACCCTTAGTATAGGGGCTAAGCAATTTTTTATACGCTATAGGTTTAGGCCTAAACCTACCCTCCTATATCTAGGTAGATGTCTACGAGGTCTTCTGAATCATCGGTAGAAGTGAACCTAACCCCAGAGGATGCACAGGAGTTTCAGAACCTTCCCCTGTTACTTACGCAATGGAAGCGTATTCAAGAGGAGAAACATACCCTGGTTGAGCAGAAGCGTGTTGTAACTGAGCAGATTAGTGAGATCAATAAGCGCGCTCTGGTCATGGAGGCCATGATCATGGGGACAATGAAAAAGCACAGCATCGCCGCTCTCGATCTGAAGTCGTCAAAGGCGCGGGCAGTTTATAGGAAGCGCACGACCAAGCCGCAGATTAAGCGCAAGGATATGCTGAAGCATGTGACAGACCATCTGAAGTCTGAGGAGGCTGCGAAGGGTCTGATCGAGTTCCTGGATGCCAAGCGTGAGACGAAGGTGAAGGAGTCTCTCATCTATGAAAAAGTAGAGGCTGAGTAGAGAATCAATGGATCTTCTGAGAAAACTTACTGGTGCGGGTGTCGAAGGATACATGAATCCCAGTGGAGCAGAGGTGCATAGACCTCTACCTATCTATGCAGACGCGGTTGCGTCTGTTCTTGCCTTTGTTCTCTCGGTGATTCTGGTTTCCCTGATTGGCCTCTGGCTATGGAATTACAGCGTGGTGCCTCTCTTTGAATTTGCTCGCCCGGCTAAATCAGTATTTCAGATCCTTGGGCTGATGATCTTTATTGCTCTTGTGCATGGCTAACCTTAGAAAGACGTGTAATCTCTGTAATAACCCATACATTCTTGAAGATATCCTTGCTTGAAAGCATGCTAAACAGTCTATCAACAATGCTTGTCTTATCAATATTCTCTTTGTTCGAATACTCCTTCGTAAGCCCATCGGAGGAAAGAAATGTCCACGGGTCGTAATGTATCATGGAATTGATGCATTCGATTGCCTTCTCTAGCAACTCTCGTTGCTCACTTGTATAGTTAGATAGATCAAAGGTCCTCTTTTGCTGCATAGGTTTCCAGTCACTAATACGCCACAGATACGTCTTATTTACAAGGGTGTGGAATTTGGGGTACTCAGCAAGGAACTCCTCCTCGCTCTTGCTGTAGTTAGCCAGGATGTCAGCGTACGTCGTTGAGTGCTCGCTGTGCTTGCTGTGCTCGCTGTGCTCGCTGTGCTCGCTATGCTCGCTGTGCTCGCTGTGCTCGCTATACTCAAGAATTTTACTAGGGCCAACCACGGTGACAAAGAGCCACGCATGCCCTCCTGCAGAGTTAACCGCGTAGATCATCTCAGAAAATGCAGTTGGATCAAGTGTCTTGATGGAGTCCCAGATGGTTCGGAGAGTGGGCTTCTTGAGGTTACTATACTCTAGAAAGTACGAGCAGAGTCTAGACGCTAGACGAGACCCTGCCTGAGTATAATCACTGTGATAGTGAGCCTCGAGAAAGGATCCGTAAAAGGTCGATGGCTCGTAAAAGGGGTCCTTGCTCTTGGAGTTCTCGAGTTCAGTCTTCTTGGCAGCAACACAGGCATTATAGAGGTCATTGTAGCATGTGGCCCCAGGCGTCTCGATAAGAGTTATGTCGGCATCAGAGAGATCTGTCATCCAAAACCACCGATCAAGTAACACGTTCATGTACCTATTGAAGTCCATGCATATGTTCATTTTTTTAGTATACTCATTTGTTCTTACGTCTGGTACCCTTACATGGCCTCCACCGCTTCTTGGTAAAGCATAACTCTGGGCCAGAGGCAGGGCTAGGCTTGTAGTTTTTCAGATACTTCTTATACATGCCGTTAGCATTTACAGCGATATAATAATAGCCCTTACCATCCTTATAAATGGAAGAGCCGTCCTTCCATGTTCCGTATTCCCTTTTTCCTACGAGCATCTAATACTAGCGAAAAAATTGAACAGGCTTAGCCAGGTTAGGTCAGTACCCCCCAGAGATGTCCAAGATGATTGTTGGTACTTCTGAGCATGCGCGTTACATGGACCTGCTGCGTTCGAAGGGCATGTGGCCTCCTCATAAGGATGAGAGGGCCCAGCCGCTTCCTCTCTCGGAGGAGAAGCCCTTTGTTCAAAAGGCGAAGAAGTACATGGGAAAGAAGTTCTTCTGTAACAAGATGTGTTGCACGAGTGAGCACAGCATCCCTGCGCCGCTCAGCGCCAGCGCCAGCGTTGAGTCCATGGAGGATGAGATGCCGCCGTACACGGGGTGGACCAAGGTGGGCAAGAGTGGCAAGACCATTGTCCGGGTCAAGGAGTATCTGACGGATGACAGTGAGGACCTGCTTCGCTAAGACCAGTTCGCTATAGGCATCTTTGCCTTATAGAATTGTTTACGCTGCAAGATCTCTCTTTCTTTTTTACTCAGGATCTCTGCAGGGTTGCTCTCGAACACTGGATGGACCTTTTGCTGTGGGGTAGCACCAAAGAGTCTGTAGCAGCCGAAGGTTTGCTTAAGAAGGTGAACATAGAAGGGTAAATCATTCATGCACGATGAGCACTAAATAGATGATTCAAATTTATTTTTTACATACGTACATAAAGATATCTACCTAGTCACTAGTATGCCTACTCATTCCATTACATTCTCGATTGCCCAAGAAAAGGTCGTCGATTCCATTCCAGAGAAGAAGCAACTCATGTCACCCTTGATCCCAGGGGTTCTCTCAACGTATATTTATACTACAGAAGCCGAGTATTACCAGCAATATAAGGATTCTTATTTTGCCACAACGACAAAGAAGGGTGGATGGGACTGTATGAGGCACTATGAGATTCTAGCCTGTGGATGTATCCCCTATTTCCCTGGAATTGAACAGTGCCCACCGAATACTATGGGCCTCTTACCTAAGGCCATGATCTTAGAGGGAAATGCGCTATACAGGGCTTACAAGGATAAGCCCATGGACGACTATGCAATTTCACAGTGTAAATTTCTTGCTGAGAGACTCTTGGCTTAGACGAAGAATATCTTAACAACGAAAAAAATGGCCGAGTATATCTTAATTACGGTTGGCGCAAAGGACGCTAAGAAGATCCTGTATTTATCCCAGGATCCTGAGCCAGATTATCTGAGATGTGTAACTCTTCAGGGATTCAAGGAACTCATGGGGGCGGCATGCCATGATTATCCTAAGATTCCTCATATTTATACAAATGCCGGCATGGACTATAGGTCCAAGTACGGAAAGGGGCTTTCTTATACGAACTTAGTGGATCAGAGTCTCCATGATGCCGCCTTAGATTCCACGGTGGAACAGGATATCTTAGATAAGAAGTACGATCTGATCATCTATGGCTCCCTTCATCGTGGGCTGCCTTTTTATGGTAAGGTACTATCATCCTATCCTCCTGAAAAGGTAGTCTTACTGTGTGGCGAGGATGATCATCGGTGTATACATCAACAATTTACTGCGGTGGGGCACCATGTCTTTGTGAGGGAGTTATAGTGTCTAAAGCGATCTATATACATGATAGTATGAAAACAGTTGCTTTTTTTATAAGACATTTTACTGAGAGGGGGACGGAAGTATCTACCTATCAGTATGCATATTATAATGAAACACTATTACACAATAAATCCTATATTATTTGCTTTACTACTGAGAAACAGGCATCCATGGGATGGCCCATGGTTCGGCATTCCTATCAGAAATTCAAGGATCGATTTCCTGTTCTAGAAATAAATGATATTAAAGACATTGCTGCGTTAGTAGATCAGCATAAGTTGGATTTCTTTTATACGCAAACACATGGTGGAAAAGATGTCTATGAGTTTCAAGACAAGTCTATTTGGTCAAGGTGTAAGACAATTAAGCATTGTGTATTTACTACATATACACCAGAGGCAGATTTATATATTAGTATTTCAGGGTTTTTGAATAAGCGATTCACTACTTCTCTGCCAGTATTACCATATATTGTTAGTATGCCAGAATGTGGTGAATCATTGCGTAAGGATCTAGATATTCCTAATGACGCACTTGTTCTTGGTCGCCATGGTGGTGCAGACCAGTTTGATATTCCTTATGTACATTCTGCAATTCGAACAGCCGTCGAACAACAGAATATATATTTTGTATTTTTGAATACGAATGTCTTTTATAGGCATCCTAGAATACGGTATCTGGATTGTTCAGTTGATCCTGTATATAAGGCTAAATTTATACATACCTGTGATGCCATGATACATGCACGCAAATATGGCGAGACATTCGGACTGGCTGTTGCAGAGTTTTCTCTAATGAATAAGCCGGTACTTACGTGCAAAATAGGCGATTTAGAGCATATTGAGATTCTAGGAGACAAGGCAATTCTATATGATTCTGAGAAGTCTTTGCTTGACGTGTTTAAGAATCTTCCTACCATTCTTTCTAGTAGGAGTGACTGGAATGCATATGCAGACTATTCTCCTGAAAAAATAATGAGCAGATTTAAAACATTACTTGATTCTATCTAATATCTAAAGTTGGTTAATCAGCAATTCATGGATATAAAGTACAGAAAGGGACACCCTCCACAAAATATAGTTCAAGATCTGGTTCAGTAATTGCACTTACAGAATCTGGTGGTACTGTAGTAAATAGATCATTCCTTTTAATGAAATCAAATATTGGCATATACTGCCTTCCTAAAGTAGCCTGATCAGATGGAGTATCATTTAGTTTGAATAAGAATATTCCATGCTTAGTTGAATGATACTCTGTAATATCTTGATTTCGAACAATAAATACAACTATGAACCTTAGTCTTGGATATTTTTTATGCATGGATTTCTTAAATTCCATCATATCCTCTAATTCTCTTTCATAGTCAGGTAAAACGCATGTTCTTAAGAAGATGATACGATTTTCACTAGTACAGTGAGCATGAAATCGCTTTATTTTTCGTTGAATAGAATCACGGGCTGCTTCTTCCCGGAGATTCCCACTATGAAAAAATCCAAAATATTTGCCTATGAATGGCTTGTAAGAAAAGAAGCGTGTATCCGGAGTTAAGTTTTCAGGTAAGAAATTAGAAAAATCTGTTTCAATACAGTCAACAATACCTTTAGATGAAGATCGAATATGGTCAAAAATATTGTGTTCTTCATTAACAATATTTGCCTGATCCAAGGCCATTCTAGTTCCACACCACCCCCCTAAAGAAATATATCGATAGTCCATATTTCGGGGATCTAAAAAACAAATATAAAATCTACGTATAATGTCCCGCATTGAAGCCATGTATAAGCAGCGCTGTAATGAGGTCGGTTCAGATATCAATGAGCACCTCCCAACTCTGAAGCGCTACACACTTGATTGCCAGCATGTGACCGAGTGTGGTGTTCGTGGAGCATATAGTGCTTACGCCTTTGCAGAGGGTCTGAGGGGTCGCCCTGGCACAAAGTTAGTACAGTATGATATTGAGTATAATCCTAAAATGGGAGAATTTATGAATCAGTGTGCAGCAGAAGAAATCGACGCAGTGCTTCGTCTGGAGTCTGACATTAAGTGCAATAGGGAGCAGACGGATCTGCTCTTTATCGATACATGGCATGTGTATGGCCATCTGAAGCGGGAGTTAGACTATTGGCACTCCTATGTGAGTAAATACATTATCATGCACGACACCACGGTGGATGAGTGGGAGGGAGAGACCATCCGCGGCAATCAGGATTACAAGAGGCAGAGTGCCGAGACGGGTATTCCCATCCCTGAGATTCTAAGGGGTCTGTGGCCGGCAATTGAGGAATTCCTGGCCGCACACCCCGAGTGGTATCTGCATGAGCGTTATACGAATAATAATGGTCTGACGGTTCTCAAGAGGCGTTAGTTCTTCAGTACAAAGACCTGGCTTTCCCGTTCACCTAGTCTAGTAATTCGCTTGTAATAGGCAGATAAATCTTAGTAAATACTCATAACTGTATCAATAGTTAGGCTAGTAAATATACCTACGGCATGCGCGTAGGTATTAGCCTTCTGTATATTTCGATTTATGAAGGGTATTCTTTGCTCTAGATAAAAGAAGGTAATGTGGTGTGTAATCTTCATACTACCTTTAAAGGCATAAACATATCTTGCTATACGCGATTGTACCATGCGCATATATTCTTAATCTACGGCGTTAATTACGGATATTTAATATAAGTAGTTAGTATAGAAATGTTTTCAGGTCATTATTGCGAATGGAGAACTTCAAGAATGAATGGAATAAAAAAATATATATCACCTGAGTATTTCAACTCTAAAACTTTACTGGAGTTAGGATGTGGATATGCTGATGTTGGTAATATGTTCCATGAGATGGGTGCTAGTGTTACAAGTAGTGATGCCAGAACAGAACACTTGGAGGTTGTAACGAAAAGATATCCTCATCTAAAGACTCTAGTTATAGATGGCGACAATGACCTAATTGAAGAAAAATATGATATAATTCTACACTGGGGTCTATTGTATCATTTGAGCGAGATAGATCTGCATCTTAAAAAGGTCTCAGATAAATGCGACGTGCTATTATTGGAAACAGAAGTTTCTGACTCAGATGATAAAGAGTTTTGTATGTCAACGCATGAATCTGGATTTGATCAAGCATTTAATAGTAAAGGGATTCGCCCCTCACCATCATACATTGAACACGTCTTAGTTAAGCATGGGTTTCAATTTAAACTGATAAAAGATCCCATTTTAAACAGTGGTATTCATTGTTACGACTGGGAAATTTCAAATTCTATGACATGGAGGCATGGGTTACGGCGATTTTGGATATGTTGGAAGAATATAGATTCCCCATTACTTGAGTCTTATGTATAATTGTACAGAAATAAAATAATTAGTTTACTAGATGAAGGTTGCAGTATTGTTTTCTGGTAGGATTTTTGGGTTTATAAAGACAGTCCCCTATTATCTAGATGGGCTATTTGGGGATGCTGAGGTTGACATTTTTGTTGCGCACAATGCCTATAATAAAGAAGATGTAGAATTACTAAAATCCATAAGTAATAAGATTTATGTTTCCTCTGAACTTTTTGTATTGCCTGACGATCCTCCTATCAAGGGCAGTCATCCAACAGATCCAAGGGCCTATTATAATAATTCATCATGGTTTAACAAATATAAGGCATATCAAATCATGAAAGCATACTCTGAGGCTAACTCAATTCACTACGATTGTATTTTTGTAGGGAGAACAGATGCAGAAATATTAGATATGAAGATTAATCCTACATGTAAAAAAAATACTGTATATATTCCAAACTTCTGTGATGGTGTAGGAATACATGATCAAATCGCATATGGAGATATGGAGGCGATGAAAATATACTGTGATTTATATACTAAAATGAATACACAATCCTTAGTAGAAATTGTACTAAAAGAGTATCTTAACACCACAACATTAAATATTGAGAGAATAAACTTTACATTTACATTAATGTCAGGGAGGCATATTCATAACCCAGAACGCAATTGGCCACCAGCCTAAACGGTAATAATAATTCTATTTAGATAAATGTTTGATAAGATTATGCAACTGAAAAATAAGGGATACTACCCTGATACCGTTCTTGATATTGGCGCGTATCATGGAGAGTGGACACGATATATGCAACGTATCTTCTCATGTAAATATTATTTATTCGAAGCAATCGATTACCCTCAATTAACCCATTGCAGTCCAGGGGTTGAAGTATTCAACGTTGTCTTGAATAACACTGCAAAAGAAATTACATGGTATCAGCGAAAGAATACGGGGGATTCGATGTTCAGAGAAAAGTCACACCATTTTGCTTCATGTGATATTATTAAACGACCGTCCATTGATCTGAATACCTTATGTAAGGAGAAGGGTATCCTACATAATTCAAAGAGTATCTTTATTAAGATTGACTGCCAGGGGGCTGAAATACCTATCTTACAGGGTGCTACGGATATTTTACATAAGACTAATTTTATAGTACTCGAGATACCATTTTTTGGTCAGTACAATGAAGGTGTTCCGAATTTTCTAGAGCATGTGCGCTTTATGGATACCATTGGATTTCTTCCATATGATATCGTCGATAACCACTATATCAATGGATTCAATATGCAGATTGACATGCTATTCATAAATAAGAATCATCGGTTTACTAAGGATGTCAATGCTCTACTGGTCTAAGGCACACATGAATTCATATAAGTATGGTCCTCAATAACTGCACCTTTCTAATTTACACTCACCAAGAGTATAATGACATATTAAATCTGACCTTACGCAGGTTAAAGAAGCACTTCCATGGCGTAGATCTATTTATTTGCACTAATTCTGCCAAGTATATCCACGATACCTACTCAGAGTATAATGCAACCGTATATGAGTACGAAGACTCACTTCCTTATACTAGTAAGTTACTTTCGGCCCTGAAATAAATTAAGACAGAGTATATCTTATTCAATCATGATAATAATATTCTTTATAAGGATGCAGATCCGGTGGCCCTTAATGGTATCTTAGATACCATGACTGCACAGAATATCGACACTGTACGCTTGTCCTATTGTGGTATTATTAAACCAGATACTTCTGATTCTAGCCTATTAAAGCGGAATACTGGAAATTATTATCTGAGTCATTTTCCTGCATTCTGGCGTACAAGTAGCCTGATAGCCCTATGTGAACGGTTCAAACATGTGGTCTATAGGCAGTTTGAATTAGGAGAAACTCAGCACTATGCCGCAACCCTAAAGAATTACTATATCAGTACATCAAAAGACTATCCTCCCTATAATTCTGTATATTATCCTGCATTCCATGCCATTCAGCATGCTAAATGGTGCATTCTGATGCACGAGCAAGAAGTATTGGAGATTGCAAAAGAATATAAATTGAATCTAAGTATTCGAGGCACAGATGGAACCTTACGTGATCCAAACTACAAGGCCCCTGATTATTCTGTCTAGCCTATATAAACTTAGTCTTACAAGATGCATTAGCATGCACCCCGTAAGTCTATACTTGATCCATGGTATTGACAAGAGCAGAGGGCCTCGGATGATTGAAGAATTTAAGAAGGCTGGAATAGATCCCTCAGGTGTTCAGTGGATTCTTCATCCGAATAAGGACGAATTAACCTATGAGTTTCTCTGCAAAAATATTCTATCTACTCCTTCGTATATTGCTACTCAGTACATTCCAGGGGGGCCGCATTCTGTTCCTCTCGGAGTTGCCTCGTGCACCTATAAACACTACCTCGCTCTAGAGGACATCGTAAAGAATAAGTATCCCTACGCTGTCATTATGGAGGATAATATGCAGTTTGCACACGGTGTGAATGTACCAGAACGCATCCAAACCTATATTAATCAATTGAATTCCCTGTATCCAGGGTGGGATGTTCTCTTTGATCTAAAGAATGGTCCACGAGATCCTGATAATACCTATGTACCTGAAACATACGTGTACCCTAGGAAACATACACATGCCAGCCCGTGGCATGGAGGGGCAAGATGTGCACAGTTTTACCTCTTATCTTATCAGGGTGCGCTGAAACTCTATTCACACTATATTCCGTTTAACAGTGCTCCAGATGCATGGATGTGCGAACTCTTTCGGAAACTAGATATGAAGGTCTTCTGGGCAGAACCAAATGCGGTGGAAGTCTGGCAACATACTTCTACCGCAAATTAATTCTTTCTTAGGAAGGTCCAATACAGATACTCCATGGGTCCATACATATAGTGCGGCTGAATATACTTATTAATTTCATGGGTAATCTGATTTCTTATATCTAAGGTGTTAATTGCGCTCGAAAATAAATCCAATAGGTTTCTAGGAAAAATCCAGAGATTGTCATCGCAATTTCCAGAGGAATGTTTGAATGCGCAGTTGAACCTAGAAGGATCATAGGTCATATCAGTAATCTTTGTACTAAAGAATAAATCAAAGCGGGTATTTATAATAAGATCATACAGGGACCCATTTTGCTGTTCATTTAGCCGAATTGAATCAACTGTGCAGCGATGGAAGAGTAATTGCCTTTTCCAATTTGTTCCATTGAACCGCTCGGGCGCAGGTAAAAATACAGAATTAGGGCTAGAACCATAGTCTTCTTTTAGTGTATTAGTTAGTTCAGTATTGTACGTGAATAATAAGATATCTACCTGATGGCCTTGATCCTCAAGGGGCTTAATAATATACTTCCTATAGTTCTCGAGGCTTTTTCTGTAATCATTTACATACGAATCATTACTATAGTGCATGCCACGTAAGCAAAGACATATTTTCATATATAAAGATTCTAATAAGACTCTTTATATACCGTTAATGTTTCTTTTATGTGCTATGCGCCTAAAAGAAACATTAACATTCGTGCTTCGAACTACCATATAATTGAAAAACACCCCCCTAAAGGGGGGTGGACTTACTATGGTAGATCGCGGTATGACATCTGCCTTGATATCCTATATTAAAAATGACCAACCCTGTATCTTTGTAAAATACGGTGACGGGGAGTATCTAGCGGCGAATTATTGCCATGGAGCGAACTGCGATCGAACACCTTATACTCTCGCCTTAGGACTCAAGTTACGGGAGTCATTTAAATATCTTACTGCTCAGCCGAATTCCATGATTGGGAACTGGCATTCTAATCCGCAGATTGGTGCCTTCTGGCAAAGTCTAACTCCTACCCCCGTGAATACGGTGGATTACCACACGGTCTTAATTGATTCTGTGGATAAGCCAGAAAAACTAGAACTGTTTCGAGCAATCAAGGAGTCTAGGCGTAAGAAACTCTATGTGTGTAATCCCCTACTCAAGAAGTCTAAGATTCTCCTAGACTTGGATGTCCTTGTTCCTGTGGATTTCTCAGATTGGTTTCAGCAGAATTATCAGCAGGTATTTGATACAGTAAGCAGCCATGTGACCTCAGATTCTGAGACCCTGATCATGACTTCGGCAGGGATGGGGGCAAAGGCTCTCATTGCAGATTTGCACAAGAAGTTCCCGAAGGCGATATATATTGATATTGGGAGCGGCCTGGATACCCTTTGCACGAAGCGTGATTCGAGAGGGTACAGCCCCCCGTATCAACATTTGTGTAAGTTCATGGAACCTATTCTTCCAGAATCATGGAATTCTGAAGAATATGAGTCTATTTACCAGGAAGCGCGGATTAAAATGGGAGTTCATTTATAGATGCAGATTGTAATAAGTAGATTTAACGAAAATATCCAATGGTCAGATTCTTTATCAGATGTTATTCTTTATAATAAGGGGGAGGGTCTAACCAGTTCACACCCTGTGATACATCTAAAGAATGTAGGAAGAGAAGAACATACCTTTGCATATCATATATTTACCAACTATGATACCTTAGCAGAATATACATGTTTTTTACAAGGTAATCCTTTTGCACATGAACCGAATCTCTTAGAAAAAATAAATACTACCCCTTTGGAAAAGTTTACACTTTTATCGAAACATATCCTTCTCTGTGATCCTACTACTAAACACTACTATCATGGACCGGTAGATGAAGTCTATCAGAAGTTATTTGAGAAACCTATAACTGATCCATGGAAATTTTCTCCTGGTGCTCAGATGATAGTACATAAGGATATTATCTATAGATACCCTAAAGAAATATATGAAAAAATAGTACATCTATTAGATCATAGTTCTCATCCAGGTGAAGGATTTGCTATTGAACGCTTATGGGGAAAGATGTTCGAACTTTAAAAAAGTTTAAAGTCCCCCTCCCCATTAATATTGGTTAGAATCCCCAGTTCTGAGACCTTGAGTATAGTCTCGTAGAGCCCCTTGGCATGGATGAATTCTAAGACCGCCCGCTCTATATTTTTCCCTGGAGGCAGAACGGTTGTCTCATAGAATTCCTTGAAATACTTGAATCTCATGGCATACAAGAAGGTATACTGCTGAGTGTCATTATCGCATAGCCTCACGATTGCATTGATATTACTAGCATTTTCAGCAGACTTGACCAAATTGACAAATGAATCGTTCAGAAGTAAATATCTCCCTGAGATCTTTATGATGAACTCATCGTCGTCGAGATCCATAGTATCAAGAAGATTCTTAATTGACACAAACTCCTTTTGTGACTTATTCAGACCATCTAGGAGACCCTTTTTGAGTGTAACTAGTCTAGAAAAGCGAGATGCTAGAGAAAGAAAGGGGCCTGAACCTTCCCATTCACTGAGCACTGCATAGGTGGGGAGATCAAACGAAAAAATGCGGTGTAGACACAAGGTGTACTCTATGTTACGCTCCTTCCTTGGTTCTATATCTGCGCCAGTAACTACAAATGCTGGCATGGATATATTTCTTAAATGCACTTTAGATTACTTGCACCACATCATGCCCCACTCTTCTTTCGGTGTCGTCTTACCTAAGATCTCCTTTGCGCCATCGAGGCTGTAGTATTGATCTGCATCAGGGCGAAAGGTATATGAATCCTGGAATTGTACGTAGAACTCGGAAAACCCTAGGCTCTGGAGATAGTCGAGGCACTTGAACGTGATAGGATTTACCTCACTCGCCCACTCGAAACACAGATGATCCACTTTCTGAGTAAGGGACTTCACGCACTCATACTCTCCACCCTCCACATCGATCTTAATCAGGCTAGGCTTCCCGTAGGTTTCAATCAGACCATCCAGCGTAATGGTCTTGCACGTAATCTCCGTGAAGGGCTGCTTATGGAATCTGGACTCTGCGCTTGCAAGCCAGTCCTTATTCAAGGTAGACAGGGTGTCACAGTTCGCATGGTAAAACGTGATATCCTTGCCCCCGTTATCGCAGACCGCGTAGTTCAAGTGGGTCACCTTCACGTGAACTAAGTGCTGCTTCAGACGCTCAAAGGTCATGGGGGATGCCTCGACACAGATGATCTTATTCACTGGAAAGGCATTCAGATTCGCAAAAGCCCATCTGCCTACATTGGCACCGATATCGAAGAACATATGGTATGTATATATCCAAGGGGGTTTAGACCAGGTCGAAAATTTGATGGTTTAAAGCGCAATCGACATGATTAATCATATCGATATGGAGACGTTAGCGCCGTTATACGCCACTGAGTCACTTGAATCCCTGTATGAGTCCGTAGAAGAGGATGTTCGAGGTGACTATCACACGTTCCGAGAGCATGTAGATGCCCTGTGCGAGGTTGGTCATCTTGAATTACTACAACTCAATGATGATACGTTTGCCTATAAGGCCAAGACGGGAACAAAGTGGTCAGATATCGTAGTCCTATCGGATCATATCAAAAAGAAGATTCTCCTGCAACTCATTCAAAACCCCAAGTGTTTCTTTGTTCTGTTTAATACACAGCGGGGTAAACTTCGGATCATCGGTGAAGAGATTGCTTCATGGATTGCGCTGCCTAATAAGCGCGTGGTGAGTTATCTAGTTGTGTCGAATGATAAGACCTTGGCAGAGCAGTCTACGAATGGCCTGTTTAGTTGTTTTCCGTTGAAGGAGGATCATGAAACTATAGAAGACCCTCTTCAGAAATACAAGGTTGAGATCTTTGAACTATCGAGCAATACTAAGACATCGATTGTAGATATTCTACGATATATTGATGCCTACGCCTATAATCCTTCGTATCCCATGCCCCTTATTGTTCTCCTTGCAAATAATAAGCAAATCGAAAAACTCGTTAAAATTCTGTATCACGTTATACATCACGCGTGCCCAATCCTACGGGCTGGAGGTGCATGGGATGAAGCGGATCAGACGTATCCTCACTTCCGAGAGAAGAATTTTATAATCAATGGGGCTTCTGTCAATTTCCTCCAACTTCTAAATCATCCCTCTGACCGCATTATTCGCAACGGCTTCGTGACGGCAACTGAGGGTCCGCTAATTGATGAGGAATATGAAGAGTGTATGAATGCCCATCATTACACAGTTGATATGGACCCTGTTGATCAAGCAAATTATCTGGCCTTTCACCATGCTGACTGTATCAAGCACCATATTACTGTGCAGCCAAAGGAGTCGAATAATACCATTGCAACACGGGTTCTTACTACTAATTGGGATAGCCATTTTGGTAAGCCCCTGACCCTATCCGATGGCACACCCTATCATCACAAGGTGTTAATTAATGCTGATTCGACTGCTGCTGAGATGACTAGATTTGCTAAAGTGTTTAGTGACAGGGCGCATGTTATTACATTTAACATGCATGGCGTGAAACTCTTTAATCGGCAGTATCCTGAGGGTAAGAAGTATTTAGCACGAAAAAAGAATCTTAATAAGTTGCTCTATTACATCTACAAGATGAATAACTTACACGATGCACCGCTAATTATTGTAGGACGTCGTAAAGTCGACCGTGGCCTAGGATTTCATTATGCTCCGCGCCCCTGGTACAAGCCGACACTTACCATCGATGGAATTGATGGACTTTTAGAGACTGATGGTAAGGAGGGGTTAATATGGACAGACATGTGCATGGGAAATAAGATAGAGCATACCCCTACCGCCGTGCAAAAGGCAGGCAGAGGTGCAGGTATTCTTCGCCAATGCCCCCAATATCCTGGTGAATTTCACTATTGGCTTGAGGAGGGCACATCTCGGAATATTGACCGCCATTACAAAAAGGTCGATGCAGTGAATGAGTTGTCAGGAGCAAATTCAATGTTCCAGGCAATTACACGCGCCGAGGCTGGTATTCCTGTCGTGCGCCATAATCATAGTGTTGATGAGAAAACCTTTCGTGTAGTCAGGTGTAGAACTGCGGATGAAACACTCAAGCAGGCCAAACGTATTATTACAGAAATCTTTAAGGAGACCTTTCGAACTCCTCATCGCGATGAATCTGGAAAGTTCAAGACCTCGCTGAACAACGAGAGCCATGTTGTGGAATTACTAGAGGCAGTAAAGAAGGTTCCTGGATCTTATGGTGGCGGTGGCGGTAAGCGTAGATTTCTCCCCTGCTATAGGGATATGGCGGATGAACATTCACTCTGCTGTGTGATCCCCTTGATTGATCCGGCCTATACAGCCGATATGATAACTAAACTCGATACGGACTTTCATTCATTCTTAGTAAGGGTACCAAAGGAGGGAGATATTCCTTAAGGTCTAAACCCAGTATATATAGCAATACAGATGAAGATCTTACAAGTGGGCTGGGCCCATCCTAGGAATACAGAATTTATGCAGCGTGTAGCAGAGAAACTAGGCCACACCTATGTCCTTGCTAATCAACCTCAAGAAGGCTATGATTTACTCTGGTCTCCCTCGAACTGGATTAACCCTGATCAGTTTCCGAACTCCAAGATTCTCTTTGGGCCTCATTTTTGGCTATTTCCTAGTTTAAACCATGCTTTTTTTATTCAGGCGAAGCCCCATCATGCGAAACAGTGCATCTTTACCTGCTTGAGTGATTGGATTATTGATGTTTTCGGAGAATTTACTCCTCTGGAAACATCCTATATTCCCTTCAAGCCGCTCCCCTTCGGCTTAGATATCCAGGCATCACGTAAGTCTGAACCCGACTATGATTTTCTCATCTATTTCAAGGGGCGGCATCCTGCAATTCTGAAGTTTGTCACCTCTACCCTGGACTCT